>SAMEA3663010__coassemble_245_pt1 | contig 25638 bp, 17 predicted proteins | sample SAMEA3663010__metabat2_high_PE_011 | metagenome-assembled genome bin SAMEA3663010 (sample SAMEA3663010) | pig gut metagenome | biome: pig gut; feature: pig-associated habitat; material: faeces | place: France | collected 2012
TTTGCACCTTAAATCTGCTCCTTTTTCTGTGTTGTTTTACGCACTCATTTTAAAACTTTCTATCCTGATTTCTTTAAACATAAAGATTATCAGCAGTTTAGACTCTGGTTTATGTCAAATGGAACAAATTTATCTGATAAAGATATAGAGTTAATAAAAAAGATTCGCATTGATCCATTCTGGATTAGTTTAGATGGACCAGAAGAAATTCATAATAAAAATCGAAAGTATTATGATAACCGAGGTTCTCATAAAGATGTACTTAGGAATATTGCTAAATTACAGGCAAATGATGTTGGTGTAAAAATTTCCTGTGTACTTACTAGTGATTATCCAAATCCTGATGAATTGTATTCATACTTGAAAGGATTGCGAGTATCTGCAATTCAAATGTGTCCTATAAGAAATGGAAATGTAAATTCTTTTACAGAAGAAAATGTAGGTTTACTAAAAGACGGATATAAACGATTGTATGAAAAACTTTTTGATGAAATAAAAAATGATGATTTTAGTTCATTTGTTTTATTAAAAGAAGATTTGTCTATGTTAGCCATAGCAAACTTATTCTCACGAACTAGACAGTCTGGACGATGTACTTGGGGGGACGAAGTTGTCCTGGATGAAAATGGTGATATGTATCCTTGTCTGTACGTAATTGGAGATAAAGAATACTGTTTAGGCAATATCGATGAAAAGAAATCATCAAAGGAATTACTTAAACCAATATTAGTTAATCAGATGGATAAATGTGCATCATGCTGGGCAAGATATATATGCGGAGGAACATGCCATTATAATAGCTTGAAGAGTAACAAATCTGTATTTAAGACAGATGAGGTTGAATGTCAGATTCGAGAATTTGTAATAAAGGAATCAATAAACTTCCTTATCAAGTTACTTGAGAATCAAGTTGATATGAAAAAGGTAACAAATGCCTTAATGCAATCGTAAATGAAGGTTATATGAGATATTATCAACAATTTGATGAAACTGATTGTGGCGCTGCATGTCTTGCAATGATAGCATCTTATTTTGGATGCCACTTGAATGTATCTGAAATAAGAAAACATGCAGGAACAGATACAGACGGAACAAATTTAAAAGGTCTCATTAATGCTGCAAAGTTTTATGGATTAAAAGGAAAAGCATTAAAAGGTAATAATGATGTTATTTCAGAAAAATTACCAACACCATTTATTGCACATTTAAAAATAAAATGTGATGATGGAAATGTAACCAATCATTTTGTTGTTATAAAGAATATTACAAAAAAGAGAATAGAGGTTTGGGATCCATTCCCATTAACAGGAAAAAAGATAAAAAAAATCGAAGATTTTTGCAAAGATTGGAGTGGTTATGCAATTTTTTTCGAACCGAATATTGATTTCACAAAGAAAAAGAAAGAAACTCTACTATTAAAATTTCTTCCAATTTTTTTACCACATAAAAGAAGTATTATTTTTTCTTTTATTTCTTCGGTATTGTTGTTGTTATTTGGAATAATAACTTCATTTTATTATAAATATCTTTTTGATGAAGTCGTTTATTCGAAAGCTCAATTTTCGCTAACTTCTATATCGTCTGTAATACTTTTAGTCATAATTATTCAAAGTATTGTTACAACTATCAGAAATATTTTATTATCACATCTTTCATTTAAAACAGATTTGCAACTGAATTTCTCATATTTATCACACATTTTTAACTTACCTGTGTCGTTTTTTGAGTCTCGCAAGTCTGGAGAAATTGTAAGCCGATTAGGAGATTTGGAAAAAATAAAAAAGACTATTTCTTCAGCTGCAATAAGTGGAATGATGGATATAGTAATGATTTTTGTTAGTGCGCCATTATTATTCAGCATTAATTCAAAATTATTTGGTATAGCATTTGGTACTGTTGTATTAGCGGCAATTATTTCGTTAGTTTATGCCCGAATATATAGAAGATATTATTCAAAAGCTATGAGTCAAAATGCAGAAGTGCAATCATATCTATTTGAATCGCTTACTGGGGTGTCTACAGTAAAAGCGTTAAATGCAGAAGAAGTCGTAAATATAGAATATGAAAAGAAGAAAATGACTTCTATAAATACTGTTTGGACTTTAAATCGCTATGGAATTTCTCAAGAATTTTTAAGTGGTGTTATAAATGGTATAAGTGGAATACTTATTTATTGGATAGGTTGTTCTTCTATTATTGGTGATTCAATGAGTTTTGGAACTTTGATAACTTTCAATTCACTTTTGGGGTATTTTACGGGGCCTTTGTTCCGGCTCATTAATATTCAGAATCAGGTACAGGAAACTCTGGTTGCGGCAGAACGTGTTGGAGAGATTCTTGAACTTGAAAAAGAAAAGGATGATTCCGTACAGTATATGAAGCCTGAAAAATTTGAAGGACACATAAAGCTTGAAGATGTAACCTTTGCATATGGCAGTCGCCGCCCTGTTTATGAGCATCTGAACCTTGAAATACCAGGTGGTAGCTGGACTGCCTTTGTAGGACCGAGCGGGTCGGGAAAATCAACCTTTGTAAAACTTATTTTAAAATTTTATGAAGCAAATGATGGACGTGTATTTCTTGACGGTAATGATATCAGGGATATTGATACATCATATCTGCGAAGTAAAATTGGTTATGTACCACAGGACATCTTTTTGTTTTCTGGCAGCGTGAGGGAAAATATTGCTCTTCATAATCCGGATGCTTCTCTTGAAGATATTATTGAAGCTGCAAAAAAAGCTGGAGCCCATGAGTTTATAGAAAAACTTCCAAAGCGTTATGAAACAGTTTTGGGTGAGCATGGCGGCGGATTAAGCGGCGGTGAAAAACAGAGACTTGCTCTTGCACGAGCACTGCTTGGAAACCCGAGCCTTATAATTCTTGATGAAGCTACAAGCAGCCTTGATACTGTGAGCGAAATAGAAATTCATAAGGTTATCAGGCAGTTGAAGGATGAAAAGATATCGGTAATCTTAATAGCTCACCGTCTTACGACAGTAACCGGTTGCGACAGAATCTTTGTAATGAAAGACGGTAAAATTGTTGAGCATGGAAGCCATATTCAGCTGCTTAATGAACACGGCCTTTACAGCGAGATGTGGAGTGAGGCAGTGTAAAACACTAACTACCGTTAGTTAGACAGGAGCAGAAAATATGTACTTAAAAACCTTTGAAGACATGAAAAAGACTTCCGCATTCTTTATGCTCAAGCCTGTGGATGCGGTATATGGGTTTATCGTGACAGTGTGTTTTGCAATTCTTGCTGTTATTGTGTGGGCACTTATTGCGCCCATGGATGATGTTGTTAAGGCTTCGGTTTTGCTCAGACCGACTCAGGCAGTTTCTTCTGTACGCTGCGTTTCTAGTGGAGAATTATCATCTAAGAATTTTGAAAATGATGATATCGTCTGTGAAGGTGATTTGCTTTTTAGCCTTGATACTTCTGCATTAAGAACAGAGCTTGATTCTTACAGGCTTGCACAGAAAAAAAATCTTGAAAATCTGCATGTCTATAAAACTCTTGCAATGACTATAAGCAATGGAAAGGCCGGAGTAGCAAAAGATGACACGGATGCATTTTTGAAATCAAATTCGTATCTTCTGGAAAAATCACGTTATGAGACAGTGCTTGAAGATGCAAAAGTGAAATATGAGCGTGAGAAAGATGCTCCTTCTGCACTTCGTATACCCCAAAATATTAGAGACTTAGAGAATCAATATACACAGACAAAGCTTTCTTATGAAACATGGCTGAGTAATCAGAATATTCAGACTAATGAAAAGCTTTCATCGCTGGAAACAGAAAGAAAAAGTCTGGAAAGTCGTATAAGTGAGCTCGAACGTGCCATAAAGAATTCTACGATATATGCTCCTATTTCCGGACGTATAACAGAAATAAAAAAGATGAATTCCGGGGATTATATTTTAGCTGGTGAGGAAGTGTTGCGAATTGTTCCTCAAGATAACGAGTCTTTGAAGGCTGATATTTATGTCGACCCGTCTTATGTGGCAAGGGTAAAAGTTGGAAATCCTGTTAAGATTAAATTTCCGGGGCTTGCTCCAAGCAGGTATGGAATGGTTGAAACACAGGTGTCCATTGTACCGCCGGATGTAACAGTTATGACGACAGGACAACCCGCATTTGTAGTAGAAGCAGTTATTGAAAATCCATATCTTTCTACAAAGCATGGACAGACAGCAAGGCTCCTACCGGGTATAAGTGCAGAAGCCCGCATAGTGACGGACCGCAGTACTGCAATGCAGATGGTGCTGCGTAAATTGGATTTTATTAATTAAATTGTATGATATTGTAAAATGGATTAATTTGACATGCGAAAAAGAATCATAAAGAAAGAAGATAAAAGCTGATTTGACAGTTTCCCTAATGTGTTGAAAAAATCGCCTTTTGCCAGTATTGTATTGCAAAGAGGTAGAACATGTTTAAGGATTGTCAGGGAGTTCCATATCCGGTTTTTGCAAAGGGAGAAGTTACAGACTGTGCTTTTGTTGTAGGCGCCATTCCTTTTGGTAGTGTTTCTTTATTGAAGGTTCGTCTGGAGGCTGGTTCTCAGGAGCCCGCTGCCGGACAGTTTTATATGCTGCATGCAATTCGGTCTGATGTTTTGCTTGGCAGACCAATTAGTATTTATCATTCTGAAAAAAGAGCAGATGGTTCAGTTGAACTCTCGTTTTTGATTTTGTTGAAAGGCAAGGGAACCCGAGAGCTTTGCTCCCTTGAGCCTGGCGATAAGCTTAATTTGATTGGCCCTTGCGGTAATCGCTTTCCTATGCCACAGTCGGTGGTTGAGTGCGCGCGAAGCGCGTGTATCGAAACCACCGAGGAGCTCAACAATGGTGGTTTCGATACGGCCTCTGGCCTACTCAACCACCGTAAAGTGCTGCTCATCGGCGGTGGCATTGGCGTTGCTCCTGTTGCGGGTTTTGCTGAAACACTAACTAACGTTAGTTATGATTTTTATGCTTCCTTCAAAAGCGGTTCTTATGGTCTTGAAAATGTAAAAGCCGAGAAGCTTGTTATTACAACTGATGATGGCAGCGTGGGTGTACACGGAATGTTACCAGCTGCATTGACTGAGGATGTGCTTCGTGAGGGTAACTACAGTGCAGTTTATGCCTGCGGCCCAACTCCTATGCTCGCTTATATTCAGAAGATTTGTAAGGCCGTTGGTGTAAAGTGCTGGCTTAGTATGGAAGCTCACATGGCTTGTGGTGTTGGAGTTTGTCTTGGTTGTGTAATTGATACAACAGAAGGAAAAAAACGCTGCTGTAAAGAAGGCCCTGTTTTTGATGGAGATATTTTAATTTTTAAGCCGTTGACAGAGGTAGCAGGAATTAAAGTACAGCCTCGCCGCGAGCCACTTGCAGAAGGACAGGAGCCGGATTTAAGTGTGGACATTGGCGGAGTTCGCCTGCCAAATCCTGTTATTGGAAGTTCTGGAACATTTGGCTTTGGCGTTGAATATAAAACGCTTTTTGATGTAAACCGCCTTGGTGGCATTTCTAGCAAGGGGCTTACTCTTGAGCCTCGCCAGGGAAATGATGGAATCCGTTTGCAAGAAACACCGGCCGGTCTTATGAACAGTATCGGTCTGCAGAATCCAGGTATTCCTCATTTTATTGAACATGAACTTCCACAGATGATGGCTCTCAAGCCTGTCGCAATTGCAAATCTTTCTGGTTCATCTATAGAAACTTATGTAGAAGGGGCAAAGCTTCTGGATGCAACAGACGTCCCCCTTATCGAACTGAACATTTCGTGCCCGAACGTTTCCGCCGGGGGTGCCGCTTTTGGTATGACCTGTGTTGGAGCAGAACAGGCAGTGCGCGCTGTACGAGCTGTGACTAAGAAGCCGCTTATTGTAAAGCTTACTCCTCAGTCTCACGAGCTGACCCAGGTTGCTCTTTCATGTATTGAAGCTGGTGCTGATGCAATCAGTCTGTGTAATAGCTTCCAGGGAATTGCAATTGATATAGAACGTGGTGTTCCTGTTTTCGATAAACTAAAGGCTGGCTTTGGCGGCCCTGCAGTGCGACCGATTGCTGTGCGCCTGGTTTATGAAGTTGTTGAGGCGATGAATAAACTCCCGGCTGATAAGCGTGTGCCTGTAATTGCCATTGGCGGAATTGCCACCTGGGAAGATGCGGTTGAGTTTATTATGGCCGGTGCATCAGCCCTTCAGGTTGGAACTGCAACCTTTGCAAATCCGTATACGATGGTTGAAGTTATAGATGGACTTGCCGCCTTTATGAAGAGAAAAGGCTATCACAACATCGAAGAAATGCGCGGACTGATTCAAAAGAAATAATGTAATTCGAAACTTGTTTCGGAAGTTATAAATAGATCCTGAAACAAGTTCAGGATGACATGAATTTATTAATTAAGAAATTCAACTTATTCTATAAAAACAGACCTCGTGGTACTTTTTGTATCGCGAGGTTTTTTTATGAAAATCAAAAATTCATTTTTAGGAGTGGTTGTATTTTTTATGTGTACATCAACTTTGTCAGCAATTCCATTTAAAATCAGTGAAGCAAACTATCAGACAATGATAGAAAAATCTATTGTTAGTACTGGTAACAATGCCAGATTGAAAAAGGTACTTGCAAAAATCCGTAATGGAGAAAAAGTAAATGTTGCTGCAATTGGTGGATCAGTTACTGAAGGAGCAGGGCCTGCAAAATTTACAGATGGATATGCTTACCAGTTTTTCCATGCACTTAAGGCTAAGTATGCTCCGGGAGATGGGAAGAATCTTTCTTTTAATAATGCGGGGCTTAGCGGTACGGGATCTCTTCTTGGAATTGTCCGCTATCAGCATGATGTAGTAGAGGTTGGCAATATTCCTGATCTTCTTATTGTTGAGTTTGCTGTAAATGATAATGGTGATGTAATTTGTCAGCGTACGTTTGAAGCAATTATTCGAGAGGCTCTTACGTCAAATCCAGATTGTGCAGTAATTGCGCTTTATTGTATTGCAAGTTATGGAAATACTGCAGAACAGAAAAAGCCTGTTGCAGATTTTTATTCGCTTCCTCAAATAAATATGCTTCCGGTTGTAAAAGAAGCCATTGCAAATAAAGTATTTACAAACGAACAGTATCTTACAGATTATGCTCATCCAACATTCGAAGGACATCAGTTTATGTGTGATTGTCTGATGGGACTTGTAGATAAACTTGATAAGGCAAAGTCTGATTCACCGGTTGCAGTTCCGGAAAAGTCTTTTAAGGAGCCGGCCTTCTCTGGTATGAAAAGAATTTATCCGGATAACATGGATTCAAATGTTCTTATTTCTACAGGTGATTTTACTGAAACAGATCGCAGCTGTCAGACTCTTAAAAAAACAAATACTTCGGACTTTCCTCAAAACTGGAAAAAAAAGATGGATGCAAAATCAGAAAATCTTCCTTTCAAAATGGAACTTACTTGTAAGAATCTGATTTTTGTTTATAAAGTTCAGGCAAATGGAAGTGCAGAAAAATTTGGAAAAGCAGAAGTATATGTAGATGGACGTAAAGTTGCAACTTATGATGGTGGTAAGGCAGGCGGCTGGAATAACTGTGAGCCTAATCTCATTATTGATGAACGAACTGCGGCAAAGCATACCGTGCTTGTAAAAATGGCTCCAGGTTCAGAAAAACTAGGATTTACAATTGTTACAATGGGATATACTAAATAGCTGTATAACATTATAATAGAAGAAAATAATTATATAGAAGGTTTGTTTTTTATGAAAACAGTTTGTGGAAAGGATTTAACTATTGAAGATGTTTGTGATGTTGCACTTCGCGGAGAAGAAGTAAAATTACCGGAAGACAAAGCATTTTGGGAAACAATTGAAAAGAGCAGAAAGTTTCTTGAAGATTATATCGCAACAGGTGTTCCAACTTATGGTGTAACAACAGATTTTGGTGACAGTTGTCATAACCAGATTTCTGTTGAAAAAGCTGGAGAACTTCAGCGTGTTATTTGTACATATCATGGAATTGGTCTTGGTCCAAAGTTTGATCATGAAACTGCACGTGCAGTTGTTCTTGCACGTTTGAATGGAAATGTAAAGGGTGGACACTCAGCTATCCGTCCTCAGCTTGCCCGCATGATGGTAACCTTGCTCAACAAGGATATCATTCCTGTAATTCCACAGCTTGGTTCTGTAGGAGCTTCCGGAGACCTTACACCTTTGAGCTATCTTGGTGCAGTAATCATGGGACAGCGTGAGGTTTACTATAAGGGTAAGATTGTTCCGACAATGGAAGCTTTTAAAGCTGAAGGAATTGAGCCTCTTCCAATCGAAGCAAAGGAAGGCCTTGCAATTATGAACGGTACATCAGTTATGACAGCCGTTGCTTCACTTGCATGGAAAAAGGCAGAACGCCTTGCAAAAATTTCTGACTTCCTTACAGCAGTAACTTCAGAAATCACTCGTGGTAAAGATACTCCTTTTGTTGCAAAGGTTAGCGAAATTAAAAATCACAAGGGACAGTGCGAAAGCGCCGCTTATGTTTATAACATCATCAAAGATTCAAAGCGTGTTTGGCGTTACGAAGACTTCCTTAATAATCAGATTGAAAAGCTTAATGGTAAAGGCTTTGTTGCTCAGACAAATAAGATTCAGGACCGCTACTCAATCCGCTGTGCTCCACAGATTACAGGCGTTTACCGCGATACATTGCGCTTTGCCCGCGATCTTATTACAGAAGAATTGAACTCTGCAAATGATAATCCTCTTGTAGATATTGAAGCAGGACGTCTTTACAACACCGGTAACTTCTACGGTGGACACATTTGTGCAGCATGTGATTATATGAGAACTGCACTTGCAAACATCGCAGATTTAAGCGACAAGCAGGCAGAAGTTATTATCGATGGAAAGTTCAACGGACTTACAGAAAACCTGATTCCATTTACACCGGCTGATCATCCACGCGCTGGTTTGAGACTTGGCTTTAAGGCTGCCCAGATTACAATCTCTGCTATTCGTGGTGAAGTTGCAACTTACTGCTTCCCTGTATCTTTGACTTCTGCTCCAACAGAAGCTCTTAATCAGGATAAGGTTTCTATGGGTACAATTTCTGCACGCAAGTGGGCAGAGCAGATTGAACTTGTATTCCTTCAGTTTGCAACACATCTTCTTGCGGCTATGCAGGCAGTTGATCTTGCTGGAAAAGATGATTTTGCTCCATTTACAAAGAAGGTTCATGACGAAGTGCGTAAGATGAGTGCCTTTGTAGAAGACGACCGCGAGCTTGATAAGGAAGCTACTACAGTTGCTGAATGGCTCAAAACAACTGAATTGTTTGCATAAACAATAATAGATTGAAATGAAAAAGGCACGCTCAAAATTACTGGCGCGCCTTTTTTTATCATTCCAAATTATAATGCTTCCTGAGTAACGTTTACATTTCAAATGCAGACATCGTTTGTAGACATGCTTGTATTTTTGTTTCCAGACCAGGACTGTCCAAAGTGAAAAGTTTCGTAAACCTTTTCAATTCTCATAGTTTGAGTATATGCATAGAAGTTTTTATTGATAGTTTGATAAATTTCTAAATGGTGTGTTTTTTTCGGTAAAAAATAAAATTTTTTTATTAGAGTTTAAATTTGCTAAATTGCCTTTCTAGGGGTATAATATTAAGAAAAACCAATATAAGTTTTATTGTTGAAAAAGGAGTTTTCAGCATGAATAATCAGGCTAAACTATCGGACATAGTTTTTTCAAAAAAACTATTTTTAATTTATTTATGTACCTATTTTGTTCCATTTTTCACAAGTTGGATAGCATTTGTTTATCTAAAAGTAATTAAGTTTTCTGATACAATCAGAGGATTTATGACTCCTGTAGGTATTCTGGGTGCAATCTTTGTTCTGACCTTTGTTTTCTGCTGGTGGTTTTCACAGAAAAAACGATTCAATAACTTTGATCCTGAAAATCCGGCATCAGTAAAAAAAATGAATAAGCTTGCAAAAAGCTTTCAGAACATTACACTTGCAACAGCAATTTTTAATGGTGCGGTTTGTGCATGGATAGTTCAGACGTCATTCAGTATGCAGGGTATAGCAGTTGATAAGGCACCTCTTTATACTACCTGCATTGGAAACGTTATTGTAATTTCAGCAACATTTTATATCCGATTCCTTCAAACTCTGGAAGAGTCACTTTATTCTGTTCCTTACAGTAAAGAATTTAAAGGTCTTTCTTTGATTATGCGCAGCGGATTAATCAGTGGATTTACTTCAATTGGTACTCTTATGATTACCATAACACCAGTTCTTGTTACAAATCTGCAGAATCTTCCGATTTCAACTTTAATCTGGCACTATGTTTTCCCTGAAGGAATTATAGGTGCTGCATTTATTGTTATATGTAGTTTGTTGCAGGCAAAAGGTATGAGTAATCGTGTTAGTATGATTACTGATTTTACACGTCAGGTTGCAGCAAATGATTATACTGGTGAAAATCTTATTATAGAAAGCCGCGATGAATTTGGTCTTCTTATTAATGACTTGAACTCTTTCAAGGATGTGACAAAAGGGCTATTAAAAGATATTGATGAGTCTGTTTCTGTTGCAGCAAATACGGCAGATAATGTAAGTGCAAGTATGTCTGAAACTTCGGCTGCAATTGAAGAGATTATGGCAAATATCAACAGTGTAAAAGCCCGTGTTGAAAATCAGGCAGAAAGTGTTGGAAAGAGTGATTCTACAATCCAGAACATGATTGCAAAAATCAATGAGTTGAATGAAAGTGTAAGGGTTCAGGTTTCTGGAGTTTCTACTTCATCAAGTGCAGTTGAAGAAATGGTTGCAAATATTCGTTCTGTTACTCAGATTCTTGATAATAACACTGCGACAGTACAGGAGCTTGGAGTTGAATCAGAGACAGGTCGAAAACGAATTAATGAATCTGCAAAGCTTGCTTCTGTAATTCTTGAAAAATCTGCCGGCCTGGTGGAAGCTTCTGCTGTTGTTCAGAGTATTGCTTCACAGACAAACCTTCTTGCGATGAACGCTGCTATTGAGGCTGCTCATGCCGGTGATGCTGGTAAGGGATTTGCGGTTGTAGCAGGAGAAATCCGAAAGCTTGCTGAACAGTCTAATGAGCAGGGTAAAAAGATTAATACCCAGTTAAGTGAACTTCAGGAAATTATTGCAAACGTTTCTGAAAATACTAAATCTGTACAGAATCAGTTTGAAGTTATTTTTGAACTTACAAATAAGGTTCAGCAGCAGGAAGCTGTTATTAAGAATGCTATGGATGAGCAGAATGCAGGAAGTGCACAGGTTCTGCAGTCTATAAATGAGATTCAGAATTCTACAGATATCGTAAAAGAAAACTCTGGTATTCTTCTTACTGGTGGTAAAGAGATTGGTGAAGAAATGGGACACCTTGCAAATGTTACCCGTGAGATTAATGATTCTATGAATGAGATGGCAGCAGGTTCTGGTCAGATTACAAAGGCTGTTGAGCTCTGTTTTAATCTTACAAATGATAACCAGAAGAACTTTAATAATCTTAGAGATGAAGTTCGCAAGTTTAAGATTTAGGATGATTTAGAATACGAAAAAAAGGGTGACCAATAAGTTTAGCTCCTAGTGTCAGTCCGAACGCTACTCCACATTCGCACGCACCTGCTACGAATGTGTGATTCGGAATCTATAGATTTACACTACATTTTGGTCACCCCTTTTTTGCTGTTTCTTCTTTGTTAAGACTTGTACCTTCGCAACGGTTTCTGTTTACAGTAATTGCCGAACTATCGTTAGTTAGTTTGTATATTACTGGAGTACCACACCATTTAAAGCGAAGAGTTCCAGTTGCCTGACCTGTCATTCCTGGCTGCTTTGCACCCTGCTGGAATGGAGTAATAAACATAACAGCTAAATCTGTTAAGACAATCTGGACTTTTCGTTCATAATCAGCATTTGCAGACGGTTTTCTACGTTTGCAAAGCTTGTATCAGGGTCAAGATCGAGAGGCAGAATTTGAACATTCGGGAACTCTTCCTTGACCTTTTTCATTATACCGCGACCACAAATGTGATTTGGCAGACAACCAAAAGGCTGCAGAATTACAAAAGACTGAACTCCGCGTAATGCGTATTCTTTGATTTCTCCAGGAATGAGCCAGCCTTCGCCGGAAAGGAAGGTGCGGTTCATAATTTCATCTGTTTCTTCAGCAAGCTTTGGTAACGGAGTTGAAGGTACATATTCCGGATGCTTTCTTGCAGATTTTTCGCAAACGTTAAGTGCAAGCTTAAAGAAAAATGCTGAAACGTGATCGATAATTTTGTTTACCTTTGTAAATCCGACATTGAGACTTTTTGATTCAAAAATGCGTGCCAGATATTCTCTATAGAAAACATTTGCCATTCTTGGAAGAATTACTTCAAGGCCGTTTTCTTCCAGATAATGTTCAATGTGGAAGTTTGAGCCCGGATGGAAGGTAACAAGATATTCACCGGTTACGAAAACGCGTGGACGTGGTTTTGATTTATCATATTTGATTTTACGGAATTCCTTGATTCCGCGTTTGTATGCTTTTAAGCCGCTGAGAATGCTTTTATCAATTCCACGAGCAATATTGTCGATGGTTTGGTCGAAAATGCGGTTGGTCTCGCCTTTGTTGAGTTCGTAAGGGCGGATCTGGCGGCGCAATTCTTCCAGCATATCCATCATAGTAACTACCCAGAGAGCCCGAAGATTAAACAAGGTTCCCAGACGGAAGCAAGGGTGCATTTCCTTAGAGTCGATTGGGTCTGTAGAAACAATAGGAACCTGTTCAAAACCTGCTGCATTTAAGGCGCGGCGTAAAAGGGCCGAGTAGTGGGTAAGACGACAGTCTCCATGGTACTTTGCCATTCCAATTGCAACTTTGTCCAAAGGATACTTTCCACTCTGTAATGCAGAAATAGCTTCACCAATTACCATCTGTGCCGGGAAGCAGGTATCGTTATGAACATATTTTTTTCCAACCTGAATCTGAATATTTTCGCCGAGAGAAAGAGGTACTGCTCTGAGTCCCTGTTTGCGAAGAACTCCACTAAGAAGCTTACAGAAGGCAACAGAAACATTTGGAATAAGGACAGTGCGCATATCCTTATCTTCTTTCTGGAACTTTACTGTATATGGGTCTGGCAAATCTGAGAATTGTGAAAGGCCTTTTTTCTCACGGCGTTCTTTAATTGTTTCGAGGAAGGATTTTACACGAATGTTCAGAGAGTTAGCAGCTCCACCTTCATCAAGTTTAAGAATGAGAGGAGACTTACCGGAGGTTTCATTCATGATGCGGATAATCTCATCAGAAAGAATTGCGTCGTGACCACAGCCAAAGCTTACAATCTGAACATATTCAAGATGTGGAGACTTTGCTGCCAGAAGTGCACCAGCGAGCATTCGTGTATGAAAATTGTTTGTAACTTCAGCACGAGTATATCGCAGATTTACATCGTTGAGCCCAGGAAGAGAATCAACTGTAAGAACCGGAATATACTGCTTTGTAAATACGCGCGAAAGATCGTGGCTTACAAGTGCATCTGTATGATAAGGACGACCAGCAAGAACTACTGCAAAGCTATTTTCTGCTTTAACCTTGTCTATGATTTTCTGTCCTTCTTCGCAGAGTTTTTTCTTAAAGCTTAGGATTGCTTTTTCACCCTGTTTGAAAGCTGCTTCAACTTCGGATTTCTTGAGGCCGTAATTTTCGGTGAAATATTTTATGATCTGAACTTTGCGGTCTGTTTCAGAATACCAGTGGAACATTGGATTATCAAAAGGAACGTTCCAGCGGCGTTGCGGGTTTTCAGAATGAGAAATAATCAGCGGGTATCCCTTTACAACTGCACAAACATAATTAGAAGCTTTTGCTTTATCTGTTGCAGGCATCTCCATAACCATAGGCATGAAGATGCGGTAACTATCTTTCGGTAGTTTTTCGAATTGTTTTACAAGATCCTGAATGTGCCCGTGAGCAAGTTTTGCAGGGAAGCAGACTGTATCAGACGGAACAAAAGGTATTCCGTTTTCAAACATTTCGCGTGTACTTTTATGAGAAAGAATTACATCATAACCAAGTGCACGGAAGAAGGTTGACCAGAAGGGCATAGAATCCCAGTACTCAAGAGTTCGCGGCATACCTATAGTGATATTCTTTTTTTCACTTACAAGTTTATAATCCCATTTTTTAAAAAGAAGCTGCTCGCGGATAAGGAACATATCTGGAACATAGCGGGTTTTTGATTCCGGGATAACTCCAGGTTTTGCAACTTCTGGTGTGTCGGCAAGTCCCGAAACGGCTTCTTCATCAATGTTTGTCTGATCTATATTTTCGAGTTTGCTTTCTTCAAGTTCTTCAGGTAAAAGAACTTCACCGCGGGCACAACGGTTTCCAGTAATATAGGTTGTTCCGTTTGAGAATTTAATAAGGCTGCGTGAACAGCGGTTAGCACATTTAGTACATATTACATTTTCACGCTGTGTGTAAGAAAGAGATTCAATTGCGTCGAAGCCGATGAAGTTAGATGCTGAAACAAGTTCAGCATGACTTGTTATGTCAGAAGCATGACTTGTGCTGCCGTCACCCTGAACTTGTTTCAGGGTCCTCTTTTCTTTTGTCAAAATTGCTGCACCGATACAACCCATTTCTCCTGGGTAAGGGGCGCGCTGAACATCTACACCAAGATACTGTTCGAGTGAGCGAAGAACTGCATCATTCTTAAAGGTTCCACCCTGAACAACAATTTTCTTACCAAGGGAGTCTGTATTCGAAATGCGGACAACTTTGGTAAATACATTTTCAATAATTGAACGGCAAAGACCGGCCATAATGTCGTCCGGTCCGCAGCCGTTTTTCTGTTCTGTGATGATTGTACTGTTCATAAATACAGTACAGCGGCTTCCTAAATCTGCAGGCTTTGTTGAACGGAAAGCTGCATCAGCAATTTTATCTGTAGGAATCTTAAGTGACGAAGCAAAGTTCTCAAGGAAGGAACCACAACCAGAAGAGCAGGCTTCATTAAGAGTGATGTTGGTGATAATTCCGTCATCAATCCAGATGCCTTTCATATCCTGACCACCAATGTCCAGAATAAAACTTACATCTGGAACAAAACGGCGGGCAGCAGTTGCGTGTGCTACTGTTTCAACAGTGTGATAGTCTGCGCCATAAGCCTTTGCAATCAGAAGTTCACCATAACCTGTAGTACCAAAACCTAGTACATTAAGTTTTACACCCATTGCTTCGTATTTTGCATGAAGCTCCATAAGTCCGCGGCGAACTACGTTAATAGGATCTCCGCGGTTGTTTGCATAGAAGCGGTCAAAGACTTTTTCGTCTTCTGTCATAAAGATGATTTTTGAAGTAGTACTACCTGCATCAACACCAATATATACGTTAAGTGTGTCGCCAGACTTCACGTCTATTTTTGCAAGCTCAGGAGTTTTATGTTCTTCTCGCCATACGCGGCATTCTTCTTCAGATTCAAAGTATGTTTTTTTGATTTTTGAGCCAGTATGCTCAACGCAAACCATACCGCCATTCAGAGCATGCACTGCATCTTCAATAAGAATTCCATCAGATTCATCTGCAAGAGGAAAGAGTTCATCAAGCGCAATTGCAGCACCACGGGCAACAATTGTTTCCGGATGATCCGGGCGGATAATATCTTCATCTTTTAGATTAAGTCTTTCAGCAAATGCTTTTACAAGAGTGTGATCATAAGTAAGAGGACCGCCTTCAAAAATGATAGGAGGCGTAAGTTCCAGTCCCTGCGCAAGACCACCGACAGTTTGTTTTACGATTGCATGGAAAGCAGAAAGAGCAATATCTTCGCGGGCAACACCCTGATTCAACATAGATTGAATATCAGTTTTTGCAAATACACCACAGCGGCCTGAAATAGAATGAACCTCATGACCAGCTGCAGCAAGTCCTTCAAACTCTTCGGTTGGAACTTTAAGGAGGGAAGCAATTTCATCGATAAATGCACCGGTTCCTCCGGCACAGCTTCCGTTCATGCGCATATCTGAAGTTACAAGGCGACCATTGTCGTTATAAAAGAAAATTATTTTAGCATCCTGACCACCAAGCTCAATTGCAGTTCGGGAAGCTGGATAAAGGGCACGTACAGCAGAAGAGTTTGCTACAACTTCCTGAATGTAGTAGGCACCAATTTTATCAGCAATAGGTTTTCCACCAGAACCGCAGACAGCTATTCTAAAGCGAGTTCCTGGAAATTTTTCAGAAACATCGCTTAAAAGTTTTTGAGCGGTATTCCATTGTTCTGCATGATGTCTTTCATAATGGTTGTATAGGATTTCGTTTTTTTCAGTATCAAGAATTAAAATTTTTACAGTTGTGGAACCAACATCGATTCCCATGCGAAAAAGTTTATTACTCAATATAATACTCCATAATAAGTGTATTATTTCTATTATATTGATTTGCAGTTGTAAAATCTATTATGTATAATAGAAAAGAAAATGAATGAAGCACTTAAAGTAAAATTACGTAGTCTCGCAGATTGTTATGAAGTTTCGTCTTTTTGTGATGAAGACCCTTCGCAGTTTTTGCGCTGGTACCAGCCGGTTGCCGGACGGGGAACTGTTGCAGATGTAGAGGTTGCTTCGTTTATTGCGGCCATGCTGGCTTTTGGAAACAGAAAGCAGTTTATTCCAAAAATATGGCAGATACTGGAAACTTCCGACCGTTCGTTAGGCAGTGTGACAGAGTGGTTGAAGGCGGGGGCTTACAAAAAAGACTTCCTGAGTGGACCTGCCAAGTTTTATAGATTTTATTCTTACGATGATATGCAGATTTTTTTTGGAGAACTTGCTGGCATCTTAAAAAAGGCCGGCTCTCTTGGAGAATTCTTCAGAACAAAAATGGAAGAGGGGGGCGATACGGGGGGCTCCCCCGTTAGAGAGGGTAGCGAAAGACCGCGGAGCGGGCTGAAGCGAGGGGGAGACTTTCCCCTCCTTCATGAAATTATATCTCAAGCCTTTCCAAAATCAGCCATAGTTCCAAAGGGGCGTACTTCTGCCAACAAAAGAATACACATGTTTTTGCGCTGGATGGTAAGACGCAATTCTCCGGTGGACCTGGGCTTCTGGGATTGGGCAGACCCGGCGTCGCTTCTGATTCCGCTTGATGTTCACGTAATGCAGGAGGCAGCGAAACTTGGGCTCATACCAGAGGGTGCCACAGCCAGTCGTAAAACAGCAGAATTACTTACATCCGCATTAGCCGAAGTTTTCCCAGGTGACCCCTGTCGCGGCGACTTCGCTCTCTTCGGCCTGGGTGTATATAAATAAAATATCTTTTATAAAACTTTTGAAAATATGATATAATTTAATAAAACGATTAACTATTAAATCAAAAATATATAAGAAATACAGGAGATCTCAATGGCAGACTTAACAATCAGATTTTATTCCGACGTCCTCAAGCGTGATGTTTCATTCCTGATGCAGATTCCAAACGATATCAGACGTGACTATCCCCGCAATGACCTTAAGCGTGATGGCAAACCGATGAAGACTTTATTTTTGCTTCACGGCTACAGCGGAGCAGCCTTCAACTGGGTTCCGGGCAATCTCGCGGAACAATATAATTTTGCAGTTGTAATTCCAAACGGCGAAAATTCTTTCTGGATTGACGGTCCGGCTACCGGTCGTCAGTTTGCAACCTTTCTTGGAGTTGAGCTTCTGGAATATGTTCGCAATACCTTCCACCTTGCAATGACTGCTGAGGATACTTACCTTATGGGCTTTTCTATGGGAGGCTTTGGCGCTATTCATACGGGCTTTGCCTTCCCGGAAAAGTTTGGAAAAGTAATTGCACTTTCTTCAGCCCTAATTCACAATGAAGTTAAGCACATGAAAGAAGGCGACAGCAATCCAATTGCAAATTATGATTATTACAGAATGTGCTTTGGCAACCTTGCAAAACTTCCGAAAAGCGACAACAATCCTGAATATCTTTTGAAAAAGCAACTGGCCGCCGGCAAAAAGATTCCGCAAATCTGGATGGCCTGTGGAACAGAAGATTTCCTGCTTAAACCAAACCGAGCCTTCCACAAGTTCCTGCAGGACCAGGGAGTAGCCCACACTTATGAAGAAGGCCCGGGCATTCACGACATGAACTTCTGGCAGGAATGGGCCGGCAAGTTTATTCCGCTGGCATTTGCTGATTAAATGGATTGGCACGTCGCTACACTCCTCGCAATGACGTCATTGAGAGTGCAGTGAAGCAATCTATGTCGGGGCTGTCCAAGAAGTATTGTCATCCCCCTTTTTTTAGCGAATGCTTTAACTATAAATAATCTTACGTTCATGTTATAATCGAAACATGAATTACGAGCAGATATTTAAAAACATAGATGACATATTGTGGAAAGAAGCCGGCTGTTCAAACGAACTTGATTACGTAGAACAGACCAGCTGGATCCTTTTCTTAAAATACCTGGACGACCTTGAGATAGAACGCGGCGACGAAATGGCCCTTCAGGGAAAAGACTATACCTACATTATCAAAAAAGAATTCCGCTGGAACACCTGGGCATGTCCAAAAACTCCAAAAGGCGAAATAGACCACAAAGCCGCAATGACAGGCGACGACCTTTCAGACTTTGTAAACCTCAAGCTTTTTCCATATCTCAAAAACTTTAAGGCAACGGCAGCAACACCGGACACCCTCGAATATAAAATTGGAGAAATCTTTAGTGAGCTCAAAAACAAAATAGTTTCCGGTTACAACATGCGCGAAATCTTAAATTACGCAGATGGACTTCATTTTCAGAGCAGCTCAGACAAGCACGAAATGAGCCATCTATACGAAAGCAAAATCCACAAGATGGGAAACGCCGGCCGCAACGGGGGAGAGTATTACACACCGCGTCCGCTCATCCGCACAATAGTCCGCGTAGTCGAGCCAAAAATCGGAGACACAATTTACGACGGAGCCTGCGGAAGTGCCGGCTTTCTTTGCGAAGCCTTCAACTACTTAAACGAAAAAGCAAAAACCGTAGAACAGAAGCAGATTCTTCAAAAGCAGACCTTCTACGGAAAAGAAAAGAAGGGCCTTGCATACATCATCGGAATCATGAACATGATTTTCCACGGAGTAGAAGCGCCTAACATCATGCACACAAACACCCTTGCCGAAGACTTGAGTACAATTCAGCAGCGCGACCGCAAAGATGTCATACTTGCAAACCCACCATTTGGCGGCAAGGAACGCTCAGAAATCCAGCAGAACTTTCCCATTAAAACCGGCGAAACGGCCTATCTTTTTATGGAGCACTTTATCAAAATGCTCAAGGCAGGCGGCCGCGCAGGTGTGGTAATCAAAAACACATTCCTCAGCAATACAGATAACGCAAGCATAGCCCTTCGCCGCGAGCTTCTGGAAAGCTGCAACCTTCATTCAATCCTCGACTGCCCGAGCGGAGTCTTTACCGGTGCGGGTGTAAAAACCGTAGTCCTCTTTTTCGAAAAAGGAAAGCCCACAGAAAAAATCTGGTACTATCAGCTCAACCTAGACCGCAACCTCGGCAAAACAAATCCCCTCAACGAAGATGACCTTGCCGATTTTGTTGCCTTGCAGAAAACAAAAGCCGCAAGCCCGAACAGCTGGAGCCTCAACGTAAGCGAACTCAATCCCGACACCCTCGACCTTAGCGTAAAGAACCCGAACAAAAAAGAAGAAAAGACCTTACGAGAGCCTGCCGAGATTATCAAAGAAATGCGCGAGCTGAACAAAGAGAGTGAAGAGATTTTGAAAGAACTGGGAGAGTAAATTATGGCAGAAATTAATGAAGATATGATTTCAAAGAGGTCGAATTCAACCCCCTTCGAAATCAATGAAAATGGAAGTTTGATGATTTACCAGAATGAAAAAGGCGATACAAAAGTTGATGTCCTTTTTCGAGACGGTAATATCTGGATGACACAGGCGGCAATTGCAGAACTTTATCAAACAAGGCCACAAAATATAACTCAGCATATAAAAAACATTTATGCAGATGATGAACTTGATGAAAGTCGAACTTGTAAGAATTACTTACAAGTTCAAACTGAAGGAAATAGGCAGATAAAAAGAAACACAAAACATTATAGCTTTGAAATGATTCTTGCTATTGGTTACAGAGTTCGCACACATGTAGGTATTCATTTTAGAAACTGGGCAACGAACTTAATTCATGAATATACACAAAAAGGCTTTGTTTTAAATGATGAACGCTTAAAAAATCCAAAACAGTTTGGTGATGATTATTTTGATGAGCTTCTTGAGCGCATTAAAGATATTCGGGCAAGTGAACAGCGTTTTTATGAAAAAGTTAAAGCAATCTATGCAACAAGCATAGATTACGATAAAGATGACGAAAAAACAAAACTATTTTTCAAAACTGTTCAAAATAAAATGCATTACAGTGTTCATTCTCATACCGCTGCAGAAATAATAGATAGTCGCGCTGATGCAACCAAGGATAATATGGGCTTGACCAGTTGGAAGGGCGCAGTCGTTCGCAAAGGTGATGTGGATATTGCAAAGAATTATCTTTCAAAAGATGAGATTGAAGCTTTAAACCGCATTGTCGTAATGTATCTTGATTATGCAGAAGATATGGCAAGACAGCATATTCCAATGCACATGGCAGATTGGGAAAACAAACTGAATGATTTTCTAAAATTCTATGGGCGAAAAGTTCTTGATAACTCAGGAAAAATTTCATCTAAGCAGGCAAAAGAAAAAGCTTATGCAGAATATGAAAAATTCAATGCAGCCAGAATTGAAAGGCAGAAAACATATTTGCAGGAACTGGAAGAAGACGTAAGTCTCATCGAAAAGGTCAAGAACTAGGATTGAAGATGAAAAACGGTTGGGAAATAAAGAAACTTGGAGAAGTGTGTGAAATAAACATCGGACGTACACCAGAACGTGGAAACTTCAAGATGTGGGATAAAGAAAAGCAAACAGATAATGTTTGGCTTTCAATTGCAGATTTAAATAACACGGAGAAAGGATATATATCTGATAGCACAGAATATGTTTCCGATAATGCAGTACCTAAAATGAAACTTGTAAAAGCAAATACGCTTCTTATGAGCTTTAAACTTACTATAGGACGTTGTGCCATAACTAAAAGAGATTTATTTACAAATGAAGCAATTGCTGCTTTGCCAATTCTAGATAAAAATTTGGATTTGTTCTTTCTAAAATATTATCTAGAAAATTTTGATTGGGCTAAACTGACAGAAGGTGATGTAAAAGTAAAAGGAAAAACATTGAATAAAGAAAAGCTCAAAGAAGTTCCAATTACTCTTCCTCCCCTCGAAGAACAAAAGCGCATAGTCAAAATCCTTGATGAAAAATTTGCCATGTTGGAAACAGTAAAAGCAAATGCAAAAGCCAATCTCCAGAACGCAAAAGATTTGTTCCAGTCCCAGCTCACAAAGGCGTTTATGGAGGAAAGCAACCCCTCTACTTGCGAAGAGGGGGGGGCTTCCCTCCAAACCTCCCATCTTCCCCAGCACGCTTTAAAATGGGAAAAGAAAAGATTGGGAGACTGTACTTCAATTATTGGTGATGGTTTACATGGTACTCCAAAGTATGATGAAAATGGAAATTATTATTTCATAAATGGCAGTAATCTTACAATTACTGATATTGTATTTACACCTGAGACAAAACGCGTAAATGAAACCGAATATCAGAAATATAAAGTTGAATTAAATGAAAATACTGTATTTCTTTCAATAAATGGTAGTACATTAGGAAAGCGAACTGCTTTTTATAACAATGAACCAGTAATTCTTGGTAAAAGTGCATGTTATATAAATGTAAAAAGCAACACTCTAAATAAGTATTTTTTGCGACATTTTTTTAGTTCAGATATTTTCCAGGAATATGCATGGAAAGAAAAGACAGGGGCTGCAATTCCAAATCTAGGGTTAAAAGCAATGAGGGATTTAAAAATCCCTCTTCCCCCTCTCTCCGAGCAAAAACGCATCGTAGAACAGTTAGATTCCCTCAGCGAAAAAACAAAAGCCTTGCAGGATATATACAAGAAAATTCTGCTGGATTGTGATGAACTAAAACAATCCCTCTTACAAAAAGCCTTCGAAGGAGAATTGTAAACAGAGGAAAATAGGGGAAATTAGAGGAAAAGTTCCCCTATTTTATGTAATATACACAAATATATTTAAATGTAATTGTAATATATTTGAATAAAATATATACTTGCCGTAATTTTTTTACGGCATAACTGTTTTTTTTAATGGATTTTGCCGATAATAGCAGTATAATAAATATTGGAGATTATTATGCTAAAATCATTTACTGTAAGTAATTTTAGAGCATTTAACAATTCTGTAACTATAGATTTCTCTGCAACAGGTAATTACTCTTTTAATACAGAAGCCATTAAAGATGGTGTGGTAAAAACTGCTCTTATGTATGGCAGAAATGCAAGTGGTAAATCATCTCTTGGTTTAGCTTTATTTGATATTGTAGCAACTCTAACTGATAATTACGTAAATCCACAGAATTATTTGAATTATTAAAATAGGATTTCTACACAACCGTTTGTTACCTTTGAATATAGGTTTGTATTTCATGGTAAAGAAGTAGTTTATTTATATAAAAAAATTGATTCCAAACAGATTATTTCAGAGTCTTTCACAATTGATGGTAAAGTATTAATTGATTACGATCGAACAAAAGACAGAGAAGATATATTCATTGCTTTTAAAGGTGCAGAAAATACAAATATTCCATTAAAACAGTTAAATTTTTCGGCTTTACGTTTTGTAAAATCGAATGTTCTTTTAGCTGAAAATGAAGAAAATAGTATTTTTAATGATTTTTATGCTTTTGTCAGTAAAATGCTTTTATTCTGGTCTTTGGAGACAAGAGAATTTATTGGTTATACACCAGTATCTGGTCAATCTCTAATTAGCAAAATTGTAAAAGAAGGTCATTTTAAGGATTTACAGAAATTCTTTAAGGATGCAGGTTTTGAAGACTTACTTGATCATAGAGTCTGGAATGGTGCTGAACAGCTTATGATAAAATATGGCGATAATAATAAAATCGAATTTGGTTTAGCATGTTCTTCTGGTATGAGTTCATTACTTCTTCTATATTATTGGCTGGAAGATATTGCAGATCCTAGAAAATGCCCATCATTTATTTTTATAGATGAATTTGATGCTTTTTATCATTTTGAGCTTTCATACTTTATTATAGAACGACTAAGATCATATGGATGTCAAGTTCTATTAACAACACATAATACATCAACATTTACAAACGATTTGTTAAGACCTGATTGTTATTATATTTGTAAAAAAGATGAAATAAAAAATGCAAATAATTCAACAGTTAAAGAATTGCGTTTTGGTCATAATCTTGAAAAACTATATCGTGGCGGTACATTTGGTAAATGATTCTTTTTATATTCGAAGGTAAGGATGACGAACCTCGCTTATACAAAACATTAAAAGAACTTTTTCATTTTGAACTTCCAGAAGAAGAAATTTTGCATTATTTCTGTAACAATATTTTTTCTCTGTACAATATAATAATGTCTTATTCTGATGATGAGAATAAGAATAATCCGTTTGAATATATTGATGAAACTAAATTATTACCATAGATGTTAAAAAGTTCTGGTTTTACCTAAGTTTTTAAATTACATGTTAAAAACTTAAAGCCTGATTTCTTAAACGGAGAATCATTATGAACGAAAGTGACACAAGGCTTAAGAAAATAGATCCTGCTCTTCATGCTGCCGGCTGGGGCGTTGTAGAAGGTTCTGATATTTTTACCGAACAGCGCGCTTATATTGTGTCGCCTGGCCGTATTGTTACAAAGGCAAAAAGAAATCCGGATAAAATAGATTACCTCCTTACATACAAAGGCGTAAAAATTGGAATTATAGAAGCCAAGAAAGATGAACTTGATGTTAGCGCCGGAGTTGAGCAGGCTAAGAAATATGCAAAAGCCATGAATATTCGCTGGACTTATTCTACCAACGGCGACAAAATCTGGGCGATTGATATGGATGCAAAGCCCGGTGATTTTACAGAGGGCTTTGTAGATAAGTTCCCGACTCCTGATGAACTCTGGGCAATGACCTTTCCGGAGAAAAACGACTGGCGTGATAAATTCAATCTAGAAACTTTCAATCGAGACGGTGGAAAGCAGCCACGTTACTATCAGGAAAATGCTGTTAATGCTGTTCTTGAAGCAATAAGTAAAAAAATAGACCGCATTCTTTTAACTCTTGCAACAGGAACAGGAAAAACTTACATTGCTTTTCAGATTTGCTGGAAGCTTATGCAGACTCGATGGAACATTGCAGAAAACGGCAGACTTCCACGTATATTGTTTCTGGCTGATAGAAATATTCTTGCAAATCAGGCTTTTAATGCTTTTGGTGCTTTTGATCAGAATGCACTTGCCCGAATTACTCCAAAAGAAATCCGTAAAAACGGCGGAAAAGTTCCGATGGGTGCAAGTATTTATTTTACGATTTTCCAGACTTTGCTTTGTGGTACGGAAGATACTCCTTCGGATGAGATGCTGAAACAAGTTCAGCATGACAATGGTGTGGACGAATACTACAAACAATACCCGCAGGATTTCTTTGATTTTATCATCATAGACGAATGTCACCGTGGTGGTGCAAATGATGAAAGTGAATGGCGTAAGTTGATGGAATACTTCCAGCCGGCTTATCAGCTTGGTCTTACTGCAACTCCACGCCGAACTATAAATGGAGACACTTACAAATATTTTGGTGAACCTGTTTATCAGTATTCGCTTAAGCAGGGAATTGAAGACGGATACCTTACTCCTTACCGTGTGAAAAGCTGTACAAATCAGATTATTGATGATTATGTTTACAACGAAGAAGATAAAATTATACGTGGTGAAGAGTTTTTGGATAAAGAAAAAACTTATGACGAAAAAGACTTCTATCACGGAAAGATAAAAATCCGCCAGCGTGATGAACTTCGTGTTGCAGAATTTTTGGAAAGTGCAAATCCTGATGAAAAGGCGATTGTCTTCTGTGCGACTCAAAATCATGCAATGCAGATTCGCGATATGATAAACTCGCAGGCAAAACGTGGTGTAAATTACTGTGTTCGTGTAACTGCGGACGACGGCACGGAAGGTGAGGAACAGCTTAAAAAATTTCAGGATAACGAAAAGACAATTCCAACAATCCTTACTACTTCGCAAAAGCTTTCTACCGGTGTTGATGCTCAGAATGTCCGCAATATTGTTTTGATGAGACCAGTTCCGAACATGATTGAATTCAAGCAGATTATTGGCCGTGGAACCCGTCTCTTTGATGATAAATACTATTTCACAATTTACGACTTTGTAGGCGCATATAAAGAATTCTATGATGAAGAATGGGATAATCCGAATCCGGTTTGTCCTTACTGCGGTAAATATCCTTGTGAATGTGATAAGCATGAAAAATGTCCGGTTTGTGGTAAGTGGCCGTGCATTTGTAAAAAGCCACATCAAAAGTGCCCTGTATGTGGGGTGGCCACTGAAAAAGTCTGTTAAAGACTGAATTTACAAACACCATTTGAATAGA
>SAMEA3663010__coassemble_273_pt1 | contig 23562 bp, 20 predicted proteins | sample SAMEA3663010__metabat2_high_PE_011 | metagenome-assembled genome bin SAMEA3663010 (sample SAMEA3663010) | pig gut metagenome | biome: pig gut; feature: pig-associated habitat; material: faeces | place: France | collected 2012
CTGTCCGGAAATCAAAGTCTAAAAAAAGACAGTTTAATAAAGCTAATAAATTCGGTTGTAATCTAAAACCGTCTTTTTAGTCTTAAGTTGATGATGTTGCGCAACGCCCACCTCCCCACGGGGGCCGTCACCACCAGATTCCCGTCCACCCCAGACCCGCCCACAAAAAAAAAATACGATTTTTCCCAGATTTTTGTCAAAAAAGTTATATCGTGGCAATTATATATATAAGAAGTGGGCGGCTCCGCACCCCACAAGCTGAGCCGCCGGGCCGTCCCCCAAAAACATCCCGTTTTGGAGATGGGCCTATAAAAAACTTTTGCAGCCATATTTTATAGGCCCAAACAGAGTCCCCGAAACTGCCCGTTTCACAAATTGGCCTATAAAACACTGCACCTGCAAATTCTTATAGGCCCAAAAACAGCTTTCACATAAGGAGAAAAGAAAATAAAACTTCAAAAACTTAATTCAGGCCTATAAGAACTCCACATACCTAAGTTTTATAGGCCCAACTTCAAAACACACTCTAGTTAAAGAGTAAACAAGGCCTATAAAACCAACCACACAACTACTTTTATAAGCCCAAACCGCCGTCGCACGGCAAAAAAAGGAGAACACCGTGACATTAGAACAACTTCCACCCGACACTCTTACCGAACAGATACAAATCCGGCGGGAACAATTAAAACTACTCCTCGCCAAAAAACTCCGCTCATTAAAAAGTGCCCCCGAGGGCCGCCTGCGCATTGCGCAGGCTCACGAAGGCCGCAAGCTGCAATATTACCATGTAATAACCCAGGGAGACACAAAAGGCTCTTACCTCCCCCACGCGCAGCTACAGCTTGCAAAGCGATTGGCGCAAAAACAGTACGACCAGAATCTCATAAAACTCCTGCGCCGCCAGATAGCTGCGCTCGATCATCTTCTTGCGGCCGCTGTTCCAAAAGTCCCGGCCCTCTACGAAACTCAGTGCCGCGCCCGCCGCCTCCTGATTACCCCTGCAACGATGCCCAACGAACAATACGCCGAGCTCTGGCAAAATGTACAATGGACAGGTCATCCGTTTTCTCCAGACACCCCAGATTTCTACACCTCACGTAAAGAACGAGTCCGCTCAAAATCCGAGGTAATAATTGCAGATACTCTGGCCCGTCACAAAATTCCATACCGCTACGAATACCCTCTCGAACTTAAAAATGGCAGCATCTATCATCCAGATTTTCTCTGCCTGAATCTTCGTACCCGACAGGAATATATCTGGGAACATTTTGGCCTGATGGACAATCATGATTATGCAAACAGAACCGCCTCAAAACTTAAAGTATTTAATGAAAATAAAATCTTCCCGGGCAAAAACCTGATAATTACAATGGAAACTGCAGAAAATCAATTAAGTTCGCAGCAAGTTGAAAATCTTATTATGGAATATTTAATATAGGAAGGGGGAAGTCTCCCCCTCGCTCCCAAGTCCTCACTCATGGTAGTTTCGCCAAGCTCAACCACCATTCGCTCCGGTCTTGTCCGCTACCCCCTCTAGCGGGGCTCCGCCCCGCAACGCCCCTCGACTCTTTCTACAAAATCGGTGCCCCAGTATTCGCAGAGCATTGCATAGGCTTTGTCCTGAATCTCCGGAACAACAGTCTCGCGAAGTTGTTTAAGATTATTGTTCAGATAAAAAACTGTACGGCGGCGAACTTCTTCCACTTCTTCATTTGAAAAAGATTCCGGCTTGCTCTGCATATATTGAGAGATGATTGCAAAAACGCTGGCCGCAGAACAAATCTTGCGCCATGCCAGTGGAGTGCTAATTTTCCGGGTTCCCGTCATGCCTGAATTCAGGCGGTAGCGGTAAACCTTTGTTTCAATACCAGTATAAGATTTTGCATTAAGCGAAATATAGAAAAAGAGCAGAAAGTCTTCTGCCATATTGCATTCAGTATAAGGAATGTTCACAAAAGCCTTTAGAAAAAGCTCTCGACTTATAAGCTTACCCCAGCTCGTACCGGCAACCTCTTTTCCCAAAAGCCAGAGAGTAAAAATCTCACGGCCTTCGAGCTTTCCATAATGAATTGCTCCGTAACGGTTTTCTTTGGCCGGAGTAAATATATTCTCGGAATCAAAAGTTCCTGCAGTAGAGGTGCCGTGAACAATATCACAGTCCGCTGCAGCAGCTGAGCCCGAATTTGCGGTGGTTGAGCCTGTCGAAACTGCTTTTGCCAGTGCCTTCAGTGCTCCTGCTTCCAGCTGGTCGTCGCTGTCGCACTGGAGAATATACTTCCCGTGAGCTTCGTAAACAAGAGTGCGGCGAACTTCTACAAGTCCGCGGTTTTCGTTGTGTTCCAGATAATGTATTTCTACAGGGGCAAGACCGCAAACCTTACGAACTTTTTTGCATTCTTTTTCCATTGCACGAACAATCTTTTTTGCACTTCGGCCACGCTCATCACGGCCAAAGCTTGCATCATTCAGAACAAGAATTTCAAAAGAATCAAAATCCTGTGTAATCACCGAACGCAGACAAGCCTCAAGATAAGGCTCCGTCTCATAAACCGGCAGGCATACCGAAATTAAAGGAGAAGTACTTTTACTCATTGTCGCCGCAAGTAATTCCTACATAGAAACAACTTGTTAAGTCAGAACCATTTTTTGTATAATACCTAATTTCTTTGACATTAACACGCGACTCAGATGTTAGCACTGAAGTCTCGTTTTCTGATAATCCTACAGAAGAATCTAAAGTCACAATTTTTTCAACAGCAAAATTTTCCAAATCTACATAAACAACACGGTTTACATTTTTGTAGCGCAGCAATTCATTATCTGTATAGAAGGCAAGCCCTTCATCTGCAATTACAAGCTTTTTCGGTTTAACTGCAATAAATCTTGTTGGACCATAAAAACTTTTTTCACCTTCATTAGGGAAACAAATTTTTGGATACTGTACACTAGAATTCATGAGTATTTCTTCTGAAGGAATATAAGGAGTTTTACATTCTTCATCTGTATACATAAGAGAATCATTATAATACCCTTGAAGCTTATACTCTGTATTGGAAAGTGCACTTGTAGTTAAACCTGTATTCCTAACACTTCCATCAAAGAGATTTACTTCAATTACAGCACCTCTGTTACCAATAGTTGTTGCCGAACTCGGCCATGAGAAGGTTTCCTTATACAAAAGATAAAGGCGTCCATCCTGGTAGAGCATATCCGTAATCATGGCTGTGCCTAGCGCATCATTAAAAAAATCGTTCAGATTTACAGAATATTCTTTTATCATCGGTTTTATTTTTTCTCCACCGTATGTATCAAAAACTCTAATTATATAATCATTTTCTTTACACAAAGCATATGCTTTTCCATCATAAACAACAAAACTGTTTATGTTTCCACAACCAAGTGTAATCTCCTCTTTTTTTGTGTTAGCACCATTTGAAGATATCATATCCGGGTACCTACAAATTACATCTAAATCTCCTCCCTTAAGGGAATAGGCAACATTATTTTTTAAATCTATAGTAAAATCGATTACTTCATTCTCATTTAAGGCAAGACCTGAGTCTGAGACAAATTTCCAGTCCTCTTTGGTTGAGTCTATATCACTAGCAATCTGACTTGTAAAGAACAAGAGATATGAATTTCCTTCCGCATCAAAGAAGGTAAAATCAGAACCTGAATCACCTGCCATAAACTTCGTATAAAAAACTGATGCATCAACAAAATCACTAAAAGTCGAATCATCGAAACTAGAAGGAGCTGGCGGTGCTTTAAAGCTTTCAGCAGAATTTTCATCAACAAGGTAATAAAAATCACCTTTCATTTCATTTTCTTCATTCCATTCAGCATGTTTCCACAGCAGCAGCTTATCAAAATTCGGAACAATTTCTGCACCGTAGACGTTTATCATGGAATCACTTACGGTAAGCTTACCATCGCCGGCGCTTCCATACCAGGTGTCTGTTGTAAAACCTGGGTAAACATTAATTACCTGTTCACAGGAATATAAAGTGTTTCCGGCTGCATCGTCAAAAGACAATTTAGCAAGATATGAGCCGCTGAAAAAGTTATCATAAACAATTCTGGCTTTTCCACCGGATACAGAAAATGTCTTGTTGTATATTCCCGACATAAGTTTATTTAAGAAATCTATTTTTACCATATCGTCGGAAGTTTCAGGACTCACAGGTCCCATAAAATAAACTTTTACATTATTAACTTTTTCAGCAGCAGAAGAATCAAGGGAAACTTCAAGATTTATTTTTCCTTCGCCTGCTTCAACCGGTTTTATTGTAATCTTCAACTGATCGAGAACTGGGCCTACAATTGTTAGTTCTGCGTGGCCAGAAGCACAAACCACTTCGTCTTTCATTAAAAGAGCCATAAAATCATATTTACCCTTGCCGTCAAGAGTAACGCTGAATTTACCGTCGCTATCAGCCTTAAAAGTTTTATAAGCTTCTGAATCAGTTTTTTCATCGATTTTATAAACACGGATTTCCCAGGAAAGTCCATCAACACTAAAAGAAGAGGTTGCTGTTCGCTGTGATAAAGCAGCATTGTTTTCTCCAAAAGAAATGCATCCATTGACTATATATGTGCCGTTATCTGGAGAATACATTAAAGGCTGGTCCACATCACCTGCACAGCCTGCCAAAATCAGTGTAAATAAAAAAGCAAAACCTGCAATGAATAATTTATTTATTTTGTTTAATTTGATTTTCATTTTCACTGTCTCCTATTATTTTATACAATACAGATGATGAAGATGTATATAATCATCAAAAAGTTCTACATCAAACTCGGTGCCTGTCACAGTTCCTTCATCAATCCAACTCTTCAACCCATCCTGAGCATCAGTATAATACCATGTTCCACTTGGATCTGCCAAAGTTATATTACAATCCGAGTTGAATGCATCTTTTTCAATTGCAATAACTTTTTTTGGAATTGTAAAACTTGTAAGAGCTGTTTCAGCAAATGAATTATACCCGATATATTTTAGTTCACCATCTATCGGAATCTCTACATTGGAAAGTGCAGAACATCCACTAAAAACTTCCTTATCTATTTTTTCTACAGAAGCCGGAATTGTTACACTTGTCAAAGCAGTACATTTAAGAAATGTTGAATTTAATATTGATGTTGCATCTCCCGGAAGAATAAATGAAGAGATTCTTTCACAACTGTCAAACACACCCCGACTATTATCTCCGAAATTTCTGTCTTCATCAGAACCAGATGATCTCAATTCTCCCATATCAAAATCATAGACAGAAAATCCATCACTAATTGCACTTTGTATTTCTGAACAAATATTAGAATAGGATAAAGAAGTTGTTCCACTAAAGCCAACTTTTCTCTGATTTCCAGTCAGATAAATATTAATAACACTAGCAAAATCTTCTGCAAAAAGCTTAACATTATTATAATAGCTCATATCGATATCATAAGCATTTATAACCTGAATAGTAAAAGTTTCTGAAACTGGCTCAAACTGAGGGAAGAGTTCTTCCTTTCCTTCACTGTTTACATATGTCTTCTTATTAGGCGCAACTACCAAAGTAAGCTCATAGCTTCCTGCGGCAGGGAAGGCACCTCCAGTCATATTTGAAAACATAACCTTATTAAATGCTGTTTGTGGCACTAAACTGATTTCCCTATGATTTTCTTTCAGCCTTGCCTGTACAAGTAAAAGGTCCTGGTTGACTGCTTCTCCATAAGTCCAGTCAACATCTGAAAGAATATCATTACCATCATCATCCAGCAGAGAGAATGCGAACTCTCCTTTGTTTAGCCAGATTTCTGCACTTGAGGCTTGGGTGTTTTTTACAAGAGTTACATTTTTTTCAAGACCAATCTCCAGCACTCCGTTGAACAAATACTTCATTGTAACTTTGATTGGATTGGATCCGGTCTGGATAATAATCGGATCACTAGTTCCCTTGGCTACAACTAAATCACCATATAATATTTTTGCTTCTGCAGACACAGATAAGCCAACAAGAAGATTCTCAAAGGAAATACTGGTACCTTCATTAGAAAGAGCTGCAGTTTTAGTATTTCTACCTGCATCGCTTACAAGATCCACCTGAACAGTAAAAGCACTTAAATCATTTTCTGCCTTCATAACTCCGGCAGATCTTTGAAAAACTGAACCCGGAATATAGAATTCTATACTTCCACCAGCAGGCTCAGCTAAATTATTGTTATTAAAACAAGAAACAAAAAATACAGAAAAAAACAGGAAAAATATAAATGCCAAAGAGGTCAGATTCTTTTTCATTCCCAACTCCTTGAAATATTGAAATATCTTCCATTATAGACTGTTACAGTTATTCTAGTCAAATAAAATTGATATAAAAAAAAGGACCAGATAATCCCAAGCACAGCTCTAAACGCATACCGCTGCTGGATTCCTCCTCTGACGGGGTTTTGCGATAGACACTTGAAAGGCATCTGGTCCAATGAAAAGAATCTACCATAAAATGGGCTGAAAAGTCAATTATGGAAGATTTTTGATTTATGAAAATTTTATTCTGGACTGATTTTTACAATTTTATAAAACGTGTTCTTTTATGAACTGGCCTACTCCATCATGATTGTTATCATAAGTTGTTACATAGCGGGCTACTTTTTTGATTTCTTCAAGGCCGTTACACATTGCAACTCCGTGTCCTGCCATGCGGATAAGACTTTCGTCGTTCATGCTGTCGCCAAAGCCTATGACCTTTTCCATACCAAAACCAAGCTCATTTGCAAGATGACTGACAGCCTCACCCTTTCCACAGTTTGGCGGCAGAATTTCGAGAAAGTATGGCTTACTTGTAAAAATTACTGCGCGCTCACCGAACTCGGCACGAAGCTCACTCTGAAGTTTCAGAAGTTCTGCAGGCTCACCCGGAACAAGCATTTTTGTAAAACCTGTTTTAAGGAACTCATCATAATCATCTACTTTAGCACCTTTGAGTCCGCATAAATCAACATCAAGCTTTGTCCACTTTGTTTCTTCGCGGTAATAAATTGTATCCGGCGTGTATACTTCGCTGCGAAGCCCCCGCGCCTCCGCCATCTGATTTGTACGTATTAAGATTTCCGGCTCAACCTTACGGCAGAAAATCTGCTCGCGTTTATGTAAATCAAAAATTGAACAACCGTTTATAGCAATCAAAAAACGTCCGGCTTCTTTTCCGGCAATTTCAAGGCGGCGAACAAAAGGAAGAATTGCATCTTCTGCTCGACCTGAACAAAGTACTACATAAATACCCCGTTCTGCACATTCACGAAGAGCAGAAACGTTTCCGTCTGTAATCTGGCGGTCGTCATTTAAAAGAGTATCATCAAGATCAAGCGCAATTAATTTAACATCAAGTTTTTCCATGTGCGCTAGTATACACTAAAAAAGCACGGAATGCCATTAGTCCCAGGCATCAAGGAATTCAAGCATAAACTGCTGGATATTTCCAAACCACTTTTTCTGGAAACGGCAGGCTTCTTTGCCAATATAGCGGAAGTGCCAGCATTCCCACATGTAGCCGGTTACATCTTCATAGCCCTGAGGAAAACTCAGAGACCAGCCGAAATCTGCAGCATGGTCATAAACCCACTTTCCCATTTTGGTGTCGCCCCAGTCATCGGTAATTGATCCAAAATCAACTGCAACTCCAAGCTGATGCTGGCTTGTTCCCGGGCGGGCGCTGTAACGTTCTGCAAGCTCCAGACCATCCTGTTTTACATAGCGGTTAAAAAGGCCTTCCTGATACTGATATGAACGGTAGGTAGAACTAACAAGAAGTTTTATTCCATCATTTAAAGCAGCACGCGACAAATCTTCAAGGGCGGCATAAGCTTCCGGGCGAAGAGAAAGATCGTTGCGGCTCACATTCCAAAGCTCATTCCCTTTTACCGGAATAAGGTCGCGAGGCACATAGTCTGAACCGACAGCATGTTTTTTGTCTATAAGATAATAAAGAGACAAATCATCTGTACGAAAGTTTTTTTCAACTTCAAGCACGCGGTGAAGGTCTGCAAGAAATTCTTCCGGGTCTCCGTTTGGAATTGCGGTTTTACAGCGGTCAGACATAGAAAGAAGAACCCGGTTGAGTTTTTCAATTTCCGGATTTAATTCTGGCTGAAGATTACCCTGGGCCGCAGAAGCAGACTCTTTTTGTTTTGATTTACTATCTGATTTTGTACAGGCAGTAAAACTAACAATCAGTAATACAGAAAAAAGGAGAAGAGATTTTTTTATTTGTTTATGCATTTTTATAAGCCTTCTTTTCGAATTCTTCAACCGGCAGAGGTTTTGAAAAATAGAAGCCCTGAATCAAATCGCAATCTTTCTTTGCAAGAAAATCAACCTGCTCACGGGTTTCAATACCTTCAGCAACAATCTGCATTCCAAGCTTTTTTGCCAGAGTAATTGTTTCTCCAACAATAAGATTAGAACGCTCGATATCATCTACGCTGCGGAAAAATTCTGCATCAATTTTTATAATGTCCAGAGGAAGTTCCTTAAGCGAATTCAAAGAAGAATAACCTGCTCCAAAATCGTCCATAGAAACTTTAAATCCAAAGGACTTTAATTTATTAACGGTTTCAAGTAAAACTGCCTTATCATCAAAGAAGGCACTTTCTGTAAGTTCCAGTTCAATATATTCATGTGGAATTTTGTATCTATCTACAATTTCGCAAATATGTTCGGCAAGATTTTCTTCTGCAAAATGTGCTCTAGAAATATTTACTGAAATTGGCACAATCTTTTTTCCCTGACTTTCCCACATTGCCTGAAGCTGAACAACTTCTGTAAGCATATAATCATCGAGCTGCAAAATAAATCCATTTCTTTCAAACAAAGGAATAAATTTTGCCGGGGAAATAAAACCAAGCACCGGATGCTGCCAGCGAACAAGAGCCTCGGCTGCAGAAAGTTTTTCGCCCTTTGTAGAATACTTTGGCTGCAGGAAAACCTTAAACTCGTGATTCTCCAGAGCCTTTTCCATATCATCTTCTATACGGCGTTCCCAAACCTGTTCTTCCTTCATAGAATCATCAAACCAGACAATCTCATCCTGAATCTTTATTGATTTTGGAACAGCAAGACCTGCGCAGATAAGCACAAGAGAAATATCATCAGAGTGTGATGTTACAGGACAAATACCAGCTGAAAAAGAAAGGCGTTGAGTGTTACGTTTTTCGCGCAAAATGTTCATGATGTTTTTAATACGGATAAACAAAGCATCTTCATTCTGATAAATCAAAAGAAGGGCGAAATCAGATCTTTCTACATGCGCAACGAATTCTTTTTTATCGAGCATAGAAACTATATCTGAATTAAGTTCCTCAAGAAGATTTTCACCCTGTTTGAGACCATAGGCTGTACAATAGTTTCTGTATTTTTCCAGACGAAGCTGAACGACAACATATTTTCGGCGGCCACGGGCAATTTCTTTGCGAGACTTTTGAATAAAATAGTCCTTGTTATATCCGCCGGTAACTGTATCTGTAGTAACAAGTTTGTTTACCCTAACACGTTCATGAATATGACTGATAACTTTTGTAATTTCATAAACGCAGCTGAAAATTATAATAATCACAGAAAATAAAAGAACTGTACACAGCAGATTGAACTGAAAAGCATTTAACCTGTAAACCATTTTAAAACACAAGTTCACATTTGGAATTGAAGTTTTAACAAATGAAATAGAATGCAAACCTATACTTTCTGTATTAGCCCAGGTCAAAAACTCACGGTCTCTTAATAAGCGGGTAATCTTCAGGGATTTAAAAAAGTTTCTCGGATTATAAAGTATTTGTTTTATATTTGTTCCAATAAAATTTGTGTGAGAAGGCATCTCTTCTCCAGAAATCAGAACATCAAAAGAAAAGGAATTGTTTTCAGGATCCAGAAAATGAATCATTCCTATATCGTTAAACAGGCGTTGAGATTCTACATCAAATACTTTTCTTAATTCCGGAAAAAGTGAGATTATGTCGTTTTTATCATCAATATAAATACTATCTATACCATTAGAAACTGTTTCAAAGGTATTAAGCTGCTGATTCAACTCCTCTCTTGATTCTTTTTCCCAGTTTTCATTTACATATTCCAATACTGTCTTACAATCTTTTGCATTATTCAAAATAAGAGAATTAATTATTCCAAATACAGAAATAACACAAATAAAAACTGTAAATGAGAAAATAATTAATTCTGTTAAAATCATCTGAACTACGACGGTCCAGATAGGCAGGCGTTGCAAACGTTTTATTCTACGCTCTTTTTTCTTGCTCATAACAACTTATTATAAAACAACGAAATGAGATTTTCTACTGATTACAATAGTCTTTCGGACACAGTTAGTCTAATTTTCTAACTGCAAAACTCCATTCATCAAAATTGTTCTGGAAGATCCGTCACCATAAGTAAGAACAATAGTAGGCTCGCGCACAACTCCGTCCAGATGAATCAGGCTTGGTGCATCGTTATCATAATTTTCACCGATTGCAAAATGGCAGGTATGAAAAGCTTTTTCATCTTCGAGCATGTTTCCTGTAATGTTTGCAGCAGGGTTGAGACCTATGCCAAGCTCGCCAATGTTGCGGGCGTTTTTTTTGTAGATTTCTGCCTGGCCCTTTGGAAGCTTGCCTTCCTTTTCGAGAGCAAAGGGGCGAAGTTCTGCTTCTGCAATTGTTTTGAGAAGGCGGCGGGCTTCGGCTCCACCTGTGATATCGGTAACATAACCTTTTTCAACCTTACAGGTAATCGGGGTTTCGAGAATTGAGTCTCCGTCAGAGAAGGTCATTGAACCGTCGTAAACGATTGTACCTTCGCAGCCATCGCTCTGCTGTTCCAGTGGACTTCCGTCGGCTGCTTTTAGAGTACTTCCGCCTACTACAGGACTTATAAAAACTTCGCCTGCCGGAATGTTGCCGCCGGTTCCGGGTTTTGAAAAGTCGCCGTCATCTGCAAGAAGGCCGCGGCCATTAATCGGGATAACGAGGTTTGTACCGGCCGGCGCAGTTACGTGAACACTTACGGCGCCCTTGAAGATTTCTGTGAGCTTTGCGCAGCGCTCCTGAAGCTGTTTGTAATCTATAGCCGCAGTGCGATTCATCATATCTGCTGAAATTCCTGGAGTCCAGGCTCCGCGCATAGTCTTTTTTCCATCCAGAAGATAATCAAAAATATGTGTGAACTTCTGGCCGTCTTCTGTTGTATACGGATTTGCAGTTGCACCCGGATCCTTTCCAAGTTTTATATTTGAGATAGAAAAACAAACTTCCGGTTCACTTGCAATTGCGGCAAGCACTTCCGGATTTGCATTGTCAAAACTTGTTTTGTCAGACTGATACATAAGAGTTGCAAGAGCTCCTGCCTCGCTGCTTGCTGAATAGAGGTCCTGGGCAATTTCGGCAGTGGCCGGATTTGCAACGATAAGCACTCTCTCGCCTTTTTTGATTTTTACAACATCCTCTACAACAACCTGTGCAGGTGTTCGTGTTTTTTTATTTAATAGACCCATATAATACTCCTGATGTCATGCCGAACTTGTTTCGGCATCTATTTCTTAATCAATACCAGATTTCTTTCCGAATCTTCCAGACCCGGAACATGGAGTGGCTGTACTTCATAATCTGGCACCAGACTAGTGATGGCACTCATCTCTTCTTTTATATTTTCAAGCTTTGCTTTGTAAGCACACAGATAGCCCTGAGGCTTAACAATACGCAAAAGTGTTTTTGCCATTTTTTTATCGAGCGGGCGAAAAGCGCGAAAAGTAATAAGGTTATAAGCTTCCTGAGGCAGATGCTCAGCTTCGCTGTTTACCACAGTTACGTTTTTAATACCCAGAATTGCAGCGCAGTTTTCCAGAAAGGCACAGCGCTTTTCCATACGCTCAACCAGGTCAAAACGCACATCATTAAATTCCGGCAGCAAAGAAAAAGCTGCCGCCAATGGAATACCAGGAAGGCCGCCTCCACTACCGATATCGGCAAGAACCACCGGTCCCCCAGCCAGCTCTGCAATTTTCGGCCAGGTAACCAGAGAATCAAAAATGTGGCGCACCACAAGTTCATCGCGATCGCTGGTATTTGTAAGATTATAAGCTGAATTAAAAAGTATGATTTCTTTTATGTAGGCTTCCATTTTTGCTGCAAGCGCTTCTGCTATGCTTTCTGGAATCCCGCATTTTTTAAATCCTTCAATCATGTCTATCATAAAAATCTGAACACCTGCAAAAGGTGGTTTCGACAGGCTCAACCACCGTAGTTTTAGGCTCAACCACCGTAGTTTCAGCTCAACCACCGTAGTTTCAGGCTCAACCACCCTTACTTATTATCTATATCCAAAAGAAGATCAGCATTAAGCGGATCACTTGAAAAATGCAAAACTACAAGATTTCCTGTTTTTTCTGCAGTAAGATTCTTCACATTCGAAAGTCTGTAAATATATGAGTTCTCATTTTTTGAATCCTGCACAATACTTGGTTGAACCTTATATGTAATAGAAGATCCTTTTGAACTTACTGTTTTAAAAAGCATATAGAAAGTTTCTGTACGTGTCTGCTGATTTACAAAATATCTTCTGTCTGCAGAAAGCAAAAAAGAACCGTCTGGCTCTGTTTCACTGAAGAAAACTTTTGTAAGAGAGTCTGCAATATTATATCCATTGATTTTAAAACGCAGAATTGAAGGCTCTCTCTTTTTGAAATTTTCTGCATCAGTTTTTACTGCGTTAAGTTCATTTCTTTCTTTTGCACTTGCACTCTGCTGCTGCTGTTTCAAATCATTAAGACTATTTAAAACCTGCTGAAGAAGCACGTTTGTAGAAGTAGAGGTCGAATAATTAGCTAGATTTCCTGTAGAACCAAGAGAAGAAAGATTGCTGAAAAGTCCAGAATCATAAAGCGAAGAAATATCGTTTGCTGTAAGGGCACCGCTGTTCAAAAAAACTGTCGGCTTCATGCTGTCTGGTGTAAGTGATTCGGTGAGAATAGTTTCCGTTTTATCTTTATCTATATCTTTTTCTGATGAACTTTTCTTATTCGGATTATTCGGACGACTTGGAAAGCTTGGAGTATAAAAGCCACCGCCGACTGTCGGCATATCAGGCATAGAAGGCATCTGAGGCATATCAATTGGTGATGACTGGGTTTGAGCAAAAAGACTTGTACAAGCCAGAATAACACAGGCTGCCACAACGGCCTTTTTTGATTTATAAACTCGCAAGACTTTCCTCCACATATTCAAGACGCTGAGTGAGCTGAGCAATTGTTTTTTCGAGTCGAGATTTTTCGCGTTCAAGTTTTGTTTTAGGATCTGTTCCGTTTGCCTGAGCTGACTTCTGCTTCATCATCTCGCGGACAGAAGAAGGACTTTTTCCGCCGGCAAGAAATTCCTGCTCCACCTGAGCACGATCATCCTTTTTGCGAACACTGGCAACCACCTTCATATTCTCAAAACCGATTGCAGGGTTTACTTCTACGGCTGCGACCTTACGAATATCTTTTGCGGCGCCACGTGGCAGGCAGAGAACCCGGTCGATATAGTCTTCATAGCGGATATCTGCTTCCTGGCAAAGATCAAAGGCACGGGCGAGTTTTTTACCAAACTCCTGCATGAGCTGTCCGTTTTTTGCAAGATAATTTTCTTTGATATCCTGTGTCAGTGCCTTGAGTTCTTCGTTATTTTCCCAACCGATTGAGTAATAACCTTTTTCTTCCGCAATTTTGAGAAGATCACCAAACTTTGCCCAGAATTCCTGAGTATGAACCTTGCAGGCTTTTCCGTAACTCGGGTCATTTTCCTGCTTTTCTATAGTACAAAGATGATGTGTATATTCATGAACTGCTGTATAAATCAGCATGTTGTCAGATTTAAAATTCAAATTATGAAGGAAGATTTCGTGTGTATCTGTTTTGTAAAAGCCGTTAACTCTCTTGCTTTCTTTTCCTGTCTGGGTAACTGTAAAATCAATTTCACAAGGAGAAATGTCCAGCAGGATTTCTTTAATTCTTTCGTTGTTCAATTCAAAAACCTCTTCCATATTTTAATCTGATTTTTGATATTGGGGAAGAGGTTTTTGTCCTGCTGAACTTGTTTCAGAATAACGCCTGTTTTTAGAACTGATATTTTGCGCCCAGACTTACAAAACTATTCTTGCGCCAGACAACTGTTGAAGCCTCGAGCCAGTCAATAGAATTTGGATTAAACGTTTAATTTTTTAAACATTTAATCAGGTTGACAAGTGGATTTTTTCGAATTATTCTTATTTATAGTGGTTTAAACAGGCTCAATCACCTCAAAAGGAGACCACCATGATAGACAAAGCCGAAATCAAAAAGACTCTGAAAACCTTTAATTCCTGCGTTCCATTCTTCATTGCAATGAGCGATGAATACCGGCAGCAGCTCATTATGGATATTGCAGAAGCAGGCAAAGAAGGCATAAATGTTTCTAATCTTTCAGCAAAATCAAAGTTGTCTCGCCCGGCTATTTCACATCATCTGAAGGTCCTTAAAGATACTGGTCTTATCAAGCCGCTCAAGGTTGGTACGCAAATTTTTTATCAATTGAGTTTAAGTGAGAATTTTAAAACTGTTTCTAATTTGATTAATTCAATGGAAAATATTCTAAAAAAGATTAACGAAGCTAAATAATTTCTAATTCAGACAAAATTATTGCGCCGGCTACTGTTGCTGCGGTTTCTGTTCTCATTATTCTCTCTCCCATTCCACAGCGTATAAAACCTTTTGATTCAAGCAGAGAACGCTCACGATTTGTCCAGCCGCGTTCACTACCAATCGCAGCCACTACCCGCGCCCCTTCTGTCACAACATTTTTTTTCTGCCTTACAGCATCTGCAAGCCGAGCCACAGGATTTACATTATCCAGAGCAAGTAAAAGTCCTTCCCCCCCCAGAGCCTTTAAGCATTCATCCAAAGTTTTATATAAACAAAGCTCCGGCACATGGGTACTGCCGGCCTGAACAGTTCCATCCAGAAGCATTTTATAAGCAGCCCCATGCTCTACAAGATTGGACTGCATATAAGACTTTTCGCCAAGGTCTGTTCCGGTCAAATAAACACGAGCAGCCCCTAAAGCAGCAATATCACGCAAAAGTCTTTTTAGCTGAATAGGACGAGGAAAACCTATTATCATTTCAAGAGAAGAAAGCGGCTTTCCATCTCCTCCGGCAGAAAACTCAAAGTTTATACCTTCATCAGTTATTTCCCGAATCACAGCCGTTCCGCTCTGGCCTCCGATAATTCCAGCAGTAAAAGTATCGCCAGACTTTTTATGAAGAACTTTTATTATATGCTGGGCACGTTCATCACGAAGTGGCAGAGGCTTTGAGATTTCGTCTTCAGTAAATAGGCAAATGTTCATAAAAAACTTCGATTGTAGCGCTGCTCGCATAGTCTCGCAGCTTGAGCCATTCTTTCGATAATCCTAAAATGGCCCGCTGTCGCAGCCCATTTTTTAACGGATTTTCGATTTTAGGCTAATTAAACATATTGATTCGTTTCAATATCTTTACCAGGTCTTCTTTTTCTATCAGATCAATCGGGCGACCATCAATAAATTTGTGGGCACTTTCAGAAAAGCTTCCCATTGTTATACAAACACCGTTATCACACTTTGCATCGCGCAGCTTTCCATGGAACTCGCGGATATTGATATCTCCAATAACATTCTGCGTCCTGTAGAAGCGGAAAATCTGTTTTGCTTCCCATTTAGGATTTTCAATTTCACAGATAATTTCTACACTTTCAGAAGCAACCTGAACATCTTCAACTTTTACGAAAGAATCTTTGTAGTAGGCTGAAATTAACTTTCGGCAAAGCGCAACAAAATCACTTGTACCAGAAAGAAGATATGTCTGAAGATTTTTATTCTGATTCAATTCAGAATAACGGCTGATAAGAGTATCAACATCCTTATACTGTGCCTTAGTCGCCTGAATCTGACGCAGATATGTAAGACCTTTCGAAATATCATTCATTGCAATACAAGTGTTTGCAAGACGATATTTAATCTGCAGCATAATCTGCGTCTGAATAGTCGGCAGACGAAGTGCAATTTCATAATCCTTTACAGCGTTTGTGTAATCTTTAACACGCTCGTGCATTTTTCCTGCTTCGAGACATGACTGTGCACCAAACTCAGGATCCGGACGCAGATGCATAAAAACCTTAAGAGCCTTATCCCCCATTCCACATTCGGTCATAGCAACAGCCATATCAAAAAGGATTTCTTTATTTGATGGATTTTCATCCAGAACTCGCTTAAGGAATGGAAGACTATCGCGGAATTTCTGAGACTTAAAAAGAGCCTTACCAAGAAGCTCGTTCACTTCATTGTTCTCAGGCTGCATTATCTTTGCTTTCTTGAAACAAAAAACTGCCTTATCATAAGTTCCAGCCTTCAATAAAGCACGGCCAAGATACATGTTACAATCAAAATCATCAGGCGCTTTTTTTAGAGAAAGCATAAGGGAGCTTATGGCATCTTCATTTTTATCCAGATTATAAGCAGCCATACCCATTCGCAAAGTACATTTAGCAATATCTACATCAGGATGAGCTGATGAAATATCATAAAGAGTTTTATAAACATTCCATACCTTTTCCCAGTCTTTTTCACTAAAATAGATATCACCAATGAGCAGAAGTGCAGAAACATTATGCGGATCATGTGAAAGCTTTTTTTCCGCTTCTTTGAGAATAGCAGATTTTCCTTTCTTCTGGATTTTCTGAAAAACTTCCTGTCCTTCTTCCGATTTATTAAAATTCTTAAGTGTAATAATAATCACAACAAGAAGAAGTGCAGCAATAACAGCTATCAGAATAGAAAATATCATTCTTAAAACTCCCTTATAAGTTTTCTATCGTCCTGTTTTTTCTTTTACAAGGCAGGCAAGTCTTTCCATTGCAACCTTGATTCTATTAATATCCGTAGCATAGCAACATCGGATAAATCCTTCACCACCATAGCCAAAACAGGTACCTGGAACTACTGCAACATTATACTTTGAAATAGCCTCTGTCGCAAATTCTTCACTGGTCATTCCTGTAGGGCGAATATCTGGGAACATATAAAAGGCTCCTTCCGGCTCAACGCAAGGCAAGCCCATATCAACAAAAGCCTTATGCATAATGTTGCGGCGCTGCTGGTAGCTTACGCGCATTTTTTCAACTTCATCCCAGCCGTGGCGCAAGCCTTCTGCAGCCGCATACTGACTGAAAATCGGCGGACAAATAGAAGAATAAGAGTGTAGCTTACAGCACTGTACAAGTAAGTCATGAGGAGCTGCAATATAACCAATACGCCAGCCAGTCATAGCAAAAGACTTAGAAAAGCCATTGAAAATAATTGCGTAGTCTTTCATTCCAGGGAACTCGCCAACCGATACATGCTTGCGTCCATCATAAAGCAGTTCGCAGTAAATCTCGTCGCTCAAACACCAGATCTGATGCTTCTTTACAACCTCAGCAATCTTAGCAAGCTCATCGGCAGGAATAATACGGCCGGTCGGGTTACTAGGCGAACAGAACATAACAGCCTTAGTTTTCTCTGTACAGGCAGCTTCAATCTGTTCTGCTGTAGGGTAAAAACCGTTCACACTAGTATCCAGATGAATAACCTTAGCATCGCAGAGAGTCGCAAGCGGCTGGTAAGAAACATAACAAGGCTCGCAGACAATAATCTCATCGCCCGGGTTCAAAATAGAACGAAGCACAAGGTCCAGACCCTCACTCGCCCCAATAGTCGGCAGAATCTCAGTTTTAGGATCGTAGTAAAGCTTATAGCGTTCAAGGTATTTTGTAATTTCCTCGCGCAGCTCAATCAAGCCCCAGTTAGATGTATAAGAAGTGTGGCCCTTTTCCAGATGGTAAAAAGCCTCTTCCCTCATAATCCATGGAGTCGGAAAGTCAGGCTCACCGACACCCAGCGAAATAATATCATCATGTCCAATGCAAAGCTCAAAAAACTTACGGATTCCAGAAGGCGGAATTTCCATCATCTTTGAGCTGAATTTATCTTCTCGTGTATTCAAAATATTCTCCAAAATAATTATCAAGTAGGGCGGAGCCCCGCCCTACGCTCGCACTGCGTTGCTCGCTACCCCACCCAGCGGGGGACACCCCGCAACGCCCCCAGTCTTAACAATCGTGTCATGCTGAACTTGTTTCAGCATCTCTTTAACAGATCCCGAATCAAGTTCGGGATGACAGCGTTCTTTATGACTGAACAGACTCTCTTCGGTCTCTCTCATCCTCAACATAAACAATGTCGTTTTCTTTATAAGTTTTCAAAACAAAGTTAGTCTTAGTTGAGCGAACACCTTCAAGAGTAGAAAGCTTTTCGCTTACAAAAAGGGCAACATCTTTAAGATTGTCACCTTCAATCAAAACTTTAAGGTCGTAACCGCCGCTCATAAGGTAAAGCGACTTAACCTGTGGAAAGCGGTAAATTCTATCCGCAATGGCATCAAAGCCGTGCTCACGCTGCGGCTGAACCTGAATCTGAATTTCCGCGACAACCTTGTCCTTCGCGACTTTATCTTTTTCCGGGTTTACAATGGCGGCATACTTGAGAATAACTCCGTCGTCTTCAAGCTTCTTAATAATCTGCTTAACCTCGTCCGTAGTTTTCTTTGTCATAGCAGCAATGTCTTCGATTGAAAGACGTGCATTCTGACGCAGTAAATCAAGTATCTCTTCCATAAAGGAACCCCCGAATATAAAAAATTAATGAGATATTATACTATTAACGGGAGGTTTATACAATTATAAGTGATGCACATGATGCACGGCTACAGGGCTGCCGCATTATAAAAGATTTACGCAATCTTGGCGCGAGGGAGCGGGGCGTGACCGGAAGCCATGTTTTCAGAATTTTGTTTTATAATGCGGAAGCTATTCTCCCTGTTAATTTGTGACAATTAATTGCATTAATAGTTTATCCATAATATACTAATTGCATGACCTCAACCGTAGCGCTTCAAAAGTGCGATAAATATGATTTTGACAAAGTTCTCACCAGCATAAAGAAAATGCTTGAACTGGTTCCACCTCCAGATGTTTGTGGAAAAACAGTTCTTCTTAAGCCTAACATTCTTTACCCTAAAGCACCTGAACTTGCAGTTTGCACTCACCCGGTTGTTGTAGGAGCAGCTGTACGTGCCTTTGTTGAACTTGGAGCAGCTCGTGTTATTGCCGGTGAATCGCCCGCAATTGCAGGCTCAGCTACTGCCGCAAAAGCAACAGGCATGTATGAACAGGTTATTAAGAACGGCGGAGAATGGGCAGATTTTAAAGAAGCTGTCAGTATCCCCTGCCCGGACGGTAAGGTTGTAAATAATCTCGATTTTGCAAAACAGTTTCTTGAAGCTGATATTGTAGTTTCCCTTTCAAAGCTAAAGAGTCATCAGCTTATGACTTATACCGGCGCCATGAAAAATCTTTTTGGTCTGATGATTGGTCTTGAAAAAGCCGGCTGTCATTACCGCTTTTCTAAGAAAGAAGATTTTGCCGCTTTTCTTACAGATCTTGTTTTAGCTGCAAAGCCCGGCTACGCAATTATGGATGCAATTGTAGGAATGGACGGTCCCGGCGGTCCAGGAAGCGGAGACCCTATAAAACTCGGTTTTCTTGCCGCCTCTGATAATATTCTGGCGCTGGACTGGAAATGCGCTTCGCTGGTAGGCTACAACCCGCATGATATTTTGAATCTGCAGGATGCGCTGAAGCGCGGCGTATGGTTGAAAAGTCCGGCGGAAATTACAACGAGCGGCGCGGCGAAAGAGGACTGCCGTTCTACAAGCTTCCGCATTGTACGGGACTCTAAAGCTCTGTCTAATCAGATGCCGGGCTTTATAAACTTTCTGGCCGAAAAGCTTCTTATGAAAACGCCGCATTTTAATGCCGGAAAGTGCAAAAAATGCCGCCGCTGCGAACAGATCTGCCCGGCTCACATTATAAAAATGGAAGGAGCAGACTCCACGGCCCGCCTTGCAGACAAATCAAAATGCCTGCACTGCTTCTGCTGCCACGAAATCTGCCCCGCCGACGCAATTAAACTGCGCCGCTTCTAAAAAAAAGACCCCGAAACAAGTTCGGGGTGACAGTCATGCTGAACTTGTTTCAGCATCTGTTATAAGTTTACTAGTTCGTCCTGACCAACCATTCTGATTCCAGCTTTCTCCAGCACACTCTCAGTCTCAGACACATCTGTACACCTGATAATCATATAAGCCGAACTCGACTTACGTCCGGTGAAACCGTACATATATTCTACATTGCGTCCGTTATCAGCAAGAATCTTAAGAATCTTATTCAAGCTTCCTGCCTCATCCGGAATCTCAATCGCAATTACCGGAGTAACCTTTACGATGTAATGAGAGCGTTCCAGAGCTCCCCTCACCGAAGCAGCATCATCCACGATAATTCGCGCAATTCCAAAATCACTTGTATCAGCCAGGCTCATTGCCCGCATATTAATATTATGAGTTGCCAGAACATTTGTAAATTCTGCCAAAGCATTCTTTCTGTTTTCGATAAAAATTGAAATCTGTTCTATTGTCATATTCTTCCTCCTATTCAAGCTATTAGCTAAAAGCTATTAGCTATTAGCTTTTACATAACCGCTAGTCATGTAACTTTCTTGTATCAATTACTCTCTTAGCCTTGCCTTCACTTCTCGCAATGCTCTTCGGTGCAACCAGAGTAACCTTAGCTTTAATCTGAAGAACGTTCAAGAGTGCGGCTTCAAGCTGCTTTTCTGCCTTGTTTACTTCAGAAACCACATCGCTGAACTTTTCAGCTGTCATTTCTACCTTAATCTCGAAGGTATCTGTGTTGTTTACGCGACCAACGTGAATCTCGTAGTTTGCAGGGTAACCGTTCTGCATAAGAACACCCTCAATCTGGCTTGGGAATACGTTAACACCGCGGATAATAAGCATATCATCTGTACGCCCCATTGGCTTACTCATGCGCACAAAAGTACGGCCACAGGCACAAGGAGCACGGTTGAGAACGCCGATATCCTTTGTGCGGAAGCGCATCAGAGGGAAGGCCTGCTTTGTAATTGCAGTGAATACCAGCTCGCCCTTCTCGCCATCCGGCAGACGCTTTCCGGTTTTCGGGTCAATTGTTTCGATAATAAAGTGATCTTCGTTTACGTGCATGCCGGCCTGCTCTGCACATTCGTAAGCAACGCCAGGTCCCATAACTTCTGTAAGACCGTAAATATCGTAGGCTTTGATTCCAAGAGATTTTTCTATGTCGTGGCGCATTTCTTCGGTCCATGGTTCTGCACCAAAGATACCGGCTTTAAGATGGATGTCTGCCGGGGTGAGCCCCATCTCTTTAAGGGTTTCGCCAAGGTAAGCAGCGTAGGACGGCGTACAGGCAAGCACTGTTGATTTTAAATCCTGCATGAAGGTAATCTGACGCTGGGTGTTTCCGCTGGAAATCGGAATTACTTCAAGACCAAGCTTAGTTGCTCCGCCGTGAACTCCAAAGCCTCCTGTAAAAAGTCCGTAGCCGTAGGCAGTCTGCAGAACATCATTTTCATCACAGCCGATTGCTACCAGCTGGCGGGCAGTACAATCATCCCAGATGTCCAGGTCTTCTTTTGTGTAGCCTACAACAATCTGCTTACCGGTTGTTCCTGATGAAGCGTGAATGCGCACAACCTTGCTCATTGGAACAGCAAAAAGTCCGTATGGGTAAGTTGCACGAAGGTCGTCCTTGCAGGTGAACGGAATTTTATCAAGGTCGTCGAGGCCTTTAATATCGTCCGGAGTAACACCAGCTTCCTGGCAGCGCTTTCTGTAATATTCTACATTTTCATAAACATGGCGGAAATTTTTTGCCAGTCTCTCGCCCTGGAGCTTACGAAGCTGCTCCAAAGGCATACATTCTGATTCTTTCTGATAATATTTTAAGTTCATATGTTCCTCGTTCAACGGTGGTTTCGATACGTCCTTCGGACACTCAACCACCGTATTCACAGTTTTACCGGTGGTTGAGTACCTGCAAAGCAGGTGTATCGAAACCACCGGCTGTTTTTATTTATAATTTTATGGATTCGTTACCGTGCACGGCACTCTGTACGCATTGCACAAAAAAAATAGAGAAGTTCGCCCTCAGGCGAAAAAGAAATTAAAGGAAAAGACAAAGGCCTTAAGCGAGCCTAAATTTCTTAACATATACTTAATTTTACCACATAGAGTTATGAATGTAAAGATTATAATAAAAAATTATTATCCTTACATACCCACTTAATAAACCATCTTCTTCTCAACATATTATTTTAAACTACAGACTAAATCCAACACGCTTTAGCCCATTTGGATTTTCGAGTTTTTCGCATCTACACATTTCGTGGATTTCTGAAATTGCAGGGCGTTCACCGCTGATTACTTCATCCAGTGCAATCTTACGGACAATGTTGTCTATCTGTCCTCCAGAAAAATCGTAAGCTTGTGCAAAATCGATTGCAGAATTTTTATCGAGCCAGGAAAGCTTGTTCATCCAGATTGAAGTCTTTGCCTCGGTTGAAGGATTCTCAAACTTAATCTTGAAGAGAAAACGACGTTCAAAAGCAGAATCCATATTCGAAGCCAGATTAGTTGTTGCAATGAAAATGCCTTTTAGATTCTCAAGTTCTTCCAATATGATGTTCTGAATAGCGTTCTCTGTTTGAGCGCAATTACCAGCACTGGAATCTTTGCGTTTTGCAATGAGGGCATCTGCTTCATTGAATAAAAGGATCGGCATAGGAACTCCTTTTTTCTCTGCAGCTTCACATTCATGCTCATAGGAAGTAAAAATCTTCTTTATGAGTTTTTCACTTTCACCAAACCAGGGAATAATAAGTTTTTCAAGAAAGACATCTTTTGTGCCAAAAAGGCAACGCTCAGACATGCAGTGAGAACCTATCGTTTCAACAATATCTGGAATCCGTAATTCGCTTTTGTTGAAATCAGTTCTAAAAAGAGCTGTCTTTGTATTTTTATTTACCATAAACCCATCAATTATTCTGTATGACGGATTTTGGGATAATACCGCAATCGTATCGTTACGATCTTTCTGGATTGCTTCATTATAAGTAGTTTCATCTTCTTCAGCTTCAACTGTATCATCCGAGATAAAACAGAATACAGATTCATCAACTTCAATGAGATTACTTCCTATATAAATCTCTGTCAGATTTTTTTCTCTGTGAAAATATCCAATCGATGTAACTGAATCTGGAATTGATACTTCCTTTAAGGAAGTGCAGCCACGAAGATCCAAAGAAAGATTTTTCAGATTCTTCGAAAAAATGATTTCAGTCAATTTTTCGCAATAAGAAAAAGCATCCATCTCAATATCAGTTACAGAATCAGGCATTATGATTTTAGTGACTGTTTTGTTTGGCTCAATATCATCACCAAAAATATTGTTTTCAATTTGAGTTACTCCTTCAGGAATCTCAACCACTCCACCCTTTCTGATTATTCCGCGTGAAAAGCACCATCAAATTCAAATTTGAGCAACAGCAATT
>SAMEA3663010__coassemble_297_pt1 | contig 21728 bp, 20 predicted proteins | sample SAMEA3663010__metabat2_high_PE_011 | metagenome-assembled genome bin SAMEA3663010 (sample SAMEA3663010) | pig gut metagenome | biome: pig gut; feature: pig-associated habitat; material: faeces | place: France | collected 2012
TTTTTTTGGTTAATTTCGCCCGACTCGTGGAGGTTATTTTCTCCCGACGCTAACAATACTTTAAGGATACAACGCAATCGTAGATTTTCAAGTCAACATAGGTCATATTAAAGTCACCACAAAGTCACAAAGATACATCTGTATAGGATAAGAATAGTTGTTATGACCTATATATGACTTTTTTTTTAAGCAAAAAAAGATTTTAGTGTTAAAATATTAATGACATAACAAATTATAAAAAAAGGAAATACGAAATGAAAAATACTAATCTCGCAGTAAAACTTCATCAACCAAACTTCGAAGAATGGGATTATCTTGCTACTGAAACAGCTAAAGTATTTAATTTGTCAAAAAAAGAAGCTGATATTCTCTACAACAGTAATACTGCAAAAATTATTGCAAAAATTCCTTTTGCTGCTGGTTGTAAAGAACCCAATCGTACAGCAATCGCTCATCTTTGTATTTATGAAGCTGAAATTCGAGGCTTCCAAAAATACTATGCTCATCTTCCGTCTGATGATGATGACATTTTTAATCGTCTTGCTTTTATCTCTAATTTCGATGGAGGTAATCCAGCAATTATCGAACATGGAATGTATATACTTGCTTACATAATGGTAGAAGGCTATAAACGTTCTAAAGAAAAAGATTTGAAAAATGGCATATACAACCCTATTTCAAATGGAAAATGGAATTATAAAAAGATAAAACTCAAATTACAGAGAAAGATTAATGAAATTGATTGTCCTGATTTGGATGGATATTTTATCCCTATAAAATCAATTTGGGTATAAAAAATGAAAAGAAAATGTATGTATACAAAATTTGCATTACGTTGTTTTAGAACTATATCCATCCTATGTGCTTTTTTTCTTTTAATTTCTGAACTATATTTTTTTTACAAATGCTCTCAAATAGAATTTAAAAATTTAAATATTATTCTTACAGAAATAATAAATATAATCAGCCTATTCTTCTTTATCTTTACCAGTATTTTCCCTCATAAACTTGGAGGTTTATCAATTATTGCATATACTTATGCATGTTTTATTATTCCCTTTGAACCAGAAAATTATATGGGTATTCTCATGTATTTTCTAGGTACATCTTTACTCTTTGCAAGAGGCTTTCTCAAAAGACAAAGAAAATTTAAAATATGCATTTTATGCATAATTCTTTTTGCTTTAAATCTCACAAATTTGAGATTTGGATTTCCTATTTTTATTGATTATTTTGTAAAAAACTTGGGTGCTATATTAGTTTTATTTTTATATACATTCTTTATTAGAACTCATTATATGAATATTATTGTTTATGAAGATAAAAAACTCAACATAGCTAATTATCCTAAACTAAATGAACGAGATTGCAGGATTCTTCAGCGTATTCAAAAAGGTGAAAAGTATTCCGCAATAGCAAAAGAAGAAAATATTACAGAGGGGTCACTAAAAAATAGACTTCATTATGTTTTTAATGTAATGGAAACAGGTGACAAACAAGGTTTTCTTTCATATTATGACGACTGGGATCTTTTTTATGATAATTCAATATTTTCACATAAACTGAAATCATAGTTTAGAACCTTAAAATAAATACCCCCTATTATCATTCCTTTAATTCCGTTGTATACTGAATAAAATTTTTTATAGGATAATGATATGATTTTTTCACCAAATGAGATTCAAGAAACTGTAAATATGTTTATGCGCCAGAAGCTGGATATCCGCTGTATTACAATGGGTATTTCGCTTTTGGATTGTGCTGATTCAGACAGCAAGCGTGCCTGCGACAAAATCTACGACAAGATTATGAAAAAGGCCGGCAAGCTTGTTCAAACTGGTCAGGATATTGAAAAGGAATTTGGTGTTCCTATCATCAACAAACGAATTTCTGTTACACCGATTGCCCTCGTTGCAGGCGCAAGTGAAGCTAAGAATTACGTTCCATATATTAAGACACTCGACCGCTGTGCCCACGAGCTTGGCGTAAACTTTATCGGCGGATTTTCTGCCTTGGTTCAGAAGGGAATTACTCCTGCAGACCGCATTTTAATTGACTCAATTCCAGAGGCTCTTGCTACAACTGATTTTGTTTGTTCTTCGGTAAATGTTGGAAGCACAAAATCTGGTATTAATATGGATGCCGTAAAACTGATGGGTGAGACAATCGTAAAAACTGCCGAGGTCTCAAAAAATTGCGAAGTAAACGGCTGCGCAAAACTCGTAGTTTTCTGTAACGCTCCGGAAGATAACCCGTTTATGGCAGGTGCCTTCCACGGTCCTGGAGAAGCTGATTGTGTAATCAACGTTGGTGTATCAGGTCCTGGAGTAATTCTTGCTGCTGCCCGCGAGTATAAAGGTCAGCCAATCAATGTGCTCGCAGACGGAATCAAAAAAATGGCCTTTAAGATTACCCGTATGGGTCAGCTCGTTGGAAGCGAAGCCGCTAAACGTCTTGGCGTTGATTTTGGTATTCTGGATTTGTCATTGGCTCCTACTCCTGCTGTCGGTGACTCTGTTGCCCGCATTCTGGAAGAAATTGGTCTTGAAGGTTGTGGTGCTCCTGGAACAACAGCCGCCCTCGCTATGCTTACTGATATGGTAAAGAAAGGCGGTGTTATGGCTTCTACAAACGTTGGAGGTCTCAGCGGTGCCTTTATTCCGGTTTCAGAAGATGAAGGTATGATTGAAGCCGCAAAGAATGGCTCTATCTGTCTTGAAAAGCTTGAAGCAATGACTACAGTTTGTTCTGTTGGTTTGGATATGATTGCAATTCCAGGTGATACTCCGGCTACAACAATTTCTGGTATTCTTGCTGATGAGTTTGCAATTGGTATGGTAAACAACAAAACAACTGCCTGCCGCCTTATTCCAGCCCCTGGCAAAAAAGCCGGTGAATGGGTAGAGTTCGGCGGACTTCTTGGTGGCTGCCCTGTAATGCCTGTAAGTAAGTTCGGCTGCGCAGATTTTATCAACCGCGGCGGCCGCATTCCGGCTCCAATTCATTCGTTCAGAAATTAATTGATTGTGGTTTCGATACGGCTCCGCCTACTCAACCACCGGAGATTGTATATCCTTATAAGACGATTCGGTGGTTGAGTGCCAGCGAAGCTGGTATATCGAAACCACCTGGTTACGGAGGCCTTATGAAAAAAATTATTTTAATTGCGAGCCTGCTTCTTGCAACAGTCTTATTTACTTCCTGCGTAGTTCTTCCGGATGGAAAAGGGGGAACCTACACCTATGCCCTCGGTGACGATGAAATTGAATACAAAAATCCGGACGGTTCCAAAACCATAGTGAATCAGGATGGAACTGTAACACATAAAAGATGAAATTAATTCCAGTTGAAACGCCGCAAGATTTTCTTGCGGCACAACAATTTATAGCCCCACACGAAGAAACCTGTGTTTCGCTTGCCTCCCTTGTGCGCCGCAAATCTGACAAGCTAGTTTTTCTTGTAAGTTCCGACGAAGCGGTGGTTGAGTGGCCGCGAAGCGGCTGTATCGAAACCACCGGCCTGCTCGGTATTATTAATCTTGATTCTACCCTCTACCACTGCATACCTGACCCCAGCCGTCTTGAAGCTGAGTTTCTCAAGGCCCAGCTTCCCTATTTTTTGAAAAAGCCGGTCCGCTGCATAAGCGGAGAAAAAATTGCTACGGATTTTCTGATTAAAATAGTGGACTCAATAAATTGTAGTTTCGACCCTTCGACTGGGCTCAGGGACCGTACGTCATCCGGACTACTCAACCACCCGGCACAGATTTATGATTATAAAATGATGCAGTGGTTGAGTGCCGGCAATGTGGTTTCGATACGTCCTTCGGACTACTCAACCACCGGCCTTTCTGGTGGCGAAGAAATTATCCGCTGCACAGAACATGATATGGAAAATCTTCATCCCCTTCAAAAAGATTATATGAAAGATGAAGTTGCAGTTCCCGGAAGGCAAATCTCTGATGCAGAAGTAGACATCACCCTGCGCAATCTCCTCAAAAATCAGCTTTGCTTTGCGCTAACTTTTGACGGCGACATTGTAGCTAAGGCTAATACAAATGCGATTGGTATTAATTGCGTTCAGATTGGTGGAGTTTACACTCACCCGCTCTACCGTCGAAACGGCTATGCAGGAGCCCTCGTCCAGGCCCTTTGTAACCGCTCGCTTCGCGCACACAAACATCCGGTTCTTTTTGTAAAGGAAAAAAATATGCCCGCCTTCTCACTCTACCAGAAACTCGGCTTCGAAGAATGCGGGCGATACTCTATCGCGTATTATTAACACGTCATCCCGAACTTGTTTCAAGATCAGCATGACGTAAGTTCCTTAACAGTCTCAGCGTAATGATCATCAAAGGTTGCGCGGATTAGTGGCCGCGCGGCAATTACCTGGTCGGCGCCATAATAAAGCGCTGTCTGGACATCCTGCTTTGTACGGATTCCTCCGTCTACCCAAATCTCTTTACAGTATTTTTTAAGCTCTGAAGCTTTTTCTGCAAGGAACTGTGCCGTGCTTCCAATCCGAGTTTCAACACGACCACCGTGATTAGAAATATAAACTACATCTGGCTGAACTTCGCGAACAAGAGCCAGATCATCTTCAGTAAACACACCTTTAATTACAAAGGGCAGTTTTGTATGATTTCGAAAGTCTTCGAGCTGAGCAGCTGTTTTGCGCTCCAGGTTTACCAGATTACGCATCGTTACAATATTATAAGAATCAATATCAATTCCAATATGAGAAGCGTAAGGACGAATCCATTCAATACGTTCAAAAAGTTTTTCCTGCGGATAAGGTTTAAGAAAAAAGGCTGCTTTTACGGTGGTCGACTCTGCTGTAGTTTCGCCCCCTTCTACAAGCTCAGGAACCGCAACCATCGTATGATTCAGCTCTTTCACTGCAGCCACCCCCAGCTTTAATTTTTCGTCGGGACAGCCATCTCCTACACAAAGGCCAAAGCCTGCCTTCGCTGCATTGCTTAAGTAAGGAAGATAAAAATCTGCTTCTCTGGCATAGCCAATGTTTTCAACAGCACCGGTAACCGGGCCACAACGCAGCTGCTGCGGACAAACTGAAATTGCACGTATTTCATCTCCCAGTCCACGAGCAAGTGCCGCATCAAAAAGTTCATACCAGCCTTCACAATTTAATTGAAAATTTTTTCCCTCAAAAACACCGCCGAGTCCGGGCAACATACCAGGACAACCATAACCATCGCAAACAGCGCAACGGTGGCATTTCAGTTCACCCATCTTAGTCACCAAAACAGATTCCCAATTCACGCGCAGCTTTTAGCACAGGATCTTTTTCCGTAATTTCTTTTACACGGCCTGCAACAACAGAAAGTGGAGTTGCAACAATACTGCCGTTTTTTACAGCAACAAGATTTCCAAAACGTTTTTCTGCAAGAAAATCTGCTGCCGCATTACCAAGCTTTGTTGCAAGAATTCTGTCATAAGGAGCAGGATCTCCGCCACGCTGTAAATAACCGAGCACGCTGGTTCTTGTTTCAATTCCTGTAGCCTCTTCTATTTCTTTTGCAACCCGGAAGCCAACCGACTGAGGCATAGACTCTCTGGCTTTTTTGAATTCTTTTTTACCAAGCTTTGCTTCATCCAGATCAATCGCACCTTCCGAACAGGCAATAATAAAATAGTTCTGGCCCTTGGCTTTTTTAGCCTTCATGTATTTTGCAATCTTTTTAATATCATAAGGAATTTCAGGCAGAAGAATTACATCTGCACGGCCGGCGAGTCCTGCATAAAGTCCCAGCCAGCCAACCTTGTGTCCCATAATCTCAACAACCATTGCTCGGCTGTGACTCTTTGCTGTTGTTCTGATTGCTTCAATTCCATGAGTTGCTACATCAATTGCTGTATGAAAACCAAAGGTTTCGTCGGTGCCTACAATATCATTATCAATTGTTTTTGGCATACCAATTACATTAAAACCAGCTTCTGAAAGCAAAGACGCCGTTGTATTTGTTCCGTTTCCACCAAGACACACAAGTGCATCAAGTTTATTTTTCTTGAACGTTTCTTTGATTCCATCTACCGGCAAAAGTCCAGTTTTTGGATCTGGTACAGGATTTTTAAATGGCTTTACGCGGGAAGTTCCAAGAATTGTACCACCCTGCGAAATCAGCGGCTCAAGATCAAGCTCATCCATCTTGAACGTGTCGTTATCTATGAGCCCGCGGTATCCGTTACGAATACCAATAAACTTCATTCCGTAATTATTTTTTCCAGAAATACAAAGCGCACGAATTGCAGCATTAAGCCCTGGCGCATCTCCACCCGAAGTCAAAATTCCAACAGTTTTAATTGTAGAAGCTTTCATGCCTTTAATTATAACCTTTTTTGCACGTAACGGACAACAAAAAAATGAAAGAAAATCTCTCTTAAAAATCCTAAAATCTTTTTTTAATATTCCGATAATGGAAGTATGAGAGCATCTAATAAGTCTAGTTTCATAACCGGAGTCGCTTTGCTGATGCTGGCGGCTTTATTTTCAATCAGTTTGATTCTTCTCCCTTTGGATTACGGAGTTACCGGACCAGGGCATAATAATATTTTGTATTTACTCGGAGATATGCTGTACTCCGTTTACGGCTTTTGCAGCATTTTGATTCCGGGATTTCTGCTGGTAGCCGGTCTTTCGTGCTTTGCTTCTAAGTGGACTGCACGTAAAACACTTCGTCTTTTGACTGCGCTTGTACCATTTTTTACCTGCGTAGTTACAGAAAGCATTGTTCGTTCTATTGTTAAGGTAGATCACTCATCTTTCGCAATTGTAAAAATTCTTATTGCTCTTGTAACAGGTGTTATGCTCGTTATTATCGAATTTTTGGGAACAGGCATTATTGCTGATCGTTTGCGAAAACCTAAAATGAAACCTCTTGTTTTGCCGAAAGATGAAGAGAATTCTGAAACTGTTGCTGAGGAAGAGGAAAATGCAGAGAATTCAGAAAGTGAAAATCTTCCAGAATTCAATAAGCTTTCAAAAATCAGAGTTCCTAAAGAATCTATCTTTGACAAATTAAAGAATAAATTCAAAAAATCAGATGACAGCGATTCAGATGAATATTCTGATGATGATTACGAAGAAGAAGACAACAAGGAAAAGAAAGCTACTATCTTTGATGAAATTCTTGATGAAGTTGATTCTTACGAAGAAGAGCCAGAGGAAACTGCTGTAGAAGAAACATCTGCTCCAACAGTAGATGACGAAGTTTATGCTCTTGCACAAAAGCCAGAAGCACCATCTCTTACAAATGAAGAGTTTGCAGCACTTACTGCACCACAGGAAGAGCTTGAGTGGAATAATCTTCCTCCAAAACCTGAAAATCTTCCACCTGAATACGATGCTGATTTTGATGAGAATGATCCTGCATTAGAATTCCCACCAAAAGATGATGTAGAACCACAGACAGAAAAAACTGAAGCTGCTCCTGAAGATGAAACTGTAAATTCAGTTACACCAGAAGCAGAAGCTAAAGATGAAATTGTAGAAGATGTTGTATACGAAGAAAAAAATGATCCTTACGCAACAACCCGCTATATTGATTCAGTTGTAGAAAATCCTCTTTATCCTCACAAAATTGTTTTAGATGATGGTTCTGATTCTGAAGATACAGCGGAAAAAAAAACTCCTGAGCAGCCGATAACAGAAAAACCAAAGTATCCTGCAAGAATTCAGATTAAGGATGATGCAGTTTTTGAGTCTAAGCCTGAAACAGAAACTGAAAATGATGATTATGTAGAAGATGAAACTCTTCCTTTCCCTTCTTTTGATATGGAAGAGCCGGCCATTAATACCAAGCCAGCAATACTCACTAAGCAGGAAAAATCAGAAACAACAGAGAATGAAAACTACCGTTCGGTAGGTTCATATTTCAATAATGAAGAATCTCCAAAAATTGCAACAAAAGAAAATCTCTATAATTATTTTGAGAATGTAGATACAAAGAAAACTGCTCCAAAAATTGAAGACCCTTATGAAGCAGAAAAAAAATCTGATCCTGAAACTGTAGAAGAATACGAAGACAATCCTCAGATTTTCGACCAGCTTGCCCAGCAGCAGGAACAGATTGAAGAAGAGGATGAAGTAAATATTTCAACTGCAGCAGCTAATGTTTTCAAAGACATGGATGCAGATATCAGAAAAGAGATGCCTGCAAAAGCACCAGCTGCAAACGGGCCATTGCATGGTGGCGCAACAAATCTTACAAAAGACGAACTTTCTGATTTCTTTAATGCACAGCAGGAAGAAAATCGCCCTCATACAAAAGAAATTGCCGCAAATCCACCAAAGACAAATCGTGCCACAAAAAAAGGCCCTTATGTTATTCCGTCAGATTTGCTCACAGCATATAAAGATGACCAGTACTGGATTATCGACGATGCAACAAAACAGGCATCTCTCAACCTTAAGCAGACTCTCTCAGAGTTTAATATTGAAGCTGATATTATCGGAATCAAAAAAGGTCCGGTTGTTACAATGTTCGAGATTCTGCCGGCACCTGGCGTAAAGCTTAGTAAGATTGTTGCCCTTCAGGATAACATCGCTCTCAGCCTTGCCGCTCAGTCTGTCCGCATTGTTGCTCCAATTCCTGGAAAACAGGCTGTTGGTATTGAAGTTCCAAACCGCAACCGATCGGTAGTCGGCTTCCGCGAAATCATCGAAATGGACCTTCCTGAATGGAAGAAGATGGCCGTGCCTGTTGTGCTCGGAAAAGACATTCTTGGAAAGGCCCAGCTGATTGACCTTGTAAAAACTCCACATATGCTGATTGCCGGTGCAACCGGTTCCGGAAAGTCTGTTTGTGTAAACTCACTCATTCTTTCTATCTTGTATAAGAGAAGCTTTGAAGATGTAAAGATGATTCTTGTTGACCCTAAGGTTGTCGAGCTCAAGCTTTACAATAATATTCCACATTTGCTTACACCTGTAATCACAGAGCCAAAGAAAGCCCTCCAGGCCCTGCAGTGGTGTCTTTGTGAAATGGAAAGACGTTACGCTTTGCTCGATGGTATGGGTGTTCGTGATATTTCTAACTACAACAAAAAAATTAAAGAGCAGAAAATTTGTACAGAAAAGCTGCCATACATCGTTGTTATTATTGATGAGTTTGCCGACCTCATGGCAACCAGTGGAAAGGAACTCGAAAATATCGTAGCCCGCCTTACAGCAATGAGCCGCGCCGTTGGTATTCACCTTGTTCTTGCAACCCAGCGTCCTTCTGTAAACGTAATCACAGGTCTTATCAAGGCAAACATTCCAACCAGAATTGCCTTCATGGTTGCCAGCCGTACAGACTCTAATATCATTATTGATACAGTAGGTGCCGAAAAACTTCTTGGCCGTGGTGATATGCTTTACGCTTCTGCAGTGGATCCAGCTCCAATCCGAATTCAGGGAACCTTTGTTAGCGACCAGGAAGTTGAAAATGTAGTTACCGCTGTAAAAGACTACGGTGAACCGGACTACATCGACGAAGAAATTTTCACAGATGATGACGACGAAGAAGGAGCACGCGACCTCTTTGGCGAACCAATGGACGACGATGATCCATTGTACGACCAGGCTCTTGAAATTGTTGTTCAAAGCGGCAAGGCCAGCGCAAGTTACCTGCAGCGCCGCCTTAAGATTGGCTACAACCGTGCAGCCCGCCTTGTTGAGGAAATGGAAGAACGCGGAATTGTCGGTCCTGCAAACGGAGCAAAACCTCGCGAGGTAATCCACGTTCCATGATAAAAGTGTAAGGTCATGCTGATCCTGAAACAAGTTCAGGATGACATTTCAGCATCTCCCGCCTTTGGAAGTTTATATGATTCTGATAATTCTTTTCTTTATCGCCGGGCTAGCATTTTGCGCCGCCGGTGTATATTTTCTCTTACCAAGTTTCCTGGATAAACTCAACGAAGCCGCTGCAGACAAGTCCCCGGAAAATCTGCGCAAAAATCAACTCCGCGCAAAATCCAGCGGTTACGTTGCATTAGGTTTAGGCGCACTAACTCTCGTCCTGGGCTTTATGCTCATAAGCTTCCCACAGATAGCCTCGCCGCTTGTGCTCGTATATATGGTTTTCCTGCTGGCTGCAGTCAGCGTGCTGCTAGTGATGTATAAATAATTCTATTTATTACTCTTAGTATTATTACAAAGCCGACAAAGCATCTGCAAATTTTCATAAACAGTTTTTCCGCCTCGACTCCAGGGAACAATATGGTCTCCCTGCATTTCAGTAAATTCATAATGCTGACCACAAAGAGGACAAATCCCTTTCTGCTCTTCATATTTTTTACGTTTCATCTTGTCATCAAATTCCCGCAAACTTAAATGACTGTCTTTCCTGTCAAAGAGATAATAATAAATGCCCTTATGATTTGTAACTTCTTCATTATCAATTAAAGAAACAATTTCCTTTTCAAGAGCAGCCGGGTCATAATCATTTTCGTGATACTGATTATAAAGCATGCCCCAGTCAATTCCCTTCATCTCCTTTCTGTAAGTTGGGAATAAAGCTTTAATCCAGGCAATCACAAATTGAAAATAAACCCAGAGCTCATTTGCATTAGAATCGTTCTGATGCTTTCCCATGTAAGTACATATCAGCTTATCATCTTTTCCAACGTACCAGCCCAAAACAGTTTCAAGAAGCTCCTGCCGAATAGGATTTCCGTTTACATATTTATCGCCCAAAAGCTTAGCCGCGCAATTCGATTTAGAAAAAATCTTTTTAGCCTCAGCCGTCCACGATCCCGCATAAACCGCATTTCTAATTTCCTGTTCAGTGAGCTTTTCTCCCGCAATGTTTATAGTTTTAAACCAGCTCAATTTTTCGCTGTCAGTTCCTTCGCAAAAATAAACCTGCAAATCATAATTCAAGATCTGCTCTTTTTCGTCCGGTTGCAGGTTTGTAAAGTAGCGCATATTATGAGAAAAAGTTCCGTTCACATAGCGGCAAATCGAAATAGTTCTCTGCTGCCCATCCAAAACTTCATAGCGGCCATCTTCGCGAACAACCCAGTACATCGTGTTCAGAGGAAAACCGTTCGTCAGCGTATCCATTACCGCCTGCTGCTGATTATCGTTATAACAAAACTCCCACTGATAGGGCGGCCTTATATCCAGCTTGCCGTCAAAGCCAACAACCCCAGCCTCATCATTATCCTGATATCCATTTACAAGTTCGCGGACCTTAATTGTGTGCAAAGTAATTTTCATAATCTTTTTTTCTCCTTGGGGGCTCCCCTCACTTCGTTCGGGTCGGGCCTTCCGCCATTCCGCTATCGCTCCAGCCTCCTCACTTCATTCACTAACTAACGTTAGTTCATTTCGTTGCGGTGGCCGCCTTCGGCGTGGCTCCACGCCCTAGCCCTGTAAGCTCGCAGGCGGGCCTATTTTTTACGCTTGATTAAAATGCGTGCATAAATGCTTTGATATAATTCTCCAGTTTCACAGTCTTTAAAAGCTGCAGGTTTCTTATCAGAATCTAAATGTTTTCTATATAAAGTACCTTTTGCATTAATAGTGAACTTACCTGTTGGTAAACCATTTTTATCTAAAATTTCCATACGTCTTTCATTTGTAAATTCACAACTTCCGACAATTCCTAAACCAATTATTTCAAATTGATCTGGGCTATATTTATCAAGAAAAGTAATTGGAACCCCTATAACACCATCGTAATCCATTGGGATATCAGTAGACTTATCAACATTAATGGCATCGTAGTTTTCATAATGTGGAAACTCTGCATCTGAATATGTTTTATATAAGACTAATTCTTCATGTCGTTTTCTAATATCAAGATTTGTAAACCAGCAACAATTCCTAAAATGTACTAATTTTGTTTTTTCATTTAAAACACCGTCTGCATATTTTTTTGTATTATTATTTCCTATTTCAAAATATGCATCTCCACCCTTAAACCCATATCCAAGCCAAATTTTATTTGATTTAATCTGAGAAAATATTTCTTTGTATGTTATGGCATTTTGACTACCTATTACAATGAATTTTTTTTCATATTTTAATAATTGAGCAATATATTCTCTAAAGAGACTAAACGGTGGATTAGTTACTACTATATCTGCTTGTTTTAATAACTCAATGCATTCAGGACTTCTGAAATCACCATCACCTTTTAATTGTTTTACTTCAACAGTTGAAAAATCTGTATTAGTTGGATCATTAGGATTTCCTGAGTATTCTAGATAAACTGCTTTTTCACAATCATTTTGTGTAAATAAATCTACATCTTGGTTTTTATAACAAGTGGTAATTATTTTTTTTATTCCAAATATCTCAAAGTTTAATGCAAAATATTTGAAGAAATTTGATACTCTTGGATCATCACAATTGCACAGAATTATTTTTCCAAAAAAGTAATCTTTATAATGAATTAATTCTCTTTCTATATCAGAAAGTTGAGTATAAAACTCATCGTTCTTAACTTTTTTAGCTGTATCAAATGTTTTATTTGCCATAATAATTCACCTAGAAAATAGTTCATATAATTAAATAAAATAAACTATTTACCATTTTATTACAGAAATAAACTTTTTACCATTATTTAATGATAAATTGATAATTTTCCATAATTCTACATATATGTGTTTTTGGGATAATGTTGCGATTGAATTAGATTATTTGGGTATGACAAATAAAGAACTCGCCAACAGAGTAGGTATTACAGCATCTAATATTGGAAAAGGGCAAAGGCAAGGGTCTTCTCCCTCCGCCGACACCGCAGTAAAAATCGCCGCAGTTCTGGGTGTGTCTGTTGAATATCTTGTAAACGGAACCAATAATCCTAACTCTTCAAAAAATCACGAAGAAGAGCAGAATCAACTCAGGCTTTATCGAAAGCATTCAGAAATCATAAAAAAATGCGAAGAACTCTCTCCCGAAAAAGAAAAACTTCTTGTAGACTTTATCAGTAATTTTTCTAATCTAGAAACTATTTTACTATATACTACTTTACACTATACATTATATACCGTATACTAAAATCATTGGAAATGCTTGATTCAGGCGGCGTCTCCCGAACTCAATCAGGGTCTTGCTCAGGCGGACTTTGAAATAATTGATAAGGGAGGCATGCTTATGACATTTGAACTTGTTGTTGCAATCATAACATGTATTGCTACAATAATTTGCACTGTTATAGCAGTTCTCTCATACTTTAGAAATAAAAGATGAGTAGATAAATAAAGCCGCCGTAGTCCTTTTCACACATACTTCGGCGGCTTTTACACAACGTGGAGATGACCCAATTGAATCGGGCATTTCCTTTCTTTTAATATAGCATACACCTATAAGGCCGTCAAGTTTTTGGCCATCAATCATTGGGGGATTTTAAGGGGGCGGAGCCCACTTAGGAGAAGGGGTAGCCCGAGACACCGCAACGAAGTGAGGAGGCTCGGGCGCAGGGGGAGACTTCCCCCTACTATATTTTAGCTCATAAAATACGTTTTAATCGGCGGGAATCCGTTGAACTTTCCGGAATATCATCACCAAAGTCTTCCTGAATGTAGCACGTAATTTCTGCTTGATTGTGTTGAGATTGATTACGATGTTTGGAGTTTCCATATCCTTAGAAAAGTCGAGAAAACGCTGGCTGTAGGCTCCCTAAATTTCAACGTTCGGGCTATAATATTAAAAATGTATGATGTTGGAAATTGAAATCTTAATAAAACAGCATTATACTAAAACGATATGAAAACAAAATGTCCTGAGAAAAAAACGTATGATATTTCGACTCTAAGCCATCTTATGAAAAAAGATTTTATCTTTGTAATTGCAGTTTTCCTTGCGCTTGTTTTGATTTTCACTGATATCAGCATTTATGAAACATTTGGTTCTGTCCGTTCCAGAAAACTGGAAGCAGAAAATCTTGCTGTAATTTGTGTTTCGGAAATTGAGCGAAACAGCGAGGACGGACAACTTTCTTTTCTTTCAGAAAATGTAAATCTTTCTGCCCTTACGGCCCGCGGTTATATTTATTCTATTTACAAACAAAAAAATAATACGGATGTTTATGAAACAATTTATGGGACTGATTTTAAACGACTCTATAAACCAATTTGTGTTCGTATTAATCTTTCTGAAGAAAACCTTTATTTTGCAGTTGCACCTGATGGCCACTGGGTAAATATTCATCTTGTCCTTGTTCTGGGAACTTTATCTCTCCTTTTGATTTGTGCCTTTACAATTTTGACTCTGCTCTTCTTAAAACTTCGCCAGAGTAATATTCGTCTGGCCCAGCTTGCAACTCTGGACCAGCTTACAGGACTTTATACAAAGCAAACAGCAATCTTTTCACTTGAAAAAGAACTTGATTATGCAAAACGCAATGACTCTCAGGTTGCAGTCTGCTTTATTGATATGAATAATTTCAAACAGATAAATGATAATTACGGGCATACTATCGGCGATGCTGCACTTTCAAAAGTTGCAAAACGTCTGATGGAATCTGTACGTCCGGAAGATATTATTGCCAGATTTGGTGGTGATGAATTTATTATTATTTTCCGTGGTAAAAATACAGGAACCGATTACAGCAGCACCGTTGAACGAATACGTGCTGTTCTGAACGTTCCTGCCCGCCTTTCTGCCCATGTTCTTGCCGATATTTCTGCATCGGTAGGACTTGCTGTTTTTCCAAATAATGGTAATTGCGTAGAAGATCTTATTGCCTATGCTGATAAAGCCATGTATGCAGAAAAAGAAAGAATGAAAAAAGCAAGATAATTAATACTTCAAAAGACACCTGTGACCTGACTTTACTTTCCGTGCGAAGCACGGAGCGAAGCGATCCATTTTTGTTCTCGCAATAATTTTATGCGTCTTCTTTCTTCCACCTCTTGTACTGCACTACCAACTGTAAATTACGAATTTGGTAAAAAAACTAACTAACGGTCGTCAGTTATATTATTCTGACACTACATGCCTTATTTGTTCTATTTTTTCTGATAAAGCCGGGCAAAACTGTTCCATTTGAAATCACAGGTGGATCAGAAAACACACTTCAGGTTTTTTATGACGAAAAAAAATCGCCACAATCAACCGTCCATTTATTTTCTCACTTCCGGTAGATTGTGGCGAACATTTCTGTCGCGTTATATGCAGTTCAGAAGAAGTCACAATTTCATTTACTGTAAAATAATTAGCCGAAGCTTTATGCTAGCACTTCCACAATCTGTGCAGATTACAGAATTCAAAAGCATTCAAAACCTTTTCGCCATCAAGCAAAGCAAACTCTGCCTTTGGTTCTTCTCCCGGCTTCAAAAGTTTTTTCTGAATTCCTTTATCAGTTACAAGCACAATCCATTCAATATAGTGCTCTGGTAACATAGGATGAGTTACAGAGCCTACGCTTACAGTTACCTTATTTCCTTCTGCCTGAACAACAGGCACATGTTTTTCAACAGCGGCATCTGTAGTTCCAGGAATCAATTCTGACATATCTTCTCCACAGCAAACTGTAGGTACCCCAGAATCTTTTACAACTACAATAATTTTTCCACAATGTTTGCAGAAATAAAACTTAACGTCCATTTTTGCCTCCTAATAAATCTTATTAAAATGGTAACTAAAGATTTTGAATTTGTCAAATTTTCACAGTTTTTACGCAGATTTCCAAACTATTCCCTATTTTGCCAAAATCTTCTATAATAAAATATTAAAATTTTTAGAGGAAAAAAATGCCTAAAATCGAATGTAACGAAAAACTGTTTTTTGATGCTATCGGAAAAAAATACACTTATGATGCTCTGGAAGATGTGCTTCCCTGCGCTAAGGCTGAGCTTGATGAAAAGCCTGATATGAGCCTGCCTGAAAACGAACGCGTTGTAAAAATTGAATTGAATGATACTAACCGCCCTGACCTCTGGTCTACTAACGGTGTTGCACGCCAGATTAAGCTGCACGAAGGCGGAAAGACTGTTGATTATATGAAGCTGATGGCTAACCACGGCAACAACGATTACGGCGACCGCATTGTTGAGGTTGACCCTGAGCTTAAAGATATCCGCCCTTACATGGTTGCTTTTATGATTACCGGTAAGGCAATTGATGATCCAATGCTTAAGGACATTATTCAGACTCAGGAAAAGCTGGCATGGAACTTTGGCCGCAAGCGTAAGTCTATTTCTATGGGTGTTTACCGCGTTGACCAGATTAAGTTCCCTGTTCGCTACCACGCTGTTGACCCGGACAAAACAAGCTTCGTTCCACTCCAGTGCGACGCTCCTATGACCTGCCGCCAGATTCTTTCTGACCATCCAAAGGGAAAAGATTTCGGCTGGATTCTCGCTGATATGAAAAAGTTCCCTCTTTTGAGCGATGCTAAAAACGAAGTGCTTTCTATGGCTCCGATTATCAATAGCGCAACTTTGGGTGCAGTTCAGGTTGGTGATAAGGACCTTATGGTTGAGCTCACTGGTGATAATATTGAAAACCTGATTTTGTCTGCTAACATCGTAGCATGTGATTTTGCGGATCAGGGTTATGAAATTAAACCTATTCTTGTAAAGCATCCTTATGATACAGGACTAGGAAAGGACATCATGGTTCCTTACTACTTCCAGCCAACAACAAAGACAACTCTCGGCGCTGTAAACAAGCTGCTGGGTAGCGATTTTGATATTGAAAAGGTAAAAGATGCTCTCATCAGAATGGGTAGCACCGTGGTGGTTGAGCCGATAGACGCGGTGGTTGAGCCTGTCGAAACCACCTCTGGTAAAGACTACTCTATCACTCTCTCGCCAGCTCCATACCGCAACGACTTCCTCCACGAAGTTGATATTATTGAAGATGTTATGATTGGCTGTAACGTTGCCGCATTTGAGCCACGCACTCCACAAGACTTCACTGTTGGACGCCTCCTGCCACTTACCGAGTTCAGCCGCAAGGCAAAGACTTTAATGGTTGGTCTCGGTTACCAGGAAATGATTTTCAACTATGTAGGTAGCAAGAAAGACTACATCGACAATATGCTGATTGACGGTTCAAAGGTTATTGAAATTGCAAACCCAATGAGCGAAAACTATCAGTTTATCCGTCCAGAGATTTTGTCCAGCCTTTGCCGTGCCGAAGCAGGGAGCGCCAACGCTATGTACCCTCACAAGATTTTTGAAATCGGTAAGGTTGCATATCTTAAGGAAGATGAAAACACTGGAACAATTACACGCCAGCACCTTGGCTTCCTTACTGCAAGTGCTAACGCTAACTTCAATACACTGGCATCTGAGGTATCAAGCCTCGTTTACTTCCTCGACCACGAATACAAGGTTGTTGAAAGCGAAGATCCACGCTTCATTCCTGGCCGCCAGGCTCAGCTGATTGTTGATGGACAGCCAGCCGGAGTATTTGGTGAAGTTCACCCACAGGTTCTCGAAAACTGGGGAATTACAGTTCCTTGTGTTGCCGGCGAACTCGACCTTGAAACTCTTATGGCTACAGCTGATACTAAAACTGATGCTGAAAAGGAGAAAGAAGCATCGGTGGTTGAGTGCCCGCAGAGCGGGTGTATCGAAACCACCGATGGCAACAATCAGAAATCCGAAGCCGAAACCAACCCTGTAAAATACTTCAACGAGCACATTGAGCTCCGCGTTGCAAAAATCACAAAGGTAGAAACAAACCCACAGGGCGACAAGCTCTATATCGAAACTTTGGATGATGGTACAGGCACAGAACGCATTATTCAGAGCGGTCTCCGCCCTTACCTCACAGAAGAAGAATTGCTCGGTCAGCATGTAATCATCGCTGCTAACCTCGCTCCAAGAAAGATGAAGGGCGTAGAAAGCCGCGGAATGCTCCTCGCCTGCGACTACACAGAAGACGGAAAAGAAAAGGTTGAACTCCTCACTGCTCCATGGGCAGCTCCAGGAACCATCATCCAGATCGAAGGTGCCGAATACACCGGCGAAAAGCCAGCCAAAATCGACATCGACCACTTCTGCAAGATTGAATACCGTGTAAGCGGCAAATGCTTTACAATCGCAGGAAAGAAGGCAACTGCAGCAGGAAAGCCTGTTACTACTAACAAGGCTGATAACTGCGAAGTTTGCTAAAATAGATGCTGAAACAAGTTCAGCATGACGTATAACGGTGGTTGAGTAGGCGAAGCCGTATCGAAACCACAAGTACTAAGTGAAGAGGCCAGTTCGTTCCCGGGCTGGCCTCTTTCATTTATATCGCAAACTGCAAAACTTCTTCTTTTGTTAATTCAATCAACTTCTTACCAATCTTCCTTGCATACCTTGAAAGTTCCAGAAGATTAACATTACAACTAGGTGCACTCTTGTATGGATCTGGAGCCTCATAATATGAAGGTGGAAGTTCTTCATTTTCGAGAAACTTTGGTTTTGTCATTGTTTCAGTTCCATTCATAATTATATACCTCCAATAGTTTTTTAGCTTCAATTTCATTTACAAAAAATTGATAATCATGCAACATGCCTAAGAACTCTGCATTGAAAGTTTTTACATAATGTTCAAGCAATTCTTTGTTTGCAGCAAAACCATGCATTGCTCCGGCATATCCCCATTGGATAGATTTGTCTGCAGCAATTGCAAATAAATGTCCACCAACACCTATATATTTCTGTTTCCCAAAATCATGCTTATTATTTTGAGGAGCAGTACAAGCCCAATGCAAATAAACAGCATGAGAGTTCACATCATTCTTTATACCAACAAGACCTTGAATCTCATTTGTATCTTTTAACGCAAGCGCATAAACTTCAACATCAGCCGGAATCTCATTCCAATTGATATGCCATCCATTTTCTGTATTGAATTTTTTGAGATACGAACGGCTTTCAATTTTGAACACAACGGTTTCTTTGATTTCTCCAGATTCTGTATCCCTTAAGCAAGGAACAATCTCATCTATCCAGATATCAAGACACCCTTGTTCTAGAAGTTTTGATTCCATATATCAAATTATAGCATGGATAATCTATTCTTTCTAGTTTCAGTTTTTATTCGAATAATTCACCTATTTCTTTGTTAGAAATAATTTCTATATCTGCTTCAACTTTTGCTTCATCAAGATTTTCTTTTCTAATTACAAAACATTTTTTTTCCGAATACTTTTCAATGCCAACCTTAATTATTCTTGTCAACATAATTGTAAATAACAAAATAAAAGTAAATGCGATGACTTTACATTTATTACAATTATTATCTATCGAACCAAATACACCAATCAAATAACCACAAAAAATAAATCCAAAAGACCAACGATTTATCAGAGTGTTTTCATATATTTTTTTGAAAGCTTCTTTATCATAAGATATTTCATCTGTATTATTATCCTTATAAAATATTACCATTTCCCTTAAATCGTATTATAAGATCTTCTTTTTTCGTTGAAAGAGATTTTATTAACAATAATAATGCACCAGATACTTGTAATGAAATTGCAAGAATATATATAAAAAAATCAAACATTAGTTTTCTCCTAAAAAAATAAGGCGATATCTTTATTTGATATCGCCTATGAATTAAGCTTTATGGAATCAAATATTAGAATGTCCAGCTCATCTCTTCACCTGTTAAAGGAATTTTTGCAAATTGTCCTTTTTTAATGTCATAAAACTTTATCTTATTCCCTTCAATACAACCTATATATGCGGTTTTTTCCCAAAACATTTCTTGATAATCTACAGTGCAACCTACATAAGCATCATATTGCTTATCTAATTCAAAATGTTTTTTTATAGTTGGCTTATAATCAGGGGCTACAATTCCATTTACTGAAATTAAATCTATTTCTTTTCCTTTTATTAAACCCACCATATTTAAACTATCACCTAAATAGAATGCAGAATCATAATCTTTATCAAAGTCAAATGTCTTAACTTCTTTTCCAAAAGCATATACTGATATTGTTTTTTTATTTTGTTGAAAAACTACAGATCCTCCTAAATTAATAATTGAAGAATATTGCTCAGGTAAGATAAAATCAAATAAACTATCGTACTCTGCAGTTTCTGGATCGCACATTTTTAGTTCATTACCATCTTTTACAAATACTTCAAATGCACTTGCTAAACCTAATAGCTTTTTTTTATCGAGATCTTTAGATATTTCTCCCCACTCATCATCAATTTCGCCTTCTTCCAGATCCAATGACAAAATTTTACCATCTTTTATCCAATACAATGAATCTTCATCTGTATAAAATCCGTTATTTGCATTTAATCTGGTATTAGAGGATTTTGTATCCTCACCACAAGCTGAAAAACCTAGTACAAACATTACTAAGAAACCAATACCAAAAATCTTTTTAAGAAATAATTTCATACAACACCTCCATCAAATTATTCTAAAGATTTGATAATAAATTTACCTTCAAAATTGTGAATAAAGTATATTTACTTTTATAAAAATTAAAAGTATATCCATTTATTGTCAACAATTCAGAAGTAAATATACGTAAAATATAAATATGGGATTCAAAGAAAATCTTAAAGATGAAATTTCTTATCAGGGACTAATGATAAAAGAAGTTGAAGCTAAGGCTGGTTTATCAACTGGAACCATGAGCAATTACTTAAAGGAAAATAGTTCTATTCCTTCTGCAGATATAGCTGTAAAAATTGCCAAAGCCCTAAATGTTTCTGTTGAATATTTGGTGCAAGGTCAAAAATCAACGAATGATAAAAATAGTAATCCCTATAATGCTCAAGTTCGTAAGATTGCTGATAAAATTAATCTATTTAATGAATCTGAAAAGTATATAGTAGAATCTTTAGTTAATGCTATTCACAAAACTCATGAGCTTAAATAATCTGCGTTAGCGATGTGCAGGGCGCCGAAGGCGGCCACCGCAAGCGAACGAATGAAATGAGCGAGTGCGGAGGCTGGAGCGAAAGCGGAACCCGGAACGTTAGCGGCCCGGTGCGACCGAACATAGTGAGAGAGCGCAGGGGAACGCCCATATTTTTCTTATTATAAAATACTTCAATGAGCACATCGAGCTCCGCGTTGCAAAAATCACAAAGGTAGAAACAAACCCACAGGGCGACAAGCTCTATATCGAAACTTTGGATGATGGTACAGGCACAGAACGCATTATTCAGAGCGGTCTCCGCCCTTACCTCACAGAAGAAGAATTGCTCGGTCAGCATGTAATCATCGCTGCTAACCTCGCTCCAAGAAAGATGAAGGGCGTAGAAAGCCGCGGAATGCTCCTCGCCTGCGACTACACAGAAGACGGAAAAGAAAAGGTTGAACTCCTCACTGCTCCATGGGCAGCTCCAGGAACCATCATCCAGATCGAAGGTGCCGAATACACCGGCGAAAAGCCAGCCAAAATCGACATCGACCACTTCTGCAAGATTGAATACCGTGTAAGCGGCAAATGCTTTACAATCGCAGGAAAGAAGGCAACTGCAGCAGGAAAGCCTGTTACTACTAACAAGGCTGATAACTGCGAAGTTTGCTAAAATAGATGCTGAAACAAGTTCAGCATGACGTATAACGGTGGTTGAGTAGGCGAAGCCGTATCGAAACCACAAGTACTAAGTGAAGAGACCAGCTCGTTCCCGGGCTGGCCTTCATTATTTATATCCTAAATTGCAACACTTTAATAATCAAAGTTTATCTGTATCAATAATCCAAACTAAGAAACCTTCAACTGCATTTGCCATGGATTCTTTAAACCGCGCTATTTAGTCAACACAAAATTTTCACAGGTTTAAGGTGTA
>SAMEA3663010__coassemble_349_pt1 | contig 19279 bp, 16 predicted proteins | sample SAMEA3663010__metabat2_high_PE_011 | metagenome-assembled genome bin SAMEA3663010 (sample SAMEA3663010) | pig gut metagenome | biome: pig gut; feature: pig-associated habitat; material: faeces | place: France | collected 2012
CGTGCTGGAGTTTTTGGACGGCTTTGAAGGCTGCGTCTTGCAGTCTGACGGATACCGTATAGCAAAGACAAACGATACAACTGTAATAGCTGTTGTTACAATTGTACAAAGAAGTGTAATGCTTTCGTATCCTGTCATAGCAGGCCTCCTCGTTCAAATGAATTTGGAGGTTCAGCCTACCACTACTGTGGTACACGGTGTTAGTATAGTATAATTTATGAAATATTACAATAAAAAATACTGCTAAATAAAAGGTGCAACGTCATAGCGAGGAGCCCGAAGGGCGACGTGGCAATCTACTCCTTACCATTCCAGCAGTAAGTGCAAAGTTTCTCGTGTGGCAGGCCGGTGCTGTCCAGCATGTCGTCGAGTCGGTGGAAGCGCAGACTTGTAAAGTGCAGCTGTTTTCTGATTTCTTCTACCATCTTTGCGTATTCTGGAGTGTCCGGGTCGCAGTATTTTGCAAGTGTTTCTTCGCTTACATTTTCGCCTTCAAAGTCACGGATGATGCGGCGGGTAATCAAATCCATCTCGCTCTTTGAGCGGCTGAAGTTTAAATATTTACAGCCATAAACAAGTGGTGGACAAGCCGGACGGATATGTACTTCTTTTGCTCCGCTCTTGTAAAGGTATTCAGTTGTTTCTCTAAGCTGAGTTCCGCGGACAATCGAATCGTCAATCAAAAGAATCTTTTTGCCCTTAATCAAATCCTGAATAGGAATAAGTTTCATATGAGCAACCTGATTTCTTATATCCTGATTTGTTGGCATGAAAGAACGTGACCAGGTTGGGGTGTATTTAATAAATGGACGTGTGAATGAAATGCCGGCTTCGTTTGCGTAACCAACGGCATGTGCTGTTCCACTGTCTGGAACTCCGGCAACTGCATCCGGGTGAACTGAATCTTTGTCGCGGCGGGCAAGGTAGCGGCCACAGTTGTAGCGCATTGCTTCGACATTTACGCCTTCATAGCAGGCAGTAGGGTAGCCGTAGTAAATCCAGAGGAAGGTACAAATCTTCATCTCTTTACCAGGCTGCTGCAGTACTTCCATTTTATCAGCATTGAAGAAAACGATTTCTGCAGGACCAAGTTCATGATAATCTGTATATCCAAGATTAGCGTATGCAAAGTTTTCAAAGCTTGCACAGAAAGCGCCTTCTTTATGTCCAATCTGAATTGGAGTACGGCCAAGCTTGTCGCGGGCAGCGTAAATACCTTCGGCAGTCAAAAGCAGCATGGAAATTGAACCTTTGATTTTTTCCTGAACGAATTTAATTCCATCTACGATTGTGTCTTTGTGATTCAAAAGTGCAACAATGAGTTCTGTCTGATTGATTTCACCGCCGCTCATTTCCAGGAAGTGAGTATAACCTGAATCAAGAACTTCTTTTACAAGTTCGTCTTTGTTTGTAACGATTCCAACTGTTGTGATTGCAAAGTTTCCAAGGTGAGAGTGCACAAGCAGAGGCTGTGGCTCATAATCCGAAATACATCCAATACCCAATTTTCCGTGCAGATCTTCCATATCGTTTTCAAACTTTGTACGGAATGGAGAGTTCTGAATATTGTGGATGGAACGCGAAAAGTGCCCGTCCGGAGTTACTACCGCAATACCACCGCGGCGAGTTCCCAAATGTGAATGATAATCTACTCCGAAAAATAAATCCAACGCACAGTCGTCTTTAGACGCAACGCCAAAATATCCGCCCATTTTTCGCTTCCTATAAAAAAATATGTGGATAGTATAGTGATTTAACGGATTTTTTTCAAATGAGGGAGGAGCCCCTTCTTGCAAGGCTCAGTGTTATGCGTCTATCTGAAAAAGCACGCCTGCCATTGGCTGAGCTCCGGCAAGCATAAACGACTGCTGTGTCACCGTCTGCTGAATCTGCTTCTGATATTGTTCAATGAGTGCCTGAGCCTGATCGTCGCTGATATCTGAAACTGATTCTTTTGGCTGATTTTTGATTGCGGCCATGCGGTCTATAAGAGAGTTTAAGATTCTGATTTTGCTGATTGAAACACCCTGCTGTCCGTTTCCAGCTGCAACACCTGAAACATGGTCGAAGTGTGAATAAAGAAGGGCAGAACGGCTTACAGGAACATAAAGCTTTCCGGCGGAAGCACCAATAGCTCCGCTATATGAATAAGCATTACTGAAATTTCCAATAGCACTTGTCATTTTTTACTCCTGAGTAAGGCCGCTGGCGGCCGGTGATAAATAGCAAAGCGTTAAGAAAAATGCGAAAGCATTTTTTAGCTTTACCACCAAACCGCCCTATTGAAATTTTCGGCCATTGGAGAAAAAAGATTAGTTATTTTAAATTTTTTATTATGTTATCTACTGCGGTGAAACGGTTTGTGAGCCAGCCCTTAAAATATTCTGCAGATGCGACCTGAGACTTTGCAGCTGCAGCTTTACTTGCGGAACAAAGTTCTTTTTCAACTCCAGGATGTTTAGTAGATACACACCAAACCTTTAGATTAGCATTGGAACCAGGCTTCTCTGATAAAAATCACTGAAACAAGTTCGGAATGAAACTAGGAGGTAAACTTATTGGTCACCCCCCGACAGTGCTGTTTTTTTATGCCCAGATAGCCCATAGCAAAGCGGCTGCTGCGGCAGTTGTCAAAATTGTAAACGGTGCAGAGATTTTTAAGAAGCCGGGGAAGGTGATAGGATGACCTTCCTTTTTGAGGATTCCCATTGCAACAACATTTGCAGATGCTCCGAATGGAGTGAGGTTTCCACCAAGGCAGGAACCAATCAAAAGTGCGAACATCAAAAGTTCTTTCTGGATTCCAAGACCTGTAGCAAGAGAACCCGCAACAGGAAGCATTACAATGATGTAAGGAACATTATCAACAAAACCGGAAATCAAAATAGAGAAGGCTAGAATCAGAATAAAGCCTGCGAACTTGCTGCCGCCTGTTACGTGAGCAAGCCATCCGGCAAAATCATCAAGAAGACCAGTTTCACTGATGGCGCCAACAACCACGAAAATACCAATCAAAAATGCGATTGTTTCCCAGTCCAGTTCTTTTACAAGAGTCCAGATTTGTGCTGGGGATTTTTTTTGAGAGAGTCTGTACCAGAGAAGACCAAGCAGCCCCAGACCAAGAACAAAACATCCAGAACTATATCCAAGCTCCGGTGTAAGGAAAGAAATTACTGCGAGGCCACCAATCATAATCAAAAGAAGCCAGAGCGGCAGATAAGAAATAACAGGCTCTTTGTCTACGCTGGCCTTTTCTTTTGCCTTGCGGAAGAAGCAGTAAAAGAAGATGCAGCCTACAAGCATTCCTGCCTGAATAAAGAAGAAAATAGAAATCTTTCCCTGGTGTACAAAAAAGTCATTAAAGCTGTAGTGAGCATAGCTTGCAAAAATCATGCTTGGAGGGTCGCCAACGAGGGTTGCAGTTCCTTCAAGGTTTGACATAAGGGCAAGACCAATCATAAATGGAACCGGATTAAGCTTGAGCTTTTTAGAAAGAGCAAGGGCAATCGGAGCCATTACAAGAACAGTTGCAACATTTTCTACAAAGATAGAAATGATGCCGGTCATCGCAAGAATCAGAATAACGGCAATTCCTGTGCTTGGTGAAACTGTAACAAGTGCGTCGGCGATTCGGGCCGGAACTCTGGAATAAATAAAGAGGGCTGCAATAATCATAGAGCCCACGTAAATCATAAGAATATTCCAGTTGATGAGCTCGAGGAAGATGTGGTGAGCGAGTGCAGGCATACCGCTCAAAGGCTCAAAAACATTTCCCACGAGCGCTCCTCCTTGAGCTAAAAAGCCGAGAACAATAACAGCAAGCGCCGCCACACTAGTCATCCACACTTTCTTTTCCTGAAAAATAATTACCAGAAGGTACATCACAAGAGCAATGCCCAAAATAATCCATTTGATATCAAAATTCATAAAATCAGTTTATCGTATTTTTATGCTTCTGTCATTCATAAATAGGTTTTAATGTGGTATGAAAATTTAATAATGTGTTATAATAAAAACTATGGTAGCAGAAAATACAGAACTTCCGTCTAAGGAACAACTTCAAAGATTAAAGTCATTACAGGGAACCGATAAAGGTCTTTTTAAATTAGCCTGCTTTTCTGTAATAGAAGGCTATATGCGCGAAAAGCTTGGAAAGCAGAATGATTTTTTAATTTCATTTCCAAAACTTCTGGATTTGTTTAAGGCCCGATATGCAACAAATAGTCCGCGTGAATACATGCTGATTAAAGACCTTATTAAAAATCACCAGGGAACAAATCCTGTGCGTCATCGTTTTATGGACTGTTCTGAAGAAGAGGCAATCGGAGCAATTTATCTTTTTAATGAATTTGCAAAAAACTATAAGCTGCCTAATCAGGCCGAAATCGAAAAGATGGCAAAGGCTCTTGATATCTGGCTTTCACGCAAATCACCTGCCGAAACTGCCGCCGAACTTGAAAAGGCAATTAAGCAGATAAAAAGTCTTTCAGAGCAGAATAATGATATGCTTGAAAAAGTGACTCAGCTTGGTCAGGTACAGTCTCAGCTGGATGCCATGTCTTCAAAACTGAAAGCGCTCCAGTTTGATTATGACCAGCAGATTACTTCCAGCAAAAAGGATAAGGAAAGAATTGATCAGCTTCGCAAGGCTAAGAATGAAGAAGAGCAGAAAAATCTTAAAGTACAGAAAGAACTGCAGGCTCAGTTGGAAAAACTTTCTGATGCCAAAGAGTATATTCAGAATCTTAACCGCATGACCTCTTACACAAGAACCCGTTATGATTTTGAGCAGTCACTGGTTCATCTTACAAAAGAGCAGGAGTCGATTGTAAATCAGGTAAAGTTCAACCGGGACTTTTTGATTAAGGGAAGTGCGGGAACCGGAAAGTCTCTTGTGCTTTTAAAGACTCTGGAAAAACTTCTGGCAGAACAGTCTGCTTCCCTTTTTGATGATGACAGAAATAAATCTATAAAACTTATAACCTTTACTCACAGTCTGGAAAAGTATAACCGCTATATTGCTTCCCTTATGAAGATTGGAGAAAACCAGCTTGCCGAAAAAGGAAATCTCATTACCACTTCAGAAGCCTATATTTCAAAAATTATAAAGGCTGCCTTCCCGGAAAAAAATCTAACTTACCTTATGGAAAAAGTTGAAATTGAAGGGCTTGAAGATGTAAGCCTGAATCCTCTTGGAAAAGATATCTGGACTGAGCTGGATAAATTTATTCTTCCAAAATGCATTACAAAAACAGAATACTGTGAAGAAATGATTGCCCGTACGGGAATGAGAAAGGCACAGACTGAAGCAAGCCGCAAGAAAATCTGGGATTATGTTGAAAAGATTTTTGAGGCCTGGGAAAAGTCAGATGAATGGTACTCTGGTTTTGCGGCCTATAAACTTGCCACTATGGACTTTAAAGTGCCGGAAGAGCTTTGTGTAGATTATCTTTTTGTTGATGAAGCTCAGGATTTAACTGCGGCAACTTTGCGGATTTTGAAGAGCTCTGTTCGCGAGGCTGTGATTCTTGCCGGCGATAACGACCAGTCAATTTTCCAGCCGGGCTTTACCTGGAGCAGGGCAGGCCTTGATGTTTCGGGTGCAACAAGAATTTTGAATATAAACTTCCGAAGCACAAATCAGATTAACCAGCTTGCTGAAAAATATCGTGCCCTCATAAAAGGAAGCGATACAGAAAACCGTTCGGAAACCTTCAGGCTCGGTCCTCCAGTTGAACTGCATGAAAGCAAGAATGAGGACGAAGGCTTTATGCAGATGATTGAAACTGTAAAGCTTTGTATTGAAACGCTGAGCTACGAAAGAGAAAATATCTGCCTTATAGCCCCTCAAAGAAAGCAGCTGGATAAACTTAAAGTAATGCTAAAGGAAGAACTTGATCTGGAAAGCAGTCTTGTAAGCGAAGGTACATTTGATTTTGCGCAGCAGGGAATTATTCGTCTTGCGACAACTCAGAGCTGCAAGGGGCTGGACTTTCCGGTTGTGCTATTTTACATTGACCACCGCGCTCATTATCTTGATGTTTTTGACGAAGAGGTTTCTGACAAAATCAACCGCAACATGATTTACACAGCCCTTACCCGTAGTATAGAATTGCTGCATGTATTCATGCCGGAAAAAGTTTCCGAAGGACCGGTTGGAGATTTGAAGAGGATTATGAAAGACTGATTCGTTTTTTTATTTCTTCATATTTTGCGCCATATGTATCCCAGTAATTCCATAGACAGTAATCAATAAGTTTCATAACTGTCCATTTTGGATGAGTGGAATCTTGGTTTATTTTTTCTATTTTTTTATTAAAAGAGTCTTTATAAGAGAAATAGAAATCATATATGTCAGTAAAACGATCTTTTCTATAATCACTTTTTCCGCGTAAGCCTCCTGCTCCACGAATTTCTGGATTATTATCAAGATTTGAAAACATTGATAAAGCATTACGAACATTTGAATCGTAAGCAACTATACATCCTGTTGTTCCTAAAAGAATCTTTGTAATAAGAGCACTTGAAACTTTTAGAACTGATTTGTCTTTCTTTTCTTGAACACTATCATCTGGTTTATAATCTTCATGATATTTATAAAGAATTTGTGCAATTTCTTCATATAAAGAATTAATAGTATTTATGTGAGAATCTTTTTCAGTTTCACTTATTGTTATTTTACGTAAGACATTGTATTCTTTCCTGGAAATTTCTGTAACAACCTCTTTTAGAATACGCCATGTATGCTTCATAATGAAAGATCCTCTTGCAACCATTCCCCAATTTGCAAGATATATAAAAAGTTCTTTTGCTCTGTAATCAATTTCTGCAGGAGTTAGTTTATGATTATTATTAAATGCATTCTGGCAATCATACCATGCCCATGCACGATTTAGTTCATTAAAATTTTTAATTTCTTTTGTACATTCGAGGAACTTTTTGATATTAAATTCTAAGGCTTCTGATCGTATCTTTTCCTTTCTACTCATAATAATTAATTGTATCACATCTTTTGAATTTATTTAATGATGTAAGCCATTCTCTTAAACTCCTTCTCCAGCATCTGCATTGTGTTATCGTAGTTTTCTATAAGAATGCGTTTTTGAACTGTAAGATCAAAACTTCTGTTATTCGAATTATTATCATTGCTTGTGATAAATAATTTGAATGATTCTTCGTGCTTTGAAATATTCAAATTTAAATTATAGTAAGCGGCAAGTTCTTTTATTTTCTTTGCTGCTTTTTCAATCAACTGTTCATGAGAATTTGTATTTTTGATTTTTTGAAGCATTCTGTTTCTTGCGTTGTAGGTAATGTTATTAAGATTTTCTTTTTCCTTTTCTTTAAGTCTGTCTTTAAGAGTTTTTCCTTTTATAAAGGCTGCGTATTCTTTTGTAAGATTTATGAAATTATTTTTCAGATATTCAAAATATGCTTCTATCAAAGGAGTTTCAGAATCCGGAAAAAAGAGATAGAGGTTGAGATCAGGTGCCAGAAATTCAATTCCATTTTTTACCTGAATAAAGAAAAGTTTTTCCTGCCCCGGATGAAAAAGTTTTGTTGAGTAAAGCAGCACAGAAAAATCACCTGCCGCAGAATAAAGAGCTCTTTTATCTTTTGTGATTTCTTTTAATGAGGAAATCAGCTTTTGAGAGTTTTCTATAAAATCCGAAGGAAGATCCTTTTCTGCTACAAGAATAAGATTGCTGCCAAGATTTTCGCCTGAGTCGCAGTTTTTTTCAAACAGTAATTTAAGCTGCGTTAGAGAAATATCTTCAGACGAAGAGGCTGCCTTTAATAATTGCTCTTTGTTTTTTTCGTAATTTATTTTCCAGAAGACAGGGCCCTTTATCGAGAATAAAGAAAAGGTATTCACCATAGAAGCCCATAACTCCTGATTCTCCTCAGAATTTATTCGATTAAGAATTTTCTGGTTTTCTTCAAAATGAGGATTTATAGAGCCTGATTCTGTCAGCACTTTATATCCATTGATTTTATAAAGTTCTCTGCCATCTGCAATCTTCAGACTTTTTAAGGTGATTTTATTTTTACTGAGATACTTTTCAAAAATCATTAATTCCAGAGGACCTGGTTTTCCCGAAAGCGTAACCTGACAATCCTGCAATGAGAGACAATTTTTTTGTGATATACAATATTCTATTCCGCCAAAGCGTAAAAGTTCTTCTGAAGGAATTACGATGTTAGTCATTCCTAAGGCTCCTGTAAGGTAAGTTCGAATTTCTGTAAATCTTCATCAAGATTGCAGAGCTTTATTTTGAAGGTACAATGAGAACCGAACAAAGAATTTTTCGCAGAATATCTGACGGTAAAAAGAGAATCTGTCTTTTCTATTTCCGTATCAAAATATTTATATTTAGTGAGGAGTTCTCTGATTCTTTTTTCTGCTTCCTGCTTTAAACAGTCTTCTACCCGGCAGACATTTGCCTTCAGTCCATAAAATTCATAATAGCTTGAAACAGGCTTTTTATATTCTCTGATTCTTTTTGTTTCTTCGGAGTAGTGTTCTACAAACCAGGAAATGAGATTTGAATTCCTGTACTTAATAAAATAGGGAATGAGATTCAATTGACTTCTTTTAAACTCAACAATTTCAAAGTTTGATTTAAAGGTTACAGAATCAATGTGTTCATAAAATTTGCCGAACACTGGCTCGAATCTTGAATGATTATCTTTTGCATGCATTCTGTAAATCTGAGGAATAGAATCATAAATTTTATTCATATAACTTTTGATTGTTTTTGCTTCTTTTATCTGCGCTTGATATTTCACTGGCTCTGCAAAAATAAAATCAAATCGTGCTTCGTAATAAGGAAATCTGGAAATCGAGAGATAATTAAAAAAATAATAATCAAAAAGGCATTCTCTGTGAGAAAGAATGGTCTCCAGATCTTTGATTTTATTGCGGAACTTTTCTACTTCTTCAATATTTTCTTCCGGATTAAACAAAACTCTTTTGAGCTGATTTTCGTTATATGGAATTACATTAAAAAAAGCCATTTCTTCTTCACTAAGATTTTCCCAGAAGGGCTTATGCTGAGGAAAAAATTCAGAGACAAAATCATAGATAATTGTATTACTCATAATTCACCTTTTTTTCAGTTATTGCGTGGCCCAGCCGGATTTAATTGATTTATAAATCATCTTTTCCATCTTTTCTTGAAGTTCAGTTATATCGCTTGAACACCAGAGAGAGATTTTCATTTTCTCTTCTCGGGCCGAAGAGTAGTCTGTAAAGTGCAGAATGTACTTTGAGTAGAGTCCTGATTTTTCTTTGTTCGTTTTCAAAAGGACATATTTCTTTACATATTTGCGTCTGCCGCTTTCTTTGTAAAAAACTTTGCGTTCAACAATTGTGCTGTCGGCAAGTTCCTGAGGCTTTAAGTTTTTTTCTGCATTCGGGAAGGGACACAAGTCCTGCAGCTGATGAAGTGATATGTCCGGTTCAACGCATTTTTTGTCTTCGCGTAAACGGACAATTGAAAGATTGTAGGTTGCGACGCCGGAAACTTTGCCTTTAAGATTCCAGCCTTTTTCTTCTGAGTATTCAACGATATAATTTTTGAAACAGTCGTTAAGGCAGTTTGTATTTGCAAAATCTGTAGCGGTAACTTCAAATACATATTCCGGCTTTATCATTTGAAAAGCAACACCCTGAGAATCTGTATAAATCAGATTTGAAGAAACCTTGAGCGCCGAAAGATTTACTTCCAGAATTTTTCTCTGCTTGTCTGAAAGTCCGTTACTTCCGCTTGCAAAAATCCTGTAAATGCCCGAAGGTTCCATTACGGCAAAGAGCAGGTCCCGGACTCCCTTTTCATAAGAGGTGTAACCGATTACGGCGGCATCAATTGAATGAAGAGGTTTGATTTTCCAGATGACTGGCTGTTCTGTGTGAACAACAAGGCCTTCGGCTTTTTCTTTGATGACCCATTTTTTGTAAACCCTCGCAATGTCACTTGAAGAAGTTCCCTTTTCCATCTGCACAGGGCCCTCTTTTCCAAAAATCTCTACCATCTTCTCATAAGTCTTTTCATAATGCTCAGTCTGCCATTTTAAATCATCAATAAAAAGAATATCAAAAGGGGAGAGGGCAAGAGAGGCGTGGAGCTCTTTGTTTGCGATTGCATGAATTACGTCAGAAACCCGGCTGCGGCTTTTATCTGCTTTTAAGAAATTTAACTCCGCGGCAAAACCTGCGCATTTTATTCCTGCGGCCTTCAGCTTTTCCGTAAAAACTTTCAGACAGGGAAAATCTTTTTCTTCTTTTCCTCCGGTCGTAAACATTACAGATGTGCTTCCGTTAAAATAAACTGTGCGCATTTCGCCGTCGAGCTTGCGGGTAATGCAGATATTGCTTCCTTCGATGTCCGCGATTTTTGACGGGTCTGTAAGAACAAATTTCCCTGAGAGTCTGTGTTTGTATTCAACTGCAGTTTCATCAAAAAGCTTCCTGCTGTTTTCGAGAAAGTTCTTTTCGGCATTAGCTGCAAGAGTGTCCTTTACCCTTTGTAAAAGATCCATTAATAATCCTCCAGGTCAATATCTGTAAGATGAATCAAAAGCTTGTAAGAAGTGTTATCGTATGCAATTTCGCCGCTCATAAATCCACGGTATTTTTTGCCGCCTTTCATCAGTACAATCGGATCTGAACCTCCGGCTCCACCGCCAATAAACATCATTTCTTTTTTCTCATGTAACTGCTTTGCAAGTTCAAACAAAAAAGAATAGGTAAGTCCGTTAGTATGAAAGAGCTGATAAGTATGAGTAAAAATGTATCGCCTCATAGCTTCGTAAACAGAAATAGTGACTCCGGTCCATCTGATTGGAAGAGTCTCATTCTGGATATTTGCTTCACTTGTATTAAAGGCTCTCTGCTCCCTCAGTCTTCCGTCAGAATAAAAAATCTCTTCCTTAAACCTTACATCTGAAACAAGTTCATTTTTTTCGTTTGCCCAGGTGTAGTGCAGTTTACCGGTAAAGCGGCCTTCCTCTTTCAAATCAATTTCCGGGTCCCCCTTTATAAGATTTTCAAAAAGCTGGTCGACCTCGTGCTGAGATTTTTCTTCCAGAGCAGAAATACTTGTCTTAAGAGTCGTCTTTACAATACGATGTGATATGGCTGTACTTGTTTCTTCCTTTTCAATTTTTCGATAGAAAGGCGCAATCCCGACCATCGCATTTTTGCCCCTGCCGTCGCCGATAGAAATCAGTTTCATTCAGCTTCCTCCCTTTATCAGAACATATCAAAATCAATGTCATCCAGATTTGTGATTTCAGATACAATAGGCTGGTCATCCGGCTGATAGTCTTTTCCTCTTTTTGCGAATTCACCAGGCCTTACCTCTTTTTCAGGTTTTATCCAGAAGATAGTTCCCTTTCTTTGAAAAACTAAATCGCTACCTTTATACAAAAATAATTTTTCGCCGATAAGCCTGCTCAGAATAAGAGTGTCACCGCCATTCAGCGTATAAACTGCTTTTGCATTTGAAGGACCGAGCCCCCTTTTGTCTGCCGGGATTTCATGTAAACAATCATTAAATTTCCAATAGTCGCTGTATTCAGAAACAGGCCTTTCTTCCTTGTTTTCTTTTCCTGAATAGATTTTTCCTTCTTCATCCAGTCTGCAGATACCTAAAGATTTTTTCGGGAATAAGGTCATATCTGATTCATCATACATAATGCGGCTGCATTCTTTGTCTTCCTTATCAATGGCAATAACTTTGCGATCCCCGTAAATTGATTTTCTTTTTAATGGGACAAGTTCTGCAGTATATGCTTCACACGACCATTCAAGCTTTACAGTAACACGATTTTTTTCGTTCATTTTTTCCTCCCGGACAACTGCGCGAACCCCCACATCAGTTATGCTAAAACCGTAACAAATCCCGTTTTATTTAAGCTTTCCTTATGTAAGTAAAAAGATTGTTTATCATTCAAAACCCATAAAACTTTTGTTGTTAGCCTGTGATGAATTTCTGGTTCTGCGGCACAGCCGTCTGTAAAAATAATCAGCCCGTCATAATCCCGCTGATGTTTTATTGCGTAATCAAAAAGAGCTTGAAAAGAAGTTCCTCCACGCCCCAGAACTTTTATCTGCAGACATTTTTTGAAGGGGAGAGGTTTTGGAGTCTTTAGTTCTGTATCAAACTGAAGTATCTCAACATTTTTTATCCCTCTGTCAAAAACGTTACTTACTGCGTAATAAAATTTAAGAATCTGTTCATCATTGATTGAACCGCTTACATCAATACCTGCAAGAATCTTACCCGGCTCTGGCCGGCGTTTTTTACCCATCTGAGAATAACCAAATCTGCGGCTTGGACGCATTCTTGTAAGAGAGTAGCAGGAGTTAGTAATCGCCTTAAAATACTCAAGAAGTTTAATGCAGGAAGGAATTCTTGCTCTTTTAGCATTTAACAAAGAAAGCAGGCTTTCAACATTATCCGGGAGGCTTCCCCATAAAGTCTTATTTTCCTTCATGAAATTGTCTATAGCTTTTGAAGCTTCCTTGTCGTCACAGGACCATAATTCTGAGCCTTCTTTTGCATTGTTACTTTCGGCGTCAGATGGATTTGAGTCTGTCGCCTCTGTTTCGTTTTCCGCTTCTTTAGTGTCACTGGCCGCAGTCAATTTATTTGACACTTCGTCACTCCTGGCATCCTGACCACGACCTGTCTTTGAATCTTCTTCACTGAAAAAACTGGAAGCAGTTGTATTAAACATATCAGAAATAGAAGTGCCATTTTCAAAACAGGTTTCAGTATCTGATTCAGTTATATCTGAAAAGGGGTGTTGCTCCGAATCTTCTTCATCGTTTTTTTCTGCCTTACGCAGCTGCTTGTAGTAATATTCAATATCCATATCTTTTTGAAAGCCATGTGCAGCAACCCCCTGCTGTGTAATGGTCATCGTACTTGCTTCGTACCAGAGTTCAATATCAAAATTCTTGTCATTTTCCGGATGGCGGAATGGATGATGCAGAATGATTCTTGTAAGTTCGAGAATCAAATCCTTACGAATGTTATCTCTGTTTTTTTGAGCTATAATCTTTGGATTGTATTCAATCAGATTTTTGCCGACTCTGAATGGCATTTGAAGAAGAGGATTTGCCTTCAACTTTTGCATACAGAAAAGTTTGAAGAACAGAGGATTGCTGTAAAACCAAGGCATTGTGAGTTCTTCGAATATTTTCTGAAAATAAGATTCTGACATTTTAGCTCCTATGGACTGTGTGGTGGTTTCGACAAGCTCAACCACCGTTGCGCGGCTCAATTACCGTTTTATGCACTAACATCATAATTACTTACAAACTGCGAAATTATTTCAGATATTTCCGGGCATTTAGTCTGAAGAAAAGCTTTCGCTTTTTCAAAATTTGAATCTGTATAAAGCGATGTAAAATAAGCAAGACTTTCAAATTTCCTGTTTTCATTGAGCCAGGCTGTGAATGCACAAAGATTCTGTGAATAGGTTTTTGAGGTCTTTATCGGAATAGAATCTGAGCTGTTCAGAATATCAAAAATAGAATCAATGATTTCTGAATATTCAAAAATCTGATATGGAAGCAGTCTGGTGAAAACTTGCTCTCCCTTCTCAAGAATATCAAGGCCAGAAACTTTATTCTTCTCGCGGGTAGATTCTGTCGTAATAAAATCTACAGCCGTAAGCTCTCCAACCACACCAGTTAGAATTTTATTATGAATTGGTTTGAGCTCTGGGATAGATTTAAGAATATCATTAACCTTTTCCCAGGCACGACGGTCCGGAGTTTTAGTCAGATTTGATTCTTCTTCATCAACTCTGTAACAGTCGAGCCGGTTCGGCTTTAATTTGATGTAATGAAGGATTCTTGAATCAAAGCCTTTTTTAGCTGCCCATTTGAGCCATTCGTCTGAAGAGGGGTTAAACGTATAAATGTTAAAGCGCGAAACCAGAGCCGGGTCCAGATCTGTCAGCTGATATTCGTCCCCGGCATTTACTGCAGAGACAATGCGGCTGCCCTGGGGAAGCGGCCGGCCTGCGAGTTTTTTATTCAAAGCCAGATCCATAATTGTCTGCAGAATCTCCGGGCGGGCACGGTTTAATTCATCGAGGAAAAGTACAATAGGTTTTCCATCAATAGGAAACCAGTAGGGCGGACTAAAAGTAGTCAGACCGCTTTTTTCGTCATAATGGGGAAGACCAATTAAATCACCCGGGTCACTCATCTGGCCCAGAAAGAGGGTAACAACCTTCAGCTTCTTTTTAGTGAAATAGTCTGTGATAATCTGCGACTTACCAATACCATGATTTCCTGCCAGCATGATATTCTGCTCCGGCGGAGTTACCTTGAGTACTTCGAGAAGTTCTTCTGTGTTAATAGTGTTCTGCATGTTCTGATTACTCCTTTATTAGTCTTCAAAAGATTTAAGCCAGCCTTGAACAAGAGGCATATGCTTTTGAATGTATTCACGAGATGCTTGATCGAGGGAGTTATCACTGGCAAGAGAGATAAATTTTTCCATCCATTTTTTACCTTTTTCAAAATCTTCTTTATTCGGAGAGTGGCAGGGATATTCTTCGTCATCACTGTAATCAAAAACAGAGTGTCGGAACCAGGTGTGCAGACTCAGCATAAAGAGTGCAACGGGATTGTTTTTTTTAGCAGCTTTTTCCAGATAGAAATCGGAGATATCAAAATTCTGTTCAATGAAAATTTCCGAATCATTTACCTTTGAATCCTTGCAGAGACCTTCATTATAGAGAACGCCCAGAACGAGATTTGCGCGGGAAATGCCCTGATCAGATAGTTTTTTAAGGGCTGCAAGATTCGCCTTAACTTCATCTTCGTTTGTAGAAAGCTCTGTCTGGATTCCGATAAAATCAGCCAGACATTCCTGGTTGCCGTCATCAGCTCTTTTCTTAAGCTCTGTAAGAAGCTTTTCGTCTTCATCGTACCAGCTGAAAAGAATGTTGACAGAATTGATTGTCATAAATGCCTCCTGTGTTATTAAAAAATGATTAAAGAAAAAAAGGAATAATTGAAATATAGGTGCCGAGACCATTTTAAATGAAAATAATTTTTAACAATTTTGTATTTTTTTCAAATTTTTTTTGATTAAAACAATATAATTGTATAGTGTTAATGTAATTTTATTAAAAAAATTCTTTTATTTTTTTAAAATTCATTAAAAACTTTGTACTCCAAAAACATATATTTTAATTTATTGATTTGAGGAGTGAATTATGGATGATGAGATGGACATAGCAGACTCTTTTGAATATGCAAAAGGTGTTGCGCGGAAACGCTTTAATGATATAAACAAAAAGTCTCTGGAAATGATAGAAGACTACATTACAGGAGGCTATAAGAAAAGTCTTGTAAATCTTCTTATTTATCTTGGTCCGGAGCGAGCGGAAAAAGTCCTGAAAAAATTGCCTGAAGAGCTTCGTGACGAAATCAGAGTTCAGCTTGAATCAGATACAAATACCCGTACTTCGCCGGAGGTTGTTGTTGAGGCTGCTTATGTTTATAAAAGAACGGGCTGGTATGGAAGAACTATGGCAGAAGAGGTTGTAGAAAATCTCTCTCCTCTGGAGATTTCTGCCATGTTCTTTTACAAGGATTCCTTTTTCGAAGCAAACCCGATTCTTCAAATGCATATTGAAAACTTTGCTGTTTCATTTAATGAATTGAGTTGCCTTGATGACAGGTCCATTCAAAGGCTTTTGCGGGAAGTTGATATGGATGTTATAGCATTTGCTTTGAAAAAATCAGATGAAAAAATTAAGCAGAAAATCTTTCGGAATATGACGCCAAGAGCTGCTTCTCTGTTAAAAGAAAATATTGAGTTTATGGGGCCTGTAAGCCAGATATATATTGAAGAGGCCCAGTGTAAAATCATTAAAGCAGCCTTAAAACTGGAAAAAGATGGAGAAATAAAAATCAGTAAGGATTATTAAGAGAGAGAATAAATGACAGAATATTTTTACAGAAAAATTGGAAGCCCGGATTTTGAATTTTCCGCACAGCCAAAAGTAATTCTTCCGGTATGGCTTCCAAATAAGTTCTATCCTCAAGCACTATATTACAACAATGCTATAGGGAAAGTGGAAGCTTATGATGGAAACTATAGTGCATTTGTTGCAGCAAATAAAAACCTTCTTCCAGTGGAAGTTGTTCGAACTCCTTTTCTTCCCAAACTATCGATAGTTAGTTATGATCCACTACGACAATATGAAAACAATTCTGAGATATGTATTGAAGATTTTGATTTTATGCAGATGTCTGCATATCTGGAACATAGATATGCCAGACAGCGTTATGAATTTGACAGGGCAAATCTGAAGGATGAAAATAAACTGAGTAAAGCAGTTTTTGGACTTTATCTGGAAACTAATACTGAAAATCTTACTTTTCGAATCCATATACAGACTCTTTTTGGAAAAGACTTACAATATGATTATTATCTTTTGTTTGATTTACAAAAGGGTAAGGTGCTTTCTTACAGTTATGATAATCTGACTCGTGAAAAGTGGAAGTACTCTAAAGAAAGCTATCATTTCTTCAATATGTATCTTAAAGGTTTTCAAGAACGCTATATACCGCAGAATCTTACTGACCATATTTTTTATTCTTTTCTAAAGATAGTTTCTTCTTTTACAAATATCAGTTATGAAAGACTATGCCAGCGTTATCGTAACAGTCCCAATAAACGTTGTCTCTTTGAAATGTACAGACTTACTATGCTGCCTTATGAGCCGGGGCTTTGGACTGTTCTTAATAATCCTAATCTTAAAGCAAAAATAAAATCATTTAATTACGAAAGAAATGATTCGTCTATTTTCAAAAAAGTCTGCAGCTATTTAGAAATCAGAAATACAAGGACTCTACGACGTACTTTTGCCAGACGGCCGAATATAATTGTAGTATTTGTGAATTTAAAGGACTGCGGTTTTACGGATATCAATCTTTATAACCGCGTTATTGAAGATGAAGATTTTTGTAAGGTCTTCCAGTCAATTGATGAGTCTATCACTTTTTTTACCCGTTATTGCATTGAAAGGCGGGGAGAGAAAGCAACGTTAAATATACTTTTCAAAGGTGCCAATGATATGAGCTTTACAGATGCCCTGGATATGTTTTACCGCTATTTCTATAAACTTCCGGAAAGTCTTATCAAGGATATTCTTTATGATGGCTTTACAAGAGTAAATCATGATGCCCTTGCAGAAATATCTTACCAGTGCCAGCATAAAAATAAAGTATTCAAATATTCTCTGGCACAACAGACTCTCTGCGACAGCATCAGTGGTTATGATTTTATTCTTCCTAAAGATAGTTACCAGCTTTGCAAAATAGGCTGCAGTCTTCATAACTGTGTAGCTTCTTATGATGAAAGTATTCTGAAAAAACAATGCACAATTGTTTGTGCTAAAAAAGAAGGAAAATATAAAATCTGTATAGAGCTATGGGGTAAGAATATAATTCAGGAACTGGGTGATAAAAACAAAATGCCATCCGAAGAGGAAAAGAAAATCCTCGACGAATGGCATTTAAGACACAATCTTATTCCTAATTAGAAAACGAAAGTTTTTCAAGAGTAACTTTTACAGATGCATTTTCCGATATGATGAAAATCTGTTTAAGTCTTTTCTTCTTATCAAAAGGAATTGTTATGCTTTTCTTGCTTGTTGAGATTTTGAAGTTCTGGCTCTTTGAATCATCAGTGTATACAAGTTGAATGATGAATGAAGACGAAGCATCTTTATAATTTAGAACGAGATTTGAATACTCTGACAAATCTTTGTCACCGAACCAGAGGTCTGAGCCTTTCCAGTTTGCGCCAAGTTGTAACAATCCTGTTTTTGCGTTATATGAAGAAACGTCTTTTTGCCAGATTGTGAGCCGGCTTAAATCGATTTCCTCGTCTACCAAATCAGAGTTTATGTTTGCCGGATTTTGATTTGCATCCTGCCAGGCTTTGATAACTGCGGCGTTGTATTCTGGTTCTACAATTTTGCATTTTTTACGGTCTACTGTCGCCATGCCGCCGATTCCACCACAGTCCCAGTTTAGCATAGGCATTGCGTATTTTCCTGTCTGGCTTGCCAGAAAAGTAAAACAATTGAGGCGGTCTTCGTAGGTTACTACATAATCTGTAATTTTCTTTTCTTTGCCGTTTTCCCAGTATGAGCCGGCTTTTCTTGAAGCTCCGCATTCTCCAAGAACTACAGGAATACCTTTTGAAGAGAACTTTTCATTCAAAAGACGGAAGTTTTTAATAATTTCATTTTTTGTCTGTGAATTAAAATGATGTGACCCTTTCCCTGTTCCACCTGCATCAAGCGGATATAAGTGAACTGTTACAAGCAGTTTGTCTTTAGCAGAATCTTTTGGTAATTCAAAATAATCTGCAAGCGCAGTGGAAATGCTTGTTCCCATTCCTGGTATCATTACAAATCGGTTTGCATTATTTCCTCCGCTTGCACGAATTGTTTCCAGAATCAGCTGGTTTAATTCATTTAAGAGTTTTACATCAGCTTTACATTCTTTACAGTTTATTGGCTGAGGATTCCAGCAGTGTTCGTGAGCAGAGTTTCTTGGTTCATTCATTGTTTCAAAAATCAGATGCTCATCATAGTTGTCATTGAAGGTTTCTGAAATCTGCTTCCAGATTGCCTGCAAAAATGCCTTTGTTTCTTTTTCGTCGCCTGAGCGTACAATGTAGCCCTCGCAGTGCTTAAGCGGATTATTCATGTCGTCGTGAACAGAATGATGCTCGTTTAAGATTACGTAATAACCTGCATCGATTGACCAGTCAACAATTTCTTTTACGCGAGCCATCCATTTTGAATCAATTGTATAGTTAGTATCGACTAAGTGATTGCACCAGGTTACAGGAAGACGGATTGTTTTGTAGCCGTTTTTGATTCCGGTTTCGATAATTGCTTTTGTGGTAATCTCTTCACCCCATACGGCTTCAGAACCAACTCCCTGATTAAAAGGAAACTTTTTGGATTGTGCAGACCAGTTGTCTCGGGCATCCAGTGAGTTTCCAAGGTTCCAGCCGCATTCCATCTGTTTTGCAAGATCCATTGCAGAAAGGGAAGTGTTGATTTTTTTTGATTGTGCAAAAGTTGTGAAAGTGATTGTGGTTGAAAGAATTGAAAGTGAAAGAGCTTTGGAAAAACTTGATTTGATTTTCATAATAATCTCCGGGGGGGGGCGTTGCGCAACATCATCAACTTAAGACTAAAAAGACGGTTTTAGATTACA
>SAMEA3663010__coassemble_350_pt1 | contig 19192 bp, 19 predicted proteins | sample SAMEA3663010__metabat2_high_PE_011 | metagenome-assembled genome bin SAMEA3663010 (sample SAMEA3663010) | pig gut metagenome | biome: pig gut; feature: pig-associated habitat; material: faeces | place: France | collected 2012
GAATTTTCAATGGCTTTTTTCTACCCCAAATTGCGAACTTTATTGTACACTATCTTCGGTTTCAATCCGTAAAGAGATGAACTTTAAGAAAAGACCGCCCGCAACCTTGTGGACGGTCTTAGTTTTTCTGCCAATAAAAAATATATCCGTCGCAGGTTACTCCCAAAGAAATTGTGCAGACAAAAACTGCACAATTTGGAAGTCACAAATTGTGACCTCCAATTTACTATCAAATTAAACTACAAACTTAAAGAATTACATGATAGCAAGAAATGCTTCATAAATAATAAAGTAATAAATTGACATAATACAATTATTTGATATAATGTTTAAACCTAATATAAGATTTCACCGATAAAAATGATGGGAATATAATTATCAACGATTATATTTGGTTTCATATTTTATTAAGGTATTTTAAATGAATAAAATAAGATCTATCGGGTATACAATTGACTGTTTACTTGATGATAACAAAGAATTACGCGAACCACTCAAAGCAAAATTAAATATTACAGAGAATGATTTGAAACGTGTTTGTGCAGGAAGATTAACTCTTTCTCCTAATTCGTTACGAATAGTTTCTGAAACTTTGAATTATCCATTCAAAGATTTACTTATGATATCTAATAATGATTCATATCAAAGAAAATTGAATTGTAGAACTTCTTTCTCAAATCCAGAAAATTGTGATAAAATTCTTGATATTATAGATTCATTCATTGATATAAAAGAAGCTCTTTAGTTTATTTCTATTATGAAAAATCTTGATACTGTACCTATCGAAATCAATAATGCAATTGAACAATTTATTGAGATTCTTAGACAAGATAATTCTGCCCCTTTAGGTTTTAATCAAGTTCCAAAAGAATCTGTATTTGCTTTACTTGAAAATAAAAGCACAGTCATTTATTTTCCTCTTGAAAATGAAGAAAATGATGGTTTTCATATTTCTCTACCAGTTAACGACATTATGGAAAATTTTGTGTATATTAATACTTCCAAATATGTTGAAAAACAAATTTTTACCGCTGCACATGAATTAGGTCACTTATTAAAACTCGAAGATTATTTACGTAAAAAATGTAAGTCTTATAAAGAGAAAGATTCAGAATATTATGTTAACCGGTTTGCTGCAATTTTATTAATTCCTACTAGTATATTAATAACAACTTTCACTAATCGAGTTAAAATTTTAATAAAAGAAAATGAGATTCAAAAAAAAGAAAATAACTTCTATCTAACAGAACTAGATATGTTTAGAATTATTGCCTATTTGATGGATTTCTTTTTTGTTCCTTACAAAACTATAGTTAGACGATTATACGAATGTAACTGTATTTCAGAAGAAAGTGTCTATCATTTACTCGAAATTGAAGAAAATGATTATCCTAAATTAATTAAGAAATGTATAGATGAAGGAAAGTATGAAAAACTGTCTAAAGCAAATGCCAAAAAGTCTTTTGGGAATCTGCCAGAGATGCTTTCATTGATTGAAAAGAAGCAATTATTCCCAAAAGAAAAAATTGACTATTTAAGAAAATTATTTAAGTTTGAACCATTAACATCTTCTAATAAAAAAGATCTTTCAATAAATATACAAGAGGATATTGATGTTCTCTGATGAGATTCTTCTTGATAGTGATTTTTGTAATATGTTTTCTGATTTAAATACTCAAGATACAAAAATTGATGTTGATGAATTATATAATAAAATAATTAAACAAATTGGAAAGAAACCTTGTATTCATAAATATATTGCAGAGTCAGAATTATTATCAAATAATTATATTAAAGAAAAAATTATGAATAATGAAATTCGGATAATTGATTTTTCTGAAATAGTAAAAGATGACGAAAGTAAACTCTATTATGAAATGTTGTTTCATGAGTATTATAAGTTTTTATATGAAACGGATTGCCAGAATAATAAAATAGATCCGAGAACGACAGAAGAAAATTTTGCAGGAGATGTATTTACAAGTAGAAGGGCAGGTGTAAATTTTGGAGAAATACATAGTTTAATAACCTCGTTTTTTCTTGGAATTCCTATTTTTTTATCAAATGATAACGGTGCAAAAATTTTAGCAGAGAAAAAAATAAACACCCAAAATAATATAAATGTTCAAGTAATTTCAGGTTTTGATTTCCTAACGAAATATGAAACTATATTTTCAAAACAAGAACGTAAAGCATTATTAAGTCTTCACAAAACTTGGAAAGAACGATGGAAAAAATTAAAAGAACAGAAATCTGAAATATAATAAGATAAAAAAGTCTATGTAAATAGCAAATTGCGAAAGCAATTTACCATGTGGGTTTTAGGGCGGAGCCCTAGGCGAAAGGGGTGTGGTGAAGATGCGACAAAGCGGAACAAGTGGCAAAGTTTACTTTGACACTTGTGGAGCGACTCGCGGCTGAACCCAGGGGGAAGGCCTTCCCCCTCATCATTATAAAAACTCACGTTTACATTCCGGCTGTTATGGAGCACGTTGAACTTGCCGGTATTCACTCTGGTGATTCGGCTTGTGTAATTCCTCCAGTTTCGATTCCAGCTGACAACCTTGCAACAATCAAAGAATATACAAAGAAGATTGCTGAGTCATTGCACGTTTGCGGTTTGATGAACATGCAGTACGCAATTGAAAATGGAAAGGTTTATGTAATTGAAGCTAACCCAAGAGCTTCGCGCACCGTGCCTCTTGTTAGTAAAGTTTGTGACACACAGATGGCCCGCCTTGCAACAAGAATGATGCTTGGTGAATCTCTTGAATCACTCGGCCTCAAAGACAAGAAGATTCCTTACTACGGAGCAAAAGAAGCAGTTCTGCCATGGGCACGCTTCCCTGGAGTTGACCCAATCCTCGGGCCTGAAATGCGTTCTACTGGTGAAGTTCTTGGTTTGGCTGAAAACTTCCCACTGGCATTCTACAAGTCACAGGAAGCTGCGGGGTCAGAACTTCCACACGCGCCAGCTGCCTGGGAAAACAAGAAGGTTCTTATTTCCCTCAGCAACAAGGAAAGTCAGAAAGACCAGGTTCTCGAAATCGGTAAGACTTTGAAGAACCTCGGCTTCACACTGGTTGGAACTCAGGGCACCGCAGACTTCTACAACGCAAACGGAATCAAGTGCGACGTTGTAAACAAGATTGGTGCCGGCCGCCCGGATGTAGTAGATATGATTATGAACAAGGAAGTTTGTTTGGTAATCAATACGCCTAAGGCTAAACGCAACTACGCTGAAGACAGGAAGACGATACGCAAGGCCTGCTTGAAGTACAAGGTATCGTATATTACTACAATTGCCGGTGCACTTGCTGCTGTTAAGGGAATTGAGAGTGTTAAAAATGGTAACGGTGGCGAAGGTGGAGTTAAGTCTCTGCAGGAATATCATGCTTTGATAAAATAACACGGTGGTTGAGTAGTCCGTAAGGGCGTATCGAAACCACCTTTTATGATTAATCGAGGTCAAGATTTTTGACCTCGATTTTTTTTTGAAGTAAAAATCATTCCTTAATTCAAGGTGAAAAATTTGCACCTTGGATGTCGCAAATTGCGACATCCATTTTTTTATTTATCCTTTACATCAAGTGCCAATTTATCTTTTGCATTGACTTCAGAAATAACAGATTTACCAATACGAGATTCAATATCTGTTCTTGCATTTTTTGCTACACTGCCACCTTCCTGTGCTACAGATACATTTTCATCAAAGGTTTCTGGTTCTTTTGCTTTGGAAATAGCAGTTGTAGATACTTCTGCTAGCATATTTAAAACAAGTTCGATGTTTGTCATGTTGTCACGTAGGTTTTCTTTCTTAAGACCTTTCTTTTGTTTATACTCTTTTACAGAAAGTCCACTCCAGGCTTTTGTGATTTCGTTTGTTAGAATTGCAAATTCAGATTCTTTCTCAATTCCCCGGTTTCGCCATTCATCAGTTAGTTCCTTACGCATCTCAATTGCCTGAAGACCTTGTTTTATCCAGCCTTCGGTATAGCCTTTAGATCGATAGTATTCTGCGCCTCGTGTAATGGCCTTTTCTGGATCTGCATATTCTTCAAGTCTGTCATTTCCGACTTGAGCAAGCCACATTTTGAAAGGTTCTGCCTTTGGAGATGGAATTGACTGGATTAGACGAAGAACGTTTTTGGTAGAAAGAACATCTGTTTCACGCATTTTTCCATCGGGAGCCAGCAATTTCAACTGTCCGATTTTATCGGACAGTTGACTTCCTTCTTCTTCTAACTTCTTTTTCAAATCATTCCAATATTTCCTTGGACGATCCGATTCCGTTAACACTTCCACAATATCTACCACCGAAAAATACCAGTCTTCTTCATCGGCATTCCAGACATAGCGGATTTTTTTGTTTTCAAAAAGCTTGATTTTGTTTTGAGAATTTTCCATACCATTCCCTCATGAGTAATAAGATTTTTCAGCGCCAGTCCAGCTTCAGGCCTGAATTGTGGTAAAGAAAACGAAAATAAATGTGTCATTGCCGCGTTACCCTTGAGCCTATCGAAGGGCGAACACGACAATCATATAACCGCACATACTCATTAATCTAAGTTGGTTACTGGATACATTCTTCTGTGCAGCAGGCTTTACATTTTAAAATATAATAAACTTTGATTCATTTGACAATGATTTTATAAGCTCCTTGCCCTAGCCGTAGCTTCCCCAGTCAAATCCTTTATGATTTCACTGGCGATGATGAGGCCGGCTACTGATGGGACAAAGGCGTTGCTGCCGGGGATTTCGCGGCGTTCGGTGCATTTGTGCTGGGCTCCGGGCGGACAAATGCAGTGCTGACGGCAGCTGATTGCCATGTCTTCAATCGGGCGCAAAACTTTTTCGGTGGAAAAGACGACTTTTACGTTTTTGATTTTTCGTTTTTTGCATTCCTGGCGCATTACGCGGGCAAGGGGACACACGATGGTTTGGGAGATGTCTGCAACTTGGAATTGAGTGGGATCCATTTTGTTGCCAGCTCCCATGCTGCAGATGATTTTTGTGCCGGCTTCTTTTGCCTGCAGTATCAAATTGATTTTTGCTGTGACTGTATCAACTGCGTCTACGACATAATCATATTTTGTAAAGTCAAAGAGGTCGCGGGTTTCGGGAAGATAAAAACACTTGTGAACGTTGACCTCGGCAGAAGGATTTATGTCGAGAATGCGGTCCTTCATTACATCAACTTTGTATTTTCCGATTGTAGAGCGGGTTGCAATAATCTGACGGTTGAGATTTGTGAGGCTGACTGTATCATTATCAATAATATCAATATGCTGAATGCCTGAGCGGATAAGGGCTTCAACAGTATAACCGCCCACACCGCCGACTCCAAAAACTGCAATATGAGCCTTATTCAAAATCTCCATGGCTTCTTTGCCAAGAAGAATTTCTGTTCTTGAAAACTGATTTAACATCTTATTTCCTATATAAAAGATGGGGTATTATAGCAAAATAATTGATTCTCCTCTACCTGCTGAAATTCTCCTCAAAATCTAATATACTGAAAGAAGGAGTATATTATGACATTTATTTCTTGGAACATAGATTCAATTAATGCGGCGCTGACTTCTACTTCGGACAGGGCGCTATTGTCGCAGGCCGTTCTGAAAAAACTTGGCGACTACAAGGCTGATATAATTGCAATTCAGGAAACCAAGCTGCCGGCAGAAGGACCAAACCCAAAGCACCTGGAACTGCTAAGCAAGTATTTTCCAGGCTATAAAATTGAATGGCTTTCTTCTGTGCCGCCTGCAAAAAAAGGTTATGCGGGCACCATGATTTTATACAAGGAAGGCATGACAGCCAGCCGCGAAGAGCCACGCCTTGGCGCTCCGGATACAATGGATGACGAGGGCCGACTCCTCACTCTGGACTTTGGTGCCTTTTATTTTGTAAACGTTTACACTCCAAACTCAGGCGACGGTCTTAAGCGCCTTGCAGAACGCCAGCAGTGGGACGCTCTTTACGCTGATTATCTTGCCAGCCTGGATGCAAAAAAACCGGTTATTGCCTGCGGTGACTTCAATGTTGCCCACAAGGAAATTGACCTTGCAAATCCGGCCAGCAATCATTTTTCAGCCGGCTTTACCGACGAGGAGCGCGAAGGCTTTACAAAGCTCCTTGCCCGCGGCTTTACAGACAGCTTCCGCCACATCCATGGAGATGTAAAAGATATTTATTCCTGGTGGGGCCAGAGAATCAAAACCAGCAAGATAAACAATTCAGGCTGGCGTATCGATTACTTCCTCGTAAGCGACCGCATCAAAGAACAAATTAAAAAATCAGAGATGATAGATTCCGGCCCGCGCCAGGACCACACTCCGATTTTGCTGGAAATTGATTTAGGCTTGAAAGAGTAAAAAATTTTTTAAGCAATATAAAAACAAAAAGGGGGCGACTAATAAGTATCGTCATGCTGAACCTTTGCAGCACAGCTGCTCGGAGACTCGCTAAAAATAGTCCACTGGACTATTTTTGCCCTGCTACGCAGTGCCGCTCCCTATGTTTCAGCATCTACACTACATTTAGATCTATAGATTCCGAAACACACATTCGTAGCAGGTGCGTGCGAATGTGGCGTAGCGTTCGGAATGACACCAGGAGATAAACTTATTGGTCCCCCCCTTCATTTTATATCCTTTATTTCACATTAACTGTTGATAAAGAACAAAGAAAAGAAAATATAAACGCTTCCAAACAACATAATGATGTTGCTGAACAGGTGCATAAATTTAATTTTCTTAAGATTATAGAAGATGATTCCCACGAGATAGAAGACAGCACCAAGAACAAGCATGCTGAAACTTTTTGAAGAAAGAACTTCAAAGAGATTCTTTGCAACTACAAGACCAGAGAAGCCAGCAAGAATGTAAAGAATAATATTTAACTTTGCATATTTCTGACCTGAAATTGCATAGAAAAGAATTCCTACCAGAACAATTGCCCAAACAATTCCAAAAAGAATCCAGCCTGTCGTTCCCTGAATCTTAGTGATTGTATATGCACTATAGCCAAAGCCAATAATCAGGAATGACAAAACATGTGACAAACGATCAAAAACCTGTTTGGCAGTAAGGTTTGTAAGTGCATGCTGAAGCAGAGAACTGAGATACATCAAAATCATTGAAATACCAAAGAACGAATAAAATACAATCGTTGTATTAAAGAAGCTTGTAACATTTCGCATTGCAAGAGTATCAAGAATTGCAGTTGCAGCAATAAAGAGAGAAGCTCCTATTCCCTGAACAATTGAACTTGCAATTTCTTCGCCGGTTGTTAAACGACGGGTATTTTTTGTAAGCTCCAGAATACGTTTTTCACTTGCAATTCGTCTTTCTGCACGCTTTTTTCCTTTTTCATTTTTTGCGTATTCAGCTGCAGCGTATTTTGCTTTGAGACGTTCCGGGTCTTCGGCATACTGAATCTGGATCTGCTGAACAGCATTTTCATAATCAATTTTAAGCTGCTTGAGTCTTGAGCGCTTCTTTTTCTTTAATGATTTGAGAGTTGATTTTCTAACTGCTTTTTCAGCAATATCATCTTGTCTGGACATAAGAATACCTCATTTTTTTGATTTAATTTATTATGACATTTTTTAGTGATTTTGTCAAAGTAAATCTATAAGGTATAAACCTATCGGGTACAGAGTTCGTATAAAAGTACACCTGCTGCTACAGAAACATTGAGGCTGTCGATTTTTCCGCAGGTTGGAATTGAGACGATTGTATCGCATTGTTTTTCGAGGAGTTGTGAGATACCTGTCCCCTCGCTGCCCATGATAAGAACGGATTTTTCAGGGAAGTCAATTTTGCGGCAGTTTTCTCCACCGGCATCTGCACCGTAAATCCAGAAACCGGCTTGCTTTAGCTGTTCAGCCGCACGCACAAGATTGTTTACAATTGCGACCGGAACCCAGGCGCTGGCTCCTGCACTAGTACGACCAATAACTTCGTTGCCTGCAATATCGCTGGCAGAATTGTGTTCTGGAATAATTACAAGAGAAGCACCAAACTGGTCGCAGCTGCGGAGTATGGCGCCTACATTATGAGGGTCGGTAATGCTGTCGAGAATTACGACGGTGCAGCGGGATGCGGCATCGCCGTTTGTACCGACATCACCGCTATGAGTTTTCACCCAGGAATCAAAGTCTACAAGATTCGCCGCCGGCTGCTTACCACCGCCAGAAATCTCCATAACAATACCGCGATGGTCTCGCAGAGTTTCATCGAGCCCGCTTACCATCTTATCAAGTTCAACATCTTCAGTCTGCTCGCAGGTGATTCCAGCTTCCTTTGCGGCAGCAAGAATCTTTTTTACACGAGGGCCCGGCTTGCTGAAATATATTTTGTAGCCGGACGAAGCACCAGCCTTTGAACCAGACTGGCCGGCTTGCGTATTTTTTTTCTGAGAGCGAACCTTTTCTTCAATTGAGTGAAAACCTGTTATATACATATTAGTCCACGTCTGGTGGTTGAGTGCCTGCAAAGCAGGTGTATCGAAACCACCTTGCGTTCCTGTTATCTACCGCAGCACTGCTTATATTTTTTACCGCTTCCACATGGACATGGATCGTTGCGGCCAACTTTTGCACCAACGCGCTTTACTGTTGTAGGAATTACATTTCCAGCAACATATTTCCAGTCATCATTAACCTTCTTAAAAAGAGAGATTTCGTGATGAATGTCGTGCATATTGTGAAGAGTATAATCTGCTTCGAACTCTACAATTTCTTCGCCTTCTTTTTCGCCCTTTTCTGTGCGCAAAATCTTAAGACCGTTCCACTGTGACTGCTTGCTCCAGTCTTCTGTTGCCTTGCGGTCAATTTCGCCGATTCCTTCGCCTTCTTCGCAAGAGTTAATGATGTAGTCAATTTCACCAACTACATAAGAAGTGTAGCGTGCGCGCATACAAGCTTCTGCACTAGGAGCCTTAATTTTTCCTTTAATAATTGGTTCACAGCATTCGCCATATTTTTTGCCCGAACCACAAGGGCATAATTCGTTAGTATTACTCATGTTGAATATTTTAATGAATTTCCCGGCGACCTACAAGATTTATTTTTCAGGGATTTTTCCGGGCGTTCCCGCCCGCTTCGCGGGCGGTCGGGCTTTCCCCCATTCCGCTATCGCTCCAGCCTCTTCCCTCGTTCGTTACGTACGGTGGTTGAGCCTGTCGAAACCACCACAGAACTCCGTTTCCTGATTACCCACCGAGGTCTCATCACAAACTCACTCAGTCCAGTGGCCGCCTTCGGCGTGGCTCCAATCCCTAACGCAGCGTAAAATTACGAGTTTCGTTTTGTAAGTTCCTCGTACATTTTGAATAATTCTGCGACACATCTGCTTTCAAGTTTCATTACATCTTTGCTAAAACCATAAGCCTGACAAACTGCCAAATCGTTGGCTCTATGAGCTTGCCTGAGTTCTGGCGGCATTAATGTTTCATCATAAATGTCTGCAAGAGATGAATCTGGGTATAAGGCACGAGCATCCAGAATTGCCTGAGCAGTTTCTTCTATTTTCTTTTTCTGTTCTTCTGAAGGATTTGGCCATGGGAAGTTGTTGTAGACGATAGTATTGGAATAACGATAATCACTCTTTAAGCGGCCACAAACAACACGCATCCATGCATTATGTACATTAGATGTTAGAATACCAAAATGATATATTGATGCATTTGGAAGAACCATATTTGCATCAGTGCTTATTACATCCTTTGACATATATCCAATTGGAATATATCTTCTTTGTTCAGATGACACTCGAGGAATCAAAAGATAGTCTGTATCTGGCTGGCGAAGCTCCATAAAGCGTGTAGGAAAATCAGCAAATTTTCTTGTTGCTTCTTTTGTACTTGCGAGTCGCATTTCTTTTACTTTTTGAATACGCTCCATAACTAATGGACATTTTTTTAAATCTGCAGGATTTGCACCTATAAGCCACAAACAATATCGTTTCTTATTATTTATAAACTCTTCAGAACCAACAAGTTGTTTTATAAATTTTTTTGCTTGAGGTTCCTTCTTGATAAAATCATCATAATCCGCTTCTTCAATAATCAAGTTTCCACCATCAACAGGAATACTCCCTTTTACCATTTCTGGAACTTCACAAATTGATTTCTTTGTATTTTCTATAAAAATATTTGGTGCATCAATTAAATATCCATTTATATTCTTAGCAGACACTTTCTGACTTTCATTTAGATAAATCACTTTTTCTTTTTTAGATTCACAAGAACTGAATCCTAAGATTACACAATGAACGTGAGCCTTAATATTCGCTTCACTATCCCATCTGAAAGTTCTATAGGCAAAATCAAAATGAATACCAAACTGCTCAAACAAGGGCTTCCAGATTGCAGCAACTTGTTCTCCCTGAGTAATTGAATTTGTAGAAACAAGAGCACATTTTATATTTGTATTTTGAATTAATTGTGAGGCTTTGTAATACCATCCGGCAACAAAATCTATGTTTTTGCCAAACCCCTTCATAAGATTTTCTAGATCTTCCTTCTGTTCTTTTGATTGGTAAGCATATCCAACAAAAGGTGGGTTACCCATTATGTATGTTAATTCCGATTTAGAGACAACAGAATTCCAATCAACCCTAAGAGCATTGCCTTCAATAATGTTTATATAATTATCTAGTGGCAAAAAAGATGTTGCAGAATTTGTTATCGAATTTGTTTCCTGGAGCATCTGGCATTCAGCAATCCATAATGCTGTTTTTGCGACAACGCAGGCAAAATCATTTATCTCAATTCCGTAGAACTGCTGAATATGAACTTTTACAAAATCATAACCAAAAAGCTCTGTAAGAGTGCCCTGCCCTTCTCGTCCACCAATCATTAACTGAAGACATTTATTTTCCAATCTTCTTAAAGACAAATAAGTCTCTGTCAAAAAATTTCCAGAACCACAGGCAGGGTCCAGAAATTTCAGATTACCTAATTTTGTCTGAAATCGAAGAAGCTTTTCATTTCTCGTTGAGATTTGTGGAATACTTTTTATTTTTTCATATTCTTCATAAAGTTCATCCATAAACAAAGGATCAATTACCTTATGAATGTTCTCAATTGAAGTATAATGCATACCACCAGAACGCCTTGTTTCCGGGTTCAATGTAGACTCAAATACGGCTCCAAAAATTGTTGGAGAAATCTGAGACCAGTTAAAATCTGCACTTGCCTTATTTACAAGCAGGTCTTTTAATTGCTCTGTAAAATGTGGAATCAATAAATCTTCTTCTGTAAAAAGTCCGCCGTTTACATAAGGAAAGGCTGCAAGTTCTTCTTTAAGAAAAGGGTCACGTTCTTCCGGCTTCTGGTCTAAAATCTTAAAAAGTTGAAGAATTGCTTCTCTCAAATCCTTTGCTTCATATTGTTTAAGATAATCTCCAAACATTGATTTATGGCCAAAGATTCCGGCATCTTCCGCATAAAAACAAAATACCAGGCGAACACAAAGCATATTCAAACTTTTTAAGCAGGTCGCCATATCAATATTCTTTGCAAGCTGATACTGTGCTAAAAGCTGGTCATAAATAAGCCCTACAATATCACCGGCTTTTATAGAAAGCTCCATCTCTTTTTTAAGATGCTGGCTTCCCAAATCAGTGATAAATGAAAGTCTGTAAAATTCTTTTTCAAGATTTTCCAGCAGAATTTCTTCGGGCTCCCCATTTGGATTTTCCATATCATAAACAAGGAAAGATTTGAAATTACATGTTACAACCCAGCGTGGATACTTAGAAACAGGAAGCTCTGTAATATATCGTTTTGCCTGCTGGAAGGGATTCAAAAAAGTTCCGTCTGACTGTTTAATTGGAGCACGGAGATCTTTATCAATACTTTTCTGCTCGATAAGAACCTTGGTCTGCGGAATGTATCCGTCAATAAAAGAAGTATGGTCCAGCTTTACCTGATCTTCGAAAGTTATAAATGACGAAAAATCTTTTATATCAAAAACGTTACAAAGTAAATCAAGCCAGAACTTTTGACTTTCACCTTTCTCGTAACCTTTATCTTTCCAATCTTCACTAAACTTTCTTGCTGCTTTCTTCTGTTCTGATTGAGTCATTTTTGAAATCCCCTATTCAAATGGAGTGAACTACAGTTACAACTCCATAAAATAAAGTATAACACCTAAAACACTCCATTAAAATAGAAATTTCTTCTTTTTACTCAATTACGATAGTTTTTATGGATAATTATTTTGATGATTTTAGAATAAACATGAAATTTTACCGTGAACAAAAAGGATTCAGCCAGTCAGAACTTGCAATTCAGGCAAATAGTTCCAATGGTATGATAGGTAATATTGAATCTGGAAAAGCAAAACCGTCATTTGAAAATATATGCAAAATTGCTACCGCTCTCGGAGTCCATCCTGCCGACCTTTTCCTACGCAATGCATCATCGACAGTCCGCAACACAAAATCAGTTCTAAAAACAAAACTGCTTCCACAAATCGAAGACTTTATAGAAAAGGAACTGTAGATTTTATTCTTGACTTTAACTAATTGTTCCCATATAGTTAAAACATCGGGCTGGTCGAAAGACCCTGGTCCATCTACCGGCGGGGAAGTTCCTCGCCATTTTTTTTGGAGAGTGTCTTTGAAAGAATTAAGCATCTTTATAGATGAATCTGGTGATTTTGGTGATTACTCATATCATTCACCTTATTACATTATAACAATGATTTTTCATAATCAGGATTCAGATATAAAAGATGCTGTCGAGCATTTAAATAACGAACTTTCATTTCTTAAACTAGATAATCTCTGTATTCATACTGGTCCCATAATAAGAAAAGAAGATGTTTATCAGAATATGTCCATCATTGAACGCAGACAAATTTTCAATAAAATGATGGCTTTCATAAGGAATATCGATATCCAATACAAAAGCTTTTATATCGAAAAAAAACATATTGAAGATACAGTTGAAGCTGTAGGCAAATTATCAAAACAGATATCTCAATTTATCCGCGAACATTATGAAATATTTCTACTCTTTGATGATGTCAAAATTTATTATGATAATGGGCAGGTTGAAGTAAGTAAGATTCTATCTTCTGTTTTTAATGCTTTACTGCAAAATCCAATTTTCCGAAAAGTACTGCCTTCCGATTATAAATTATTTCAAGTAGCAGACTTCTTTTGTACCATGACACTTATAAAATTGAAAATCGAAAATAATACTTTTTCAAAATCTGAATTAAATTTCTTTGGAAATATCCGAGATTTGAAACGAAATTATTTGAAACACTTAGACAAGAAAGAATTTAAATAGTTTTTCATCTTCCCTTAAAATAATGTATTTCGTGGATAACAATAATAAGCTATACTATACCCATGTGCAAAAGCTTGATTACTTTACAAAATTGTCGGATTGAAAACAGCCGTTCTGTGCTTGTACCTGAGCTCTCCTGGAAAATGAACGAGGGTGAGGTCTGGCTGGTGATTGGGCCTAACGGCGGTGGCAAGGCTGATTTTTTGAATGCCCTTGCCGGCGGGGCTGGCGGCGAAAGAATTACTCCAAACGCCGACGGGCTTTTTTCTGATATTTTTTCTGATTCTACCGAGCTGGTTTCTCTGGAGCGGGCTGCCCGCCTGATTCAGGAAGAGCGTGAAAATGATGAAAGTGATTATCTTGAAGGCGGAGTTGACCACGGAAGAACCGGCCGCATTTTTATTGCACAGGCACTGGACCCGCAGTTAAAAAAAGGTCTGGCTCACAAGGAGCTTCCCGCCGCAGCTAAACAGCTGGAAGGCGACCCTGCAATCAAACTTTGCGGAATCGAAAAGATTCTGGATCGCGGACTCAAATACATGTCTACCGGAGAAATCCGCCGCACCCTGCTTGCCCGCGCCCTTATTTCCGGTAAAAAACTTTTGATTTTAAGCGACCCCTTTGCCGGTCTTGATGTTCAGAGCCGCACTATTCTTCTGGATTTTTTTGATTCGATTGCACGTCGCAGTAACAGCGAAAACGGAAGTGCCCAGCCACACATAATTTTGGGAATGGAACGCTGGCACGAGATTCCAGATGCAATTACTCATGTCATAGAATTTACAGATAAAAAAATTTCCTTCCGCGGCCCAAGAGCCGATTACGAAAAACTGATTTCTAAACGAGCTGCCGGCTCAAAGGCCAGTGAAGAAAAAGAAATGCAGGATTTTCAGGAAGGATTTGCAGAGCTGACTCAGACAGGTGGTTTCGATACACCTGCTTCGCAGGCACTCAACCACCAGGACGAATCGCGGTGGTTGAGTAGGCCGGAGGCCGTATCGAAATCACCTCTTGAAGATACCTTAGTTGAAATGCACAATGTAAACGTTGGCTGGGACGATCATCAGGTTCTGCGTAACTTAAACTGGAGCCTCCATCGCGGCCAGCACTGGCTTGTACGCGGCCCTAACGGAAGCGGTAAAACCACCTTCCTGGAACTTATCACCGGCGACAATATGCAAGTCTTTTCAAACGACATTAAAATTTTCGGCAACCGCCGCGGTTCAGGTGAAACTATCTGGGATATTAAAAAACGCCTTGGTATTGTTTCTTACCGCCTTCACGTTGAATACAGAATGCTGGGCGGAACTTCGCTGCTTGCAGTAATTATAAGCGGCCTGCGCGACAGCATCGGACTTTACGGAGCCCCAACAGACCTTGAAATTGCAAGCGCAAAAAAATGGCTGGCTCTCGGCGGTTTTGCAGGCCGCGAATCAGAAAATTTCGGCAACCTGAGCTACGGAGAACAGCGCGCTATCCTGATTCTACGCTCAGCTGTAAAAACTCCCGAAATCCTTATTCTCGATGAACCATGTCACGGCCTCGACGAACAGTACCGCAGCAAAATCCTTCAGCTAATGAATCTGATTGGAGAGGGTTGCACAACAACAATACTGCACGTAACCCACGACCCGAGCGAAGTCCTTGAATGCGAAAAACACATCCTCGAACTGCACCCGGATGAAGAACCCATGTACAGGATTATTGAAAAATAGCCGATAATCTATTTATGAAAAAATCAATCAGCTTGTTTTTTATCCTCTCAGTTTTTTGCTGCGCTTGTTCTGCTCGCGGAAAAGCTGATATTGAAGTTCCCGCAGAAGATTTTGAATATGCCCTCAAAGGCGACGAACCTTCTGTTATTGTTGAAGAAGAACCCCTTCTCCCTCTCTATACCCTGCGCCAGCCAATCGGAAAACCGGTACAGCTTCGCGAAAGCTGGGGCTATGTTATGCAGAGCCGTCTCGAAGAATATGATAATAATATTCCTCTTACCGACGTATGTTTTTTTTCTGCAGACGTAAACTGCTACGGTGAACTCACAGGAATTCCAAACCGTTCACACATTAATACAAAAGGAGCCCGCTGCCATCTGGTAATCACCTGCGACAGCAAATCACTCACTCATTTTATTCTGGAACCTGGAACAAAAGTCAGAAACAATCTCTTAAAATCAATAGTAAAAGCCGGAGCTGCCTACGACGGTGTTCAGATAGATTTTGAACTTGTACCAGCCCGCGACCGCAAAAATTTTATCAGCTTCTGTTCAGATCTTCGCTACATGCTTGGAAAAGCAAAATGGTTTTCTATCTGTGTACCAGCCCGCTTTAAGCTGCTTTCAGAAGATATTTATCCTTACGCAGAAATTGCAAATTACTGTGACCGTGTTTTTGTCATGGCTTATGATGAACACTGGTCTACAAGCAAACCTGGTGCCGTAGCTTCGGTAGAATGGTGCCGCAAAGTTATGGAATATGCACAAAAATCAATCCCTCCCAAAAAACTTGTAATGGGCTTACCATTCTATGGAAGAACCTGGGCAAACGAAACAACTGCCGGTGCCTGGTATTTCAGCGGTGCGAATCGTATCATGACCGAACATAAAGTTACAGAAGTCAATTACGATGAAGATATCCCAACTTTTAAATACACTGCCGAAGTTGAAGTAACCGGCTACTTTAATGACACCTGGTCTGTACTTCAGCTCGCCCGTCTTTACGAAGATGCCGGTATTCAAAAAATGGGTTTCTGGCGCATTGGCCAGGAAGATCCGGCTTTCTGGAACTGGATAAAAATTAATAAATAATATCCGTCATGCTAAACTTAGACAGCCCCGACATTTTAATCATAAAAAGTGACACTTTTTCTCTTTATATCTGTTATAATTAGTAACAGGAGAAAAAAATGAAAAAAATTCTTTCTATTTTATTGATTTTATTTACAGTTTCTGCAGGCTTCCTTTTCGCAGATTCTTCAAATGCAGATCCTTTTGATTCTCTCATTGAAAAGCTTCTTAAAGATTTTGATGATGAAGGAGCTACAGTAGCAGTTAAAGTTTTTAATTCAGACTTAGGAAACAACGAACGTAAAAAGATTTCCAAATCTGTTCAATTCTCACTTTACTGTACAGACATTGTAGAAATCGTGGCAAAAGCAGATGAAGCTGATTATATCTGTACCGGTAAAATTGAAGTAGATGGACCTAATTACATCATCAGTGCAAAGCTTATTGATAATTATGATGATACTGTAATTGGAAAAGCTAAGCAGAAAGTTTCTAAAGACTACTATGCAGAAAAGCCAAGTGATGTAAAAGTTGAAACAGTAGTTGTTGAAGATTCTGTTGATGCAGACGATATTCTTGGAGCAATTGTTGTTGGCAGCATAATCGGCGGAGTATTCCACGCAATCACAACACCTCCACGTCCTGTATATGTTACACCACCACGTCCGCCAAGATCACATAGGGTTCGACCATATAGACCATAAATTCCTTTCCCTGGCTGGCCAATAAAACTGGTCAGCCTTTTTAGTTAATTCTAATTAATGAAATCTAATTTCCTTAATAACATTTGCATAGCAGTTCCTGAAGAACAATTTTAAGAACTTCCTCTATTTATAGTCATAACCAATATATTATAAATGTGTAGATTCTTAAGATTATTATCTTGAGCAAGTCTGTAGGATTCAAGTTCCATCTTTAAAGCTGTTGTATCAAGACTACTAGTAGCTTCATCAAGAATAATAAGACTCGGATTTCCCAAAAGAGCACGAGCAAGTGCCAGCCGTTGTTTTTCCTCACCACTTAATCCGCCACCATGTTCGCCTAAAACTGTCTCATATCGCTTTGGAAGTTTTTCTATATACTCATGAGCTCCAGCTTTTTTTGCTGCATCAAGAAGACCCTTAAGATTTGTACCTTCTGTATCTGTTCCTGCAAATACTCTAATTTCCGCGATACTTAATTTTTTCTTAAAATATGATGCTACCATGGCCAAACATGCTGCACCACAGTCAGTTGAATCAAATTGTTGCCTATATATCATACTTTATTCTTAATTACCTAGTTTTTTTATATCATCCTCTTTAAAAATCTGATAATATGCTTTATATACCAAAAAATCTCGAATACCAAATATCATCCCATAAAAAACACCATAAAATCCCCCTATAAACAAAAATGTACCTATATAAGGTATTCGGATTTTATCTGTCAATACAATTGCTAGAACAGAAAAAATGAATAGTAAGAGTTTATTTATTGAATCATATAACCATGTATTTCTCGGCTTTACAATAAGTCTAGCTTCCTCGTAATCATTCGCATTTATTTTTGGAATAGATCTTATTATTACATTTAGTAGTATTGTATTCATTTAATTCTCCATAAAAAAAAATTATCTATTTCCTTATCAGAAAAAATCCAATAATCGGGGTAAATTCCTTCTGTATCTCCATTCCAAGCATTTTCTTTTGAAAGAGAAGTTGTACAGGTATAATCTGCAAAACAGAGATTTATTTTTAATTTGGAATCTGGAAGAACATATAAAAAAGCTCCACCAAAATCGACCACCCCTGCAGTCTTTGTTCCAATGGTAACCACGCGTTCCCCAAAAAATTCTTTTAATGTTGCTATAACATACTCTGCTGCTGAAGCTGTATATGAATTCATAACAACATAAATATTTCCTTTAAAATCTTGATTTTGGAAATTTATTTTTTTCTCGGGCCCTTTATGAATAAAGTATTTTATTTCTTTGTTTTCATGATAAAAGGATGTTTTTTTCCCACCTTCTAGTATCTGTCGATTTTGTACAGTTTCTGTAACTAATTCTTTCATACCTTCATCTAGATAATCCTTAAGAATTTTTATACGCTCATCTTCATAAAGATGAATTTTACCAAATAACATGGTCGCCAGAATTGGTATAAACCGATTCATTTCACCTCCAGTATTATCACGAAAATCAAATATGACAGAATTACAGTCACTTAAATGCTGGCATATTTCTTCTGTTACCTTTTCATATTCATTTATATTTTCTTCAAAACGAGGATGAAATGTTTTAATATTAACTTTTAATACATCATGTTTTTTTTCATACCCTATATCATTGCCTTTTGTAGAATTCAATTTAACTTCTTTTAAATTTACCTTAAATTTTTTTCCACACAAATTAATTTCAGCTTCATTTATTGGTATATCCGAATAAGCTACATATCTATATATTATCTTGCCATCTAAAAATTCGGTTACAATATTCCTTAAATCACCTGTATACTTCATCCCAACATTAATACTATCAGAACTATTTTCTAATACATAATAATTCTCTCCGTTTTTTTTAAACAAAATATCAGATAAATAAACCGTAATTGGAAGAAATGGTTTATATCCGATTTTTTCACTAGAAACACTAATATGACTATCTTTTCTCTTTAAATTCTGCTTCAGACTCCATGCAATGGCATCTGCAAACGCATCTGTATTAATTCCTTTATCATTTAGAGATGCATTTTTATGTATATGTCTTGAATTAAATTTATATGTTTTCTTTACAGTACTCATAAAATCTTCAATATCCAATCCATCATCTATAGCTTCTGTAAAACTGATAGAGGCTTCTGGAAGTAAAGATTTTAAAAACTCACAATCTTTATCAATACACTTTGTATTTGAACACGATACTACTAATACTATTAAAGATAATATAAATATATTCTTCATTGCCATTTCCCAATTATAGAAGCATAACAATAAAAGTATTTAACTGTTATGCTTCTGAATTATTTATTACTTATTTTGATTATTAGGACCATGGGAATCCATTGTTAGCGTCAGGCGAATTTAACCATTACGAGTCAGGAGAAAATCGCCAATTTT
>SAMEA3663010__coassemble_382_pt1 | contig 17761 bp, 8 predicted proteins | sample SAMEA3663010__metabat2_high_PE_011 | metagenome-assembled genome bin SAMEA3663010 (sample SAMEA3663010) | pig gut metagenome | biome: pig gut; feature: pig-associated habitat; material: faeces | place: France | collected 2012
ACTAGTGTACTCATCTTAGAAAAATTTGTTTACGAGGCTAGAATTGACGGATACCTATACGCAAGGCTCTCGACAAAAAAAGAAAAAAACGCAAGTAGAAAAAAAGAAAGCCTACGCTAACTGTTCTTTCGCGTAGGCTTTTATAAGCACTAACGGAGGTTCAGCCACATTGCCGTGGTGCACTTCCTTTTTAAATATACTATATTGTTCTAAAATGTCAAGAATAAATCATTTACCCTGCACAATCCTGAACGGAGCTGCCGGCAGCTGGTTTCTTGAATAAAGATTTACAGGAGCCGGGCTGTCTGCCCAGAGGTAGCGGAGTTCGAGTACATCACCGAGCCCGCGCGGAACATCAACCTCAACTGTGTAATCATCAATCAGTTTAGCATCGGCTTCGATTACGCCTTCTGTACCCTTCTTGCTGTACAAAAGACTGAAACCGTAAACAACCTTATCCTTGCTTTCGCTGTTCAAGTCTGCGCGTTTGCCATGCACTGTGTGAGCCACTAAAGCTGAGTTTCCGCAGTCGAATCTTACTCTGAACCGGCCATGCTTAAACTCGCAGAACTCGGCCTTCGGCGAAGCAGAGATAAAGTTTTTGCCATAGGCAATTCTCAAGGCTTCTTTTGCGGCACGCGAACCGATAGTCTTTTTCTTTTCCGGGTGAAGATCGTTCCACTCGCCCGCGTCGATTGCTACAACAAGGCCGGTGTCTCCGGCGATCTCTGCAACATCAGCTTCAACCTGACGGATATTTGCCCAACCGCCATCCTTACTTGCAATATCTTCATTCCATCCATCGCTCCAGTTAGGAAGCTGAATAATTACAAATGGCAGATCTTTTGCACCATACACAAATTTGTGACGCCACAAATCAATCATCTTAAGCAGCATATCCTTGTACTCAGCAGGTCTGCCGGCATCAGATTCCCCCTGATACCACAAGGCACCGGCAATTGCATGCTTAAAACATGGAGCCAGCATAGAATTGTAAAGTGCAGTAGGAAGCCACTCAAAGAACATCTGAGGAGGACAATCGCGAAGCTGAACATCAACTTTCATTTTCCAGTCGCCGCTCAAATCAATTCGCTCCCCATCAAGCGGGTACAAGGATTCAGTACGTTCTTCAAAATTTCTGCAGGCACATGGAGCAACAAATGTATTATCAGTAAATAAATAATATGGCTTTTCCTTAAAGAATCGAAGCGGCCCGTTTGCACTGTTTTTCTGAACTCGAACAGCAATCACATTTTTTCCTTCATGCAAAGTTCCTTTAGGAACCGGATAGCGGCGTGGAGGATAACAATAAGGTGTGCTTCCAACCTGAAGGCCATTTACCCAGACTGTATCAGCATCAACGATTGTACCCATCCAGAGCCAGGTTTTAAATGTATCAAAATGCCGAACCTGTTCTGCGGTTAACTCAATAACTTTCTTAAACCAGTAGAAGCCTGCACTTTCTACCTTAAAATCTTCAGGCACAGTTACAGTCTTCCAGCCATCAACTTCTTCACAAGCTTCATCAAACATCTTTTCAGGAGCAGCCGCCTTACCATAAAGCTCATCAAACCAGGCCTTCTGTTCTTCTGCAGTTTCCTTCTGTTTTGCAGAAGCCCTGCCCTCTGCCAGATACTCTACAATCTGTTTCAGATATTCTTTTTTATCGCCCATCTCTTCCAGAGCTTTCTGACTCAACCAGGAAGCAATTGGAGATCCACCCTGGCTTGCATTGATAATTCCAACCGGAACATCAAGCTCAGAAGAAAGTTTCTTTGCGAAAAAATATCCGGTACCAGACATTCCTCCGAGAGTTTCTGGCGAAGCACAAACCCAATGAACACCACCGCTTATATTTTCAGCCTTTGTTCCTTCATCAGCATTCGACTCCCAGCCCACATCAACAATCTCATCCTTCTCGCCATCCAGTGACCAGTTAATCGGAATCGTAATCATGCGGATTCTTTCATTACGAGGCAGTTCAAAATCTTCCGGATAAGAAAATTTCATGCGCTCCATAGGAAGCTGTGCGTTAGACTGGCCCGAGTTCACCCAGACTTCACCAACATAGATATCCGTAAATTCAACGTTAATCTTATCGCAGCGAATATTCATTTCGAAAGGTCCACCAGCCTCACCCGGACTAAATTCAATTTTCCAGTTTCCATCCTCGTCCGACTGAGTTATTGAAGTAGTTCCACGGAATTCCATAATAACGTCAGAGTATACCTCTGCCGTTCCGTAAATGCAGTTAATCTTATTTCGCTGCAGAACCATCCCCGAGCCTACAATTCCTTTGATTTTAAATGTACCTTTCAATTTTATTCTCCTGTTATGTACCGGTGGTTGAGTAGTCGCAAGGCGACGTATCGAAACCACCATATGACTTTCTTTTAACTGTGGTTTCGATACGGCTTCGCCTACTCAACCACCCTATATCATTTTACACTAACAAAACCATTCTCTTCCACTATTTTCGTAGCGGAACCAGTCAAAATCAGAAAAGAATTTCTTTTCTTTATAGTCGCCGCCACTCACCGCAAACATACCTACTACAGTTCCAACAAAGCCACCGGCAACATCTGTACTCAAAATGCTGGCATCAATATTTTCTGCCAGCAGCGACATGTTACGTTCATCAGGTCCATACTCAAAACGCAATTTTTGATGTTCGGCAACGACCCTCAGAGTTATAGTGACAACCTTACGACCACCAGTCATTACCTCTTCTGCAAGAATAGTCTCCTCGCCTGCCTGTGTCCTTACCAGCTGCAGCACTATGATTTTTCCTTTAAGAACAATCTGAAGCCGATAATTATAGCTTTCATTCTGAAATAAAATTATGCCCGTTGTATCTTCATTTTCATCAAAATGTGCTTCCAGTCTTGCACTTGCTTCGTAACTAAAGCCAGTCTGGCGGCGCAGCAGCATTGAAATATTTCCGCTGCCAGTTACAGGTTCACCACCATAAATTCTAAGAACACCGGATTCTTCCTTACAGTTACAAAAGTCACTGGCTGGTCTGCGAAGGCTAAGCCAGTAAGGAGCAATTACATTAGAATTAAAATCATCGACTGCGGGGAAAGCAATTGCATCTGCATCATCATAATCACGCTTTACAACGTGTCCACTCAAACTGTAGGCATTTTCCACAAGTCCAGTTTCCCAGCTTGCAACTGGCCAGCCATCTTCCCATATAACCGGAACCAGAAAAGTTTCGCGCCCCATGTTACAGAAACGATGGCCTGCTTCACCATAAGGTCTGCTAGCCAGACAGCAGAGCCACCATTTATTGTCCGCACAAACAAGATCTGCATGTCCTACATTCCGAATGCGCGCAGTATTTCCGAGGTGACGGTGGGTCAAAATCGGGTTAGAAGGTTTTCCTATCCACTCGCCGTCTATCGTCTCACAGCGCGCCACACATACCGCATGATTATTACCCGTTCCGCCTTCTGCATGAATCAGATAATACATACCGTTGATTTTGTAGATATGCGGCCCTTCCGGCCAAACACAATCGCGCAAAGCACCGCGCCAGATACCTTTTGATTCGCCGTACAGTCTGCCTGTAGAAAGATCAATTTTTTGAATCCAGATTTCCCAGTTACCCTCATACTTTGGTCCCTCAGGAGCCGGCCGGGTTCCAATATACCAGGAAGTTCCATCATCATCAAAGAAAAGCGATGGATCAATACCTTCCGCTCCTTCAATCACAACAGGGTTAGACCACGGGCCTTCTGCTCTGTCTGCTGTAACAAAAAAGTTCCCGATTTTATCTACCTGAGTACAAATGCAGTAGAATTTCCCCCCATGAAAACGGATTGTTGGAGCAAAAAGCCCGCGGGAAACTCCAGCACCGGTAAAATCCAGCTGCTCAGGCCGGTCAATCACATTACCAATCTGCTCCCAGGTAACAAGATTCTTGCTCTTAAAAATGGGCAAACCCGGCAAATATGAAAAAGAAGAACAGACAAGATAATAACATCCCCCTGCTTCGCAAATAGAAGGATCCGGATAAAACCCCGGCAAGATTGGATTTATAATTCGTGCTGCCATAAATTCCTCAATGAAAGTTCATCCTGAACTTGTTTCAGGATCTCATTAAAAGATTCCGAAACAAGTTCGGAATAACTTTGCATAATACTAGAATACCACCATCTGAATTATTTTTATAGAAGGAAAGTCCCCTATTCATTGTAGAAAAATCTTCTATAAATGATACAATAATTAGCCGAAAATAATATAGAAGATATGGATAATTGTCTGAAAATTCCAAAAACCAGATTCCGCAAACTTTTAGCTTCTCTTTTTGTTTTTGCAGGGCTTTGTATGAGCGCGCAGGCAGCAGATTATACATGGACTGGAAACGTAGATAATGACTGGAATAACGCTTTAAACTGGAATCCTTCTACGGCTGTTCCGGGAGCTGCTGATACTGTTACATTAAACAATGCTGTAAATATTACACTTTCAGATAATGTTACAATAGGTAATCTGTTTATTTATACGGGAAACACAAATACAGTTACACTTAACCTCAATGGAAAAGAGCTCAATATCAATACAAGACTTAGATTAGGAAAAGATACAACAGGTCAGCTTGTTTTAGAGGGAGGCTCTCTATCTACCACTGAATTTGACACAAATGATAATGGTAATAACTCTATTTATCTCGATAATACAGATCTTTCAATTTCAACTTTACTGCTTGCAAATGGTACAGGAACTACAACTATCGATGGAACCGGCTCAAGCTCCTTCACAATACCAGCAAGCTATGCAGCTTATGGACCAGGTAACACTCTTTCTTTTACAGGTTCTATTCAGCCTACAGTTGAGAGCGGTACCTACACTATTACTTCAAGTGGAGTTCCTGCCCCTGGTGCAACTATAACAATCACTATTTCAAACCAGACCTCAGACACACCTCCTGTTCCTGTAGCTTTTACAGATATTACTTTTAAGGCAACTTATACCGGCACTGGAGAAACTTATAAAGTCAATGGAACAGCCATTACAAATGCTGCTACAACTATATCAAATTCTCCTGCTGCCAGTACCATGACAATTACAGTAGAGTTACCACCTTCAATTGAACCAGGTAATGGTATCAGTCTTGCTTTATACGAAGGGACAACAGCAACGCTTCTTGGAACTCCGCTCTTTTACACCCAGCAATCAGAGAATTCAAGCTGGACAGGTTCTGCTGGTGACAGCGACTGGAATAATATTTTGAACTGGACTAATGGTATTCCTGCAAAAAACATGAATGCTATAATTCCAGGCGGTGTTTCTTCCTATCCAAACCTTACAAGTGATATATCTGCAGTTGCATTAAAATCTGTAAACTTAAATGCAACAGACTCTGAGCTTACCATAGGAACTGGTGGAAAAATCCAGACAACATCTTTAATAAATAAGGGCACACTCTCAAATGCCGGAACAATCAGCACCGGAGACTTTACAAATAATACAGCAATAATAAATGAAGGTAATATTTCTATCACAAAAGATCTGACATCTACAGCAAATATCACAGGAACCGGTACCCTGCTTTTTACTGGAACCATAGACCAGATATTTACCAGCAATAACAAAATCTATACAAATATTATCGAAAATAAAGACGGTGGCAGTCTTACCATAAACGGCAACTGCAGCATTGATTCATTTACTATCACAAAGGGAACTGCGACAACATTTTCTGGAAGGCCGAAAATTACAACCTGGTCTGATGTTGCTGGGGCCGGAAATCTTTCTTTTTCTAATGGTGCCACTTTGAGCAGCGACACAGAAATCAAAACAAGTGGCTCTGTAAACCTGGCAGGAACTTTTACTACTGCAGACCTTACAGTTACAAACGGTGCTGCAACTCTGAACGGTACCTTCAGCTCAGACTCTCTCTCCTTTAATAAAGCTGTAACGCTGGCCGGAAATACAACTATCACAAATTCAGCAGCAAGTGAAACTGTACATTTCGCAGATGCAATTACAGGCGCTTCTAACTCGCTGTCTATAAATACAGGAGCCACACAGTTTGACGGAGCTGTTTCCGGATTATCTTCTATCTCAACAGCCGCTGCAACAATCAACTGTGCTTCAATAACAAGTAGTGGAGTCCAGACTTATAACGGCGCAATAACTATAAGTCAGAATACAATTCTTTCAGCATCCGAAATTGATTTTCTTGCAACCATTGGAAGGTCAAATAAACTGACTGTAAATGCGCCTGTTTTCAAAAGCGCTGCCTCAGCTGATAATACAATCACTCTGAGTGAAATTGAATTCGCCGCAGACACTTCAATTCAAACCAATACAAGAAAACTAACATTTGATGTTACTACTATAAGTGGTGCAGGAAAAACTATCTCTCTTTCTTCAGGTTCAAAAGCTGATCTTAAAGCCGGAAGCATAATTTCGCCTGCTGTTTCAAATTCCGGTACAATTATATGTATTGGGGCCGTTACTTTTAACGACGCTGTTGTCAATACAAACGGCGCAATTACCTGTAACGGTGCAGCAACATTTAAGGGCGCTTATTCGGGAAGCGGTGCAAGTCTTACTCTTTCCAGCGAAACAAGTCTTTTCGAGTCAGATCTTGATTTGTCTGGTACAACTTTTTCACACTCAAACGGAACTGTTCAAATTGGAGGAAGTGCTACAGGCGAAGTAACAATTAAAGGACCTCAAAACTTCAACAATTTCGAAACATCCCGTTCACTTATAATTTATGGCACTAACAGTTTTAATGATTTTACTGCAACAAATCTAGGCGGAAAATCACTTTCATTTGAAGCAGGAAGAACTCAAAATATAAACGGTAACCTTTCGCTTTCAGGATCTTCGTCTACATCTATATTAACTCTAAAAGATGTGGGATCTGGCATCTGGACTATCACCTGTTCAAATCCTTCTATCTCAAATGTCAATGTAATCAATTCAACTTCTACAAACGGTATAGTTGCAATTGACAGCAGGGACTCCGGTCATAACACAAACTGGAATTTTCCTGGCCAGGAATATACATGGACTGGTAACTCAAGTAATGACTGGAATACGGCTGCAAACTGGTCTCCTGAATCTATTCCTGGTTTTGGCACTAAAGTTACAATTAACCCCGCTACAAATCACCCGATTCTGACAGGAGCCTTGTCTCTGAATCAAACCTATAACAGCACTGCTTATACCGGCCAAATAATTGTTGCAGAAAATGCAAAATTTGACCTGGCAGATAAAACTCTTACCGTTGGAACTATTATAAATAATGGAACGGTTCAACTGAAAGGCGTAGCAAATCAAATTACTCTTCCATGCACAATTTCAAATGGAACTGAAGTTTCAACAGTTGAATATCATGACACCACATCAGTACTTGATTCCACAAAACTCGCCTGGGGAACCACATACAAAAATCTCATAATTAGTAAACCTGCGAGTCTGGATGATGTTGTGCTTTCTGTTTCTAATACAACAACAATTAAGCCTGGAACTGGAAAAAATGTAAGTCTCAACAATCCGTCAAACAGCTTTGGCGGCGCCATTACTTTAGATGGCGGAGCAGTTATTCTCAATTCTTCAAGTGATATAACAATTGCTGCAAACTCGCTTGCAGACAGTCTTTCTGTAACCTGTGCAGATGGAAAAACAATCAATATAAATAAGATTACGACAACTGGTGCACAGACTTTTGATGGAGCAGTTACAGTTGCATCAAACACAACTCTTACAGCAGGAAGCACAAGCCTCATTTATTTCAAAAAGACTGTAACAGGAAGCAATCCACTTACTATTTCTACAGCAAACTCACAGTTCGATGGAGCTGTTACCAATCTTGCATCATTAACAACTGCAGCAAGCACAAGCTTTAATGCAAACATCAACAACGTTGGAACTCTTGCAACAGCCACAGCCAATATAAACTGCGCTTCAGTTTCTACAACTGGTACTCAAACCTATGGTGGAGCTGTTACTGTTCAAACAAACACTGCCTTCAATGCAAGTGCCGGACAATTAATTAATTTCCAGAACACAGTAACAGGCAGCGGTTCACCTTTACCTCAAGTAACAATTCTGAATGCAAACTCCAATTTTGATGGAGCAGTCAGCAATCTTACTTCATTGACAACAGCCGAAAGTGCAAGCTTCAATGCAAACATCAGCAGCCTTGGAACTCTTTCAACTGTCGCTGCTAATATAAACTGTTCATCTGTTTCTACAAGCGGAAATCAAACTTATAGCGAAGCTGTTACTCTTGGCACTAACACAAGCCTTACCAGCAGTGCAAATATTCTTTTTGATTCAACTGTAACTGGAGCCTATACTCTTAATTTGAATCAGGCTTTATCTACAACTTTTAATGCCCCAGTTCAACTCACCGGCCTTACAGATTCAACTACTCATACCGGAACTGTAATCTTCAATGCCGGTGGAAACATTTCAAATGCAACAAGCTTCAATACAACAGCGCTTCTTACTTTTGGTAATGATTCATCAGATACTATAACTTTTGGTTCTGCTCCTGACTATGCAAATCTCACACACACCGCAGGCCCAACCAGCATAACAGGAACTGTTGTAGGAGCTGACATTACTCTTGGTGACACAAGTGACGGACCGGCTACAATTACAACTCCAGGAGTCTTCCTTCTTGCTGATGGAAAGACACTTTCCTACACAACAAGCTTTACACAAAATGGAACAGGAAACTCTGTTCTTAAAGGTGATTTTGGAAGCGCTTCTGGAAACGGCAGTGCAGCCTTTGCTCATTCAGTTCAATTAAATGCAAGCGGAGCTTCAAGTTTTGGAACAGCAGGAGACTCAATTTCAATAACAGAAAACCTCATAATCACCGCGCCTTCTGCAGGACTAACCATAAACGCTCCAATAACCGTAAATGAAAATATCGTAATGTATACGGGAGCCGTAACTGCTTCCGCAAACCTTACCGCCTTGAATGATATTTTGATTCTGGGGGCTTCATATTCTGAAACAGATACTTCAACAGGAATTACTGATGAATATTCATATACATCTTCACGCCCTACAGGCTGGAGCACAGGAAATTATAATGCAACTCAACTTCCAGACAGATCTCCTCTTCCGGCAGTTGCAAATTATTCTGCGAGCCTCCAGACACAGCCTGGAATTACTGTTTCAGCTGGAAAAAACTTCTATGCAAATCATACAGAGCTTAAAGGCGTAGCAGCAGGTCAGTGGCTTCTCAAACTTCCAGACCTTACAAATCCGGCAAATGGTTATGCAGAAGCCTATTTCACAAAAGTTACAGACTGTAAGGTTATTTGCAGTGATGGCTCGGATGACGGCTCAAAGGCCCGTTTAATTACACTTGAAGACACAGATACTGACGCAGAAAAAACTACAAATACTAATGTTGATTTTGATGATTTTAAAATAACCTCAGCATTTACCGTACGCGACAATGCAATCCGAGTTGAGTTTAATCGCCCGGTAAGATATCACGGTGCAACAATTGAGCTGCTTAAATTCCATACAAACACTTCTTCACCATCATGTAATTTTACAGGATTATATTCGGATTCTGAATGTCAGACACCATTAGATTACGATACTCAGTTATCATATTTTTATATAAAAGCTCAGCCTCAAGATGGAGCTACAATCGGAGCATGGAACACAGATGCAAGCGGTAAATCAGCTGGTGCAGCAGATGAAAAAAGTTCAGACAGACATGGCATCCATCACACAAGCCTTCCTTGTCTTGATTTCCCTCGCGCATTAAGCGGCATGAATTTTATTCTTACAGACCGCTGGGGTAAACGACTCAACAATTATAGCCAGAGGGTAACACTGGCGACAGCTGCAGAACCAGCTTACGGCTCACAGTCTTCAACTTTCGAAGTTGAAGACAAAACAGGCCCAGTTCTCTGGACACTTCGTACTGGTCAGGAACTGCATACCGCTTACGACACAACAAAAGGAGAAGCCAGCCAGCACTCCTATGATTCACACAACTTCCTTGAATTCCGCTACTCAGAACAAGTAGACATTGGCACACACACAGCCTCATCAGTTCCAGAAGAAAACATTCAGGTAACAGATACTCTCGGTGCAATTCAGGAAAATATTTCAAGTTCTCACAACACACTTTCGTTTGCAGGCCTTTCTAAAATCAATGTAACTTCTGGAGAAGGGCTCAAACTTTTTACAGGAAGTAATGGAAACGAAAACAAATATGTAAATGCCCTTTACAGACTGGATGAATATTCTGTCCGTCTATCAATTGCAGGATGGACAGATGGAACCATAACAGATTATTCAGGAAACGAATATAAAAAGTGGGCCGGTTATATCGAAAGCGCAACACAGTTTACCGGAGCTGCAGCCTCTGCCATCAGTACAACAAATAATCAGGTTGTAGATTTAAGCGGAAATCCACAAATTGAATATACAAACGGCTTCCAGATTGAACCTCTTGTAATTTCAAATTCATCAGCTTCAAATGTATCAGACCTTCTTCCTCTTGAACCAGATCTTTATAGTGCCTGGGATTTATCTGAACCTGTATTTGCTCCTCTGCGCTTCTCAAGAGAAACTGCATGGGGCGACCAGGAATATTCTGAAGCGGTAGGAAACACTAACGGAACTGGTTCTACTCTTGACCGCATAGACTTTCACTTCTTCGATAATACTCCAACTTATACATCTTCTGATGAAGCTGAATGGTTTACAGAAATCGGATGGTGTAGTCCGGGAAGTGAAGCCTCTAAAGAAAATCTTAAAGACAGCTCTTATACTTATTGTTCTGATATAATCGGAGGTATACGCCAGTTTGACAGCGACAGCACCCGGCGAACAACTGGTGGTATAAGAATGTCTACAAAACTTGAAGTAGGCACTTCTTTCAAATACAACACAAATCCATACGCTGTACCAGACAAAAATTTTTCAAGTGGAATCAGTAATATTTTTACAACAATTATATCTACACTGTTTACAGGTTCTTCTGATCCTCGCCGTCCGGTAAACGACCCGGACGGATTATACCTTGGTTTACGACTTTCAGATTTATCTCTTCCAATTGAAACTACCTTCGCCTTCTCTTTCAACGAAGGAGAAGGATACATAACCGACCTGGCTGGAAACAGATTAAGAAGTAAAACTTCAAAAACAATAGACCGCTCAGCTCCTTCATTCGATATCACTTTGAGTCCAATTAATCAAAAAGAAGTCATTCTGGTATTCGTAAAAGAGGTTGTTACAGATTCTTCAAAAATCAAATTTACAGATAACAACGGAAACAAAATTTCACTTACACAAGATTTCTTATCTTTGCTTCCAGGCTGCTTCCAGATTATTTCGATTAATGAAGACGGAACTTTTACCCCAAGCCAGAGTATTCAGATTGATTCTTCTATTCCAGCCGAATTAATCTCTGAACATACAAGCTCAAATTTTACAGCATTCCGAATGACGCTCACAAATCCGGTCACTTTCGACAACATCAAAAATCATTATATACAGGTAAAACAGCACCCTGATTACCCGGAACTTTCAACAGATCCATTCACAAGTAACACCGACTCCCGCGTTACATTAATTCAGGATAAGTTTGGAAATTACATAGGAATGTACACTGCACATGCACTTTCTGATTTTGCTGTAGGTGTTGTGAATCCTGCATATGGATATTCACCTGACATGAAGTTTGAAGAAGATTATGTAATGAACGGACTTTATGGTCAGGGAACCTGGGCTGTTCACGACTGGAATGCAGACCAGCAGAATTACGGAACTCTGCCTGCAGGACATCCTGTAACAATCGTTGCAAACACAGATGATGGAACAGAAGAAAAACTTTCACTACCTGAAAATGTCAGAATTTATTTTAGTCCTAATCCTCAAGCCGATTCTATTTCTACCCAGTTGAATAAAGATCTTAACATCAAGCTCCGCGTATGGCTGCCCCTTGTAACCGATGGAATAATTCCAGCCCTTTCTTCAACAAATAATGAAAATTTTAAATCTGTAGATTCAAAACTTCTCAATTCAAATAATAATACAGAAGGTTTATCTTTTGATATTCCATTTGAAGATACAAAAGACTGGAAAACAGGAAATCAGATTTCTTTCCTCTTTGGAATTTTGAATTCAAACAATGAACCTTTCCGAATCTACAGCTCTCCTTATTATGATATTGGAACAAACAGATTCAATCTTTCATTAAGTAATTCAGTTCCTCTATACTGTTTAAGAATGCATAATATCTCTGATATTTCTACACTCGACCTGTGGTCCTTTAAGATTAAGAGCATCACCGAACAGCGAGGCGGTGTTACAATTCTGAACAATGTAATCAATCCAGACAAGGGAGAAAAAACGGTTGTAAAAGTTAATCAGCCTGTAAACGGAAAACTCAATGTTATTGTAATGACTTTGGACGGAAACATAGTAACTTATCTGAATCGTGGAGAAGCTCTTGCTGGAGAACACTTCTTTACCTGGAATGGAAAAAACAAAGCTGGAAACTCTGTTGCGCGCGGAATGTACTTTGTAAGGGTAATCGGAGGCGACTTTGATGAAACCCGAAAAGTTATGGTCGTAAAATAACTAAAATAAGCGCTGTGCTTGTCGACATACATAAAATCTCATATAATAACGTATATGATACAAGAAAACCGAAGACACACTCGGTATGATGAGATTGGACGCATTACCGCACCGGAAATCTGTGCCCTGCCCGGAATACTTGATGACATAAGTCTGACCGGTTGTAAGGCACACTATTCTTTTCCGGTAATCGTTGATTTGGAAAACGAGTACGAAGTTAAAATCTCTCCTCTACATAGTGAAAATGGTTCCCCTCTGAATTTAATCTGCACTCCTCAATGGGTAAAAGAGCAGAGCGGCAATACCTATATTGGTTTTCAAATTAACTATTCTCCAGATGCCCACAAGCTGGAAAACTTTATTAAACTTCTTGAATCAATCTCTAAAGACGATTTACCAGATATAGTATAGTATGAAAAATCTCGCATTCTTAGCATTTCCAGAACAGGCCGAACTTTTGATTTCTGAACTGGCTGGCCGATTTGGAATCACACAAAAACCAGACGCACGTTACGGCGACCTTCTCTATTTTGAAAATCTTGCATTACCTGAAGGACAGTTTCCATACTGGACCCGCACAGTCATGCTTGAACCTTTTTTTGTAAAATTTAATTCCATTGGAGAAGCAGCTGCCGAACTCAAAAAATTGCAGCGAAACTGGGCGCCCTATCAATACACCTGTTTTCGCCGTGCCCAATTGATTCAGGAAAAGCTTCCTTACATAAATCTTAAAGAGCGCAGTTTTCCGGTAAAAATCCCAAACTCACCAATGGGACTCTATACATTAATTGATGAACATACAATGATTGCCAGTGCAGCAACAACAAGTACACTACCGGCAGGAACTCTTCACTTTATAGAAGACCACGAAAATCCGCCGAGCCGTGCTTACCTGAAAATTCAGGAATCACTTACTATGGCAAATCTCCTCAATGGTACAGAACTTCCTCATGAAGGCCAGCGCTGCTTTGAAGCCGGAGCCTGTCCCGGTGGCTGGACCTGGGTTCTGGTAGGACTGGGAGCCTCTGTGTACGCTGTAGACCGCGCTCCACTTGCAGAAAGTCTGATGAACAATCCCCTTGTAGAGTTTCAGGCCCACGATGCCTTTACTTTAAAACCGGAAGAACTTGGCCATGTAGACTGGGTATTCTCTGATGTAATCTGTTACCCTGAACGCCTTTTAGAGTGGATTAAGAAGTGGCTAAGCTATCAGCCTGATTTGAACATGATTTGCACAATAAAAATGCAGGGAGAAATCAACTGGCCTCTGATTCAGGAATTTGCTGATATTCCCGGCAGCCGTATTGTGCACCTGAACTACAACAAGCACGAGCTCACCTGGATTCATTCTCATTAGTCCGGCTTCACACGAATTACCCCAGCGTCGGGGATGACCAATAAGTTTACTTCCTAGTGTCATTCCGAACTTGTTTCGGAATCTATAGGCCTAGATATAGTGTAGATGCTGAAACAAGTTCAGCATGACTTAAAGTTAATTTACTATATCTATTGAAATCTCCCCTAATTTCCGATATTATATCGGGATATAGGAGAGTATAATGCAAACATTAGCTGAAAAAAAAGAAGCTTATTATCTGGCTGTAGACAACACAAACTATCCACAGAACATGAAAAAGTACATCAAAAAACTTATTTCAAACTGCGGTTCACCTGAAGAGATTTTCCAGCTCACACTGTTCTATCTCTACAATTGTCAGACTGCCTAGCTTCAAACCTCAGTTAAAAATGTACATTTATTGTAACGCCCGGTAATTAAAAGCCGGGCAATTTTATTTAACTCTGAATCCAAAAGAATTTGACTGGCGGGTATGCACTTTATAAGACAAAACTGATTTTCCATTAATGCAAAGCTCAGATGAACTGCCACCATCCAATTCAAGAGCATTACTACAGCCCATTGCACGGAAAACCTCTCCACACTGGGGATAAGACAAGCCTCTGCTTTGGTCTGGCCGCTCTCCTTCAACCACGAGTAAATATAAAGTTCTGCCATCCGCAGAAAGGCCAGCCCCCGTCCGCGAATCGCCGCGGCGGATAAATTCCGTGCGAACCTGGCCGTCCTTCAGTACCACAAAAAAACCGCCGAAGGCATAGTCGAAGTCTTCTATTTCCCCGTCCGTCTGCGAAGAAAAAATACGGGCAATACAGATGCCATCTTCCCTGGCACTAGCTTCACCGAGGTCTCCAGATTCACCGTAACCCGCCCGGCTCACGCCGGCATTCTCTGCCAGCTTAAAAGCAATCGCTCCATAACGTGCCACTGGCTGCGACAGCACCTCTCCCGACTCCTTATGAATTCCAGTTAGCTGGCCGCTTCTTGTAAAAGGGGTGGCGTTCACCGCCACGGCGCATTGGGTGCGGGCGGCGAATTGGGCGGTTGCTTCCCTTCTGGAGGCAGACTCCCTGCGGCTGCAAAGTAATTCAAGGGTAGCGTCCGGCCCGGCATCCCCGGTAAGAGTCAGGTCAATTTTTACTGCATGATAAATTAACGGGAACCCGGAATTTTCAAAATCAAAGCGCGAAAGGCCGGGGCAGACCTCTTCCCACTCAAAAGCCTCCGGCACATAAGACGCCAGCGGATATAAGGCAGTCTCTTGTTCAGCAGAAAGCTCCGGCCGAACCAGACTGACACAACCAGCAAAGAGGAAGATAAAAGAAAGTAAAAAACAGGCAAAAAGTTTTCGCAACATTGCCCTTAATCGTATCATAATCACAAAAAAAAATCCCGCCCAAATTGAGCGGGATTCTATACCCCTAAAACACGGTTGTATCACCCTAAAACACGGTTGTGTCACCATGAAACGGGTTGTGTCACCCTGAACTTGTTTCAGGGTCTATGTAGAGCTGCCGAAACAAGTCCGGCATGACACATTTAGGCTTTATTCAAGCGTGATTCAAGATCATGTCGCAGCCTTACGGCTGCTTACCAAGTTTGCCTGCCGGCAAACTTGCACATAACTAAGCCTTATTAAGGCGTGCTTCGAGGTCATCCAAGATAGCTGTAAGTTCCTTTGGAAGGTGATTACCGAATTTTGGATAGTGGTTTTCGCGAATATCCTTAACCTCTTTCTTCCATCCTTCAACATCAACCTTGAGGATTTCTGGGAGAGTCTTCTTGTAGTAGTCAGCAAGACCGTCTGTGTTCAAAGCACCATCTTTTGGCATAAGTCCGATTGGTGTTTCAACAGCATTGTCTACGCCGTCGCAGCGGTCGAAAATCCATGCAAGAACGCGTGAGTTATCACCGTATCCTGGCCACATGAATCCACCTGGGAGCTCCTTGTTGTTTTCGTCCTTGCGGAACCAGTTAACGTAGAAAATCTTAGGAAGCTTGTCCTGATCAGCCTTAGCACCAACATCAATCCAGTGCTGGAAGTAGTCACCCATGTTATATCCACAGAATGGGAGAATAGCAAATGGGTCACGGCGAATCTTACCAACTTCAGCAGCGTTGATTGTAGAAGCAGCAGTAATTTCTGAACCTACGATAGATCCAAGGAATACACCGTGGTTCCAAGAGCGAGCCTGGTGTACGAGAGGTACAGTTGAAGGGCGGCGACCACCAAAGAGAATAGCAGAAATTGGTACACCTTCTGGAGATTCCCAGTCAGATGCGATACATGGACACTGCTTAGCAGGAGCTGTAAAGCGAGCGTTTGGATGAGCCATTTCTTCACCCTTAGGAGCCTTATCCTTCTCGAATGCAGGGCGAGTATTTCCCTTCCAGTCAACGAGGTTACCCTTTGCAGGATATCCAATTCCTTCCCACCATACGTCACCGTCTTCAGTAAGAGCACAGTTTGTATAGATAGTATTCTTTTCAGCAGAAATAAGAGCGTTCTTGTTAGATTCAGCAGAAGTTCCTGGAGCAACTCCGAAGAAACCTGCTTCTGGGTTGATAGCGTAGAGACGTCCGTCTTTTCCGAACTTCATCCATGCAATATCATCACCTACAGTTTCAACCTTCCATCCTGGAATAGTAGGAATCAACATAGCGAGGTTTGTTTTACCACAAGCACTAGGGAAAGCACCTGTTACATATTTAACTTCTCCCTTAGGGTTTGTGAGCTTAAGAATAAGCATGTGTTCTGCAAGCCATCCCTCTTCACGAGCGATAACAGTTGCAATACGAAGAGCGAAACACTTCTTACCAAGAAGAGCGTTTCCACCGTATCCAGAACCGTAAGACCAAATAAGGTGTTCTTCTGGGAACTGAGAAATGTATTTGTGTTCAACATCAGCACAAGGCCAGATTCCACCGTCTGTTTCGCCATTGTTGAGTGGCTTACCAACAGAGTGGAGACATGGAACCCAGTCACCGTCAGTACCGAGGTACTGCCATACCTTTTCACCGGCACGTGTCATGATATCCATGTTCAATACAACGTATTCAGAGTCTGTAAGTTCAATACCGTATTTAGCAATTGGAGATCCGAGTGGCCCCATGCAGAATGGAATTACATACATTGTACGACCATGCATACAACCTGTATACAATCCTTTCATTGTAGCCTTCAATTCAACTGGGTCAATCCAGTGGTTTGTAGGACCAGCATCTTCTTCCTTCTTAGAAGAAATGAATGTACGTGATTCAACGCGAGCAACGTCGCTTGGAAGAGAACGGAAAAGGAAGCAGTTCTCTTTTGCCTTCAAAGGAGTAGCGAGACCAGCGTCTACACACTTCTTCATAAGGCGGTCATATTCAGCTGTAGAACCGTCAACAACAACAACATTGTCTGGTTCACACATCTTAACACATTCTTCAACCCATGCTTTAATTCCAGCATGTTTAATATCAGAAACGTTCATTAAAAACTCCTGTCAGCCCGGCCAAACCGGACCATTTTCTGTATGCACAAAAGCCTCTCCAAGAGACCCTCGTACACCAAGGTATAATTTAACGCTTTTTTAGTTTGAATTCAATAGTAAAAAGGTGGGGGAAGTCTCCCCCTCGCTCCCAAGTCCTCACTCATGGTAGTTTCGCAAAGCTCAACCACCATTCGCTCCGGTCTTGTCCGCTACCCCCTCTAGCGGGGGCCAATAATCTGACTACCCGAATAAATGTAAGAATTCCCCAGCCCAACCGTGCCTCTGCCCCCGCAACGCCCAACATCATCAACTTAAGGAACCTACTATTTAAAAATTCTAA
>SAMEA3663010__coassemble_443_pt1 | contig 15959 bp, 14 predicted proteins | sample SAMEA3663010__metabat2_high_PE_011 | metagenome-assembled genome bin SAMEA3663010 (sample SAMEA3663010) | pig gut metagenome | biome: pig gut; feature: pig-associated habitat; material: faeces | place: France | collected 2012
CCACAAAAAGCGTGTAGCGCATTATTGCGCGGTTTTGTACCACGAAGCCGTGACCAGAAGCCATGTTTTCAGAATTTCATTTTATAATGCGGAAGCCCTGTAAAATATTACCCTTTGCAAGTCAGTTACAGGTATGATATCATTAATTCAAAATTTTGTCCTTGAATTTGCATGGAGACCAGTATGGCAGACAGTTTAACAAACAAAGAATATACTCCTCAGGAATTAAAAGAAGCTTTTATAAAAATGTACGGTGGCGACGAATCTACTGTCAGACTTTATTCTTCACCAGCCCGAATCAATATAATTGGTGAACACATCGACTATAACGGCGGCAAGGTTTTTCCTGCCAGTATAAACCGCTATCTTTACATCGCAATCAGAAAACGCAGCGATACGAAAATTTTATACAACGATGCCCGCTTTACAGGCAGTTATGAATTCGACATCAATCAAACCTTTATTTTTGATAAGGCAAATGATTATGCAAATTATCTTAATGGAATTCTTCAGCAGCTGAAGGAGCGGGGCTTTAAGTTCGACTCTGGCTTTGAAATTCTTATGGCGTCTAACATTCCGGCCGGCGGCGGTATTTCATCATCATCAGCTTTGGAATGCGGCTTTGCTTATGCTGTAATAGACACCTTTGGCTTCAACCTCGACCGCATTGAAATTGCAAAACTCGGCCAGATGAGTGAACATAATTTTATGAACGTAAAATGCGGAATCATGGACCAGTTCATTATTGCAACCGGAAAGAAAAATTACGCAGAACTGCTCGACTGCAATACTCTTGAATATGAATATGTTCCCCTTGAACTCGGAGATTACCGCTTTGTAGTTATGAACACAAACAAGGTTCGTAAATTAGCTGATTCAAAATACAACGAGCGACGCGGTCAGTGCGAAGAGGCTTTAAAGATTTTGCAGGATAATGGAGTAAAGATTAACGCCCTCTGCCAGCTTACACCAGCCGACTGGGAGAAATACAGTGCTCTCGTAGCAGACCCGATTTTAAATAAACGCGCCCGCCACTGCATTGCAGAAAATCAGCGGGTAATTGATGCGGCCAAAACCCTTAAGGCCGGAAATCTCGAAGAACTGGGCCTCCTTCTCAACGCCAGCCACAAATCCCTGAAAGAAGACTACGAAGTAACCGGCATCGAACTGGACACCCTCGCCGAAACTTCACAGCAGCAGCAAGGCTGCCTCGGCGCCCGCATGACAGGAGCCGGCTTCGGAGGCTGCGCAATCGCCCTGGTCCACAAAAACAAGCTTGATTCTTTTATCGAAAATGTTCAGTCCACATACGAAAAGACCATAGGTTACAAAGCCGGCTTCTTTGTGTGTGAAAGCGGGGATGGAGTAACAAAGATCTAGGAGGGCGGAGCCCCGCCCTACGGCCGCACTTCGTTGCGGCCTACCCCACCCAGCGGGGACACCCCGCAACGCCCCCAGTTATCACAATATTTTCAAAATTACTTTCGTCCCCCGTTTAATGCAGAAAACAACGGAGGACAGATTTTTCTCAAAATTATTCCTATACAGGTTCCAATAACGACAATAATTATTGTACCGCCAAAGAATTGGAATAAACAGAAAAATGCATTTTTCATAGGAAAAACTCGAAGCCAAATTTTTTGTACAATTACATTTAATACCGGCATATGGATTGCATACAAAAAGAATGATAAATCTGAAAGGTATTTAGTTTTCTCAAAAATCGTATTATTTTTTATTATTACGCCTGAGAATTTTAAGATTATTAAAGAAGAAAATAATGTAGTTAGTGCAAATGAACAAGGTAATTGATAATGAAAAAACTTCAATAGGAATACTAAAACAAAACAAAGGCCGATTTCATACCACTTAATCCTGTCTATTCTTTCAAATAAATCAAAATCGTAAACACCCCAATATAAGCCGCAAATGTAGTAAAATAATGAATATGGTAGATTTGCCTCACAAACAATATTTACTGAACTAAAAATTGCAGAAATTAATATGAAAACAAAAAAAGGTACCTTTTTCACCAGAAACACAAATAGAGGCGAAAGTAATACGAATATAAAAAGATTTCTTACAAACCAGAATTGTCCAGCAGCAAGAGGAACTCCTCCCTGCTCACTCGAATATCCCAGAATATGAAAAAAGTAATCCTTCACACTCCAAAACTTATATACATTATTATGGTCTGAAAATAAAGAAGGCACTGCCTGGGCAAACCAACTTCTTATTAAAGTTTCATAAAACAAATATAAGGCAATCCATAAAATATAGGGAATTAATAAAGATCTGATTTTCTTTCTTACAAGAGTTCTATAACTATCAGATTTTTTCACCTGTAAATAACCAGCAAACAAGAGAAACAAAGGAACGGCACTTGCTGTAAAAAAAGCAATTATATTTTGAATCCAAACTCCTGTAGTTGAATTATTATAGACATAACTGTTTTCTACAGCCATCTCCTGACTAATCGTATTATGAATAAATACCACAAAAACAGCCAGAAGGAATCGTAAACTCGTAATTCGTTTGGAGGTTTCTTCAGAAATCATTCTTCAGCCTCCGAATGAGCTAAGAATTCTCTGGCGAATCTTTGCATACAGCGCGTAGTTCGTAATTGTGGATAATATTCTTTTCTTAGATCCGCTCTTATTACTTCGTACCAGATATTATAAGTTTCAGGTTTAAGGTGAAGTCCATCTATTGTAAGTTCTGCAGGCATTTTTCCATCTACAGCATATAGAGAATAAAGATCGAGATACCTGAACCCTTTCTCTTCTGCTATCTGCTGGATATAAGAATTAAACTCACTTATTACAACTAAACCATTTGCATGAGGAAGTACAGATTCAAGTATTATTTGTGTATCGGGTAAGGCTTTTGATATACACTCAATTAAAGCTTTATATTGTGCCTTGCTCTCCTCAAGAGAATAATCTTTAAGACTGTTTATCCCTGTCATAAGATAAAGCTTCTTTGGGCTAATTTTCACAGCATATCGTACTACATCATTAGTAGCCCATATGTAATCTCCTGATATTCCTAGATTAATTGAATCTGGAATGTACTTATCAAAATTCCCCATTTCAGTGATTGAATCACCCATGAACACAATATCATAAGGTTTATTAATCATAGAAAAACATACTGTTTTTTGATTGTGGTATTCTGTATAGAGCTGAATACTACTAGACTGTTCACAGCTTGTTATAATTAATATTGCTAGAACTTTAAGAAAAATTGTTGAACCATGAAGTATTCTTTTACGAGTAAAATTAATATATCGCATAACAATAATAATAACGGTATTACAAGTGTTAAACAACTGTAATGCTGTTATTATTATTGTATTACTATGGTTTTTATACGAAAAAATGATTTTATAATTAAAATATGACCCACTTTCAGAATATTTTTATAAGAAATTTGAGATTTTTAAGGACAAAAGCTGAACTAAGTCAGTTAAAATTTTCCGAACTTATAGAAATAACACCAAACTATCTGAATGCTGTGGAAAATGGAAAATATTTTCCTTCTCCTGAAGTTATAGACAGGATATGTAATGTTTTACAGATTCTTCCATATCAATTATTTTTAGAAGAGCAGACTTTTGCCAACTCTGAAAGGGTTCAGTCTATTCAAATAATATCAAAACTTAAACAGTCAGTTTCAACAGAGTTTGACAAAATTATTTCTGAAATATCGAAAAAATAAATACAGGCTAACAATAGAACTTACAGCATCTGCTGTTCTCAAATCAATACATTTTTTCTAATGTAACAAGTGCCATATTTTTTGAATTCTCAATAACATAATCTGTAAAACCTGATAGAGAAAACAACATAGTCTTTAGATTTGAAGCTGGCAAGTAATTCAATTTTTCTTGAAAGTTCTCTAGATCTTCTTTATCGAGTTTTTCTGACTTAAATTTACATTCGCCGGCAAGAACATATTTTTTACCATCTAAGCCAAGTAAATCAATTTCAACAGTTTTTATTTCTTTACCAGCCTTTATAGAATTCTGATATTCGACAACATCAGTTAAAAAACAAGGTACTTTCTTTGTTCCCACATTACCCAGAATGTATTCCTTTGCCATCTTTTCAAATACACTTCCCATAAATTGATGCAACTTCTGTTTTACTTTTTGTTCAAAATAAAGCTTTCCCTTTCCACTGTTTATAAGGCTTACACCCGGAGCAACATATTTGAAGTAGAAATTTACCATTGAATCAGAAATTACATAATATGGTTTGGGAGTCTCACGACGCTCAACAATTTCTGCAGCAATAAGATTCTTAAGACAGAAGCTGATGTCTGACATTCCTGTGGTCATTTGAATTTCATTATATTTTGTTTTTCCCTTTGCTATAGCATCTATTATGGAATTATAGGCAACCGGGTTTGATTTTTCAGCTGTAATAACAGTCTTAATTTGTTCTTCGGAGAAAAAGGCATTTCTTGAGAAAAAAAGTTTTTCTATATTCACATCAAGCGAAAGGTTACTATCAAACTGTTCCAGATATTTTGCTACACCACCAGTTAGTCCGTAAACAATAGCTTTCTCCTCTTCATTATACCCCGGAACAAATAAAGCGGTATCCTTATAATCAAAAGGATTAATTTTAAATTCACGATTAGCTCTTCCATGAAGTGGAGCCAACGTTCCTAGCACTTCTTCCTTCATAAAAGAAACCAGAGAACCAAGTAAAATAAAATATAGATTTGATTTATTCCATTTCCCATCGATATATTTCTGCAACAAAGAATTCATATATGGACAGGATTTTGCAAGATACGGATATTCATCAATTACAAAAATAATCCGTTCTTTTGAAGATTCTTCTGCAATAAAATCGAATACTGAATCAAAGGAATCGAACTTAAGTTTCCCGCTAAGATTTGGAGTAAGACTTTCCAGGACATCATTTCCCATTCTTTCCAAAAGTTCTGTCTCGGTCATTTCTGTGCTTACAAAAGACACAGACTTGCATTTATTAATTTCAATAAACTTATTAATGAGCGTAGTTTTTCCAACTCGTCTACGCCCAAAAAGGACAGCCATTTGGAAGCCTTTTTTGTCATAAAGTTCTTGAAGTGATACAAGTTCTTCTTTTCTTCCTATGAATTTATCCATATTTATAACCCTTTTTTGCAACAAGGTTTACTAGAGTAAACTCTACTAGAGTGCTTTCTAGTAGAGTTTACTCTAGTAATATTATATGGATAATTAATATTTGTCAATGAAGACTGGATTATTTCCCGTACTGTGCTTCAATATCCCGAATCTGATCACGAAGTGCCGCAGCCTGCTCATACTCCATGCGGTCGGCACAGGCAGACATTTCTTCGGTAAGCGCTTTAATAAGCTTTTTGCGTTCCTTAGGATTAAAGAGATTTGCCTCTTTCTTTAGAACTTCAAGTTCCATTGCGGCACCAGCTTCGGCATCCTGTTTTTCGTGAACAAGAATATCTTCAACAGCCTTTGAAATTGTTTTCGGAGTAATTCCGTGTTCCTCATTGTAGGCCTGCTGAACCTCGCGGCGGTGCTTTGTTTCTTTAATAGCAGCTTCCATTGCAGGGCTCATGTGGTCGGCATACATAACAACTTTACCTTCTGCATTGCGGGCAGCACGACCAATAATCTGAATGAGCGAAGTTTCCGAGCGCAAAAATCCGATTTTATCCGCATCAAGAATTGCAATAAAGCTTACTTCTGGAAGGTCAATTCCTTCTCGAAGCAGGTTGATTCCAATCAAAACATCAATTTCGCCTGTACGAAGCGATTTCAAAATCTCAACGCGCTCAAAGGTATCAATTTCTGAGTGAATGTATTTTACTTTTAGTTTGAGTTCAGTCAGATAGTCGGTAAGGTCTTCGGCCATCTTCTTGGTCAGCGTCAAAATCAGGCTGCGTTCGTGGCGGTCAATTCGCTCGCGAACTTCCTTGTAAATATCTTCCATCTGACCTTCACTAGGCCTGATCTCTACTTCCGGATCAAGTAGGCCTGTAGGACGAATCAGCTGTTCAACAACCTGAGTACTCTGCTTTATTTCTTCCGGCCGCGGAGTTGCTGTAACATAAATTATCTGATTCATTTTGGCATCAAACTCTGCTTTTTTCAAAGGTCTGTTATCAAAAGCAGATGGAAGACGGAATCCAAAATCAATAAGATTCTGCTTTCGGCTGCGATCCCCTTCATACATTGCGCCAATCTGAGGAACAGAAACATGAGCCTCATCTATCATGCATAAAAAATCATCCGGAAAATAATGAAGCAGAGTTGCAGGAGGTTCTCCGCGAGCACGTCCAGAAATAGGTCCTGAATAATTTTCAATTCCAGGGCAGGTTCCCATTTCACGAAGCATTTCAATATCATAAGTAGTACGGGTTTTCAGACGTTCTGCCTCCAGCATTTTTCCCATACTGCGAAGCTCTTCTACCCTCTCTTCCATCTCTTTTTCAATACGACCAGTTGCATCTATCAATTTATCTTGAGGAACAACAAAGTGCTTAGCCGGATAAAAAACAGTTTCATCAAGTTCACCAGTTACATCGCGGTTCATTACATTAAAGCGCTGGATTCTCACAACATCTTCCCAGTCAAGCAGAATACGATAAGCCTCATCTGTTTCCATATAAGGTGGAAAGACTTCAATTACATCTCCCTTAATACGAAAGTTTCCACGTTCAAGCACATTATCGTTTCTGCTATACTGCATAGAAATCAACTTGTTTGCAAACTTTTTAGGATCAAAGGTTTGCCCCACTTCAACGTGTTCTCGCATTCCCTTGTACACATCCGGCATACCAAGACCATAAATACAAGAAACAGTTGCAACAACAATAACGTCACGTCTTTCCATAAGGCTGTAAGTGGCAGCAAGACGCATCTGGTCGATTTCGCGGTTTATGTCACAATCCTTTTCGATATAAAGATCACGAGCCGCAACGTAGGCTTCAGGCTGATAGTAATCGTAATATGAGACAAAATATTCAACAGCATTATTCGGAAAGAAAGATTTGAACTCGCGATAAAGCTGGGCCGAAAGAGTTTTGTTATGGCTGATAATCAAAGTAGGACGCTGAACCTTCTCTATGATTTTTGCCATAGTAAAGGTTTTACCAGAACCAGTAACACCCTTTAGTGTCTGAAACTTATCACCGCGCAAAAAACCTTCACTAAGTTTTTCTATCGCCTGCCCCTGATCTCCACTCGGCTCAAAAGGTGAAACCACCTCAAATTTTCTCATAAAATACCCCTATCCCCAGAAACAACCACTGTCACCCCGAAAAACCACTGTCACCCCGAACCTTCGCGGCATAGCCGCTCGGAGACTCGCTAAAAACAGTCCACTGGACTGTTTTTCCACTGCTAACGCAGTGTCGCTCCCTATGTTTCGGGGTCTCAGCAAGATCCTGAACCCTGAACTTGTTTCAAAAGCAGAATGACAAAACACTAACTCTCAACCAGTTTAATTTTCAAGGTAACATTCTTGCGGTTACGGCGCACAACCACCGTTACAACATCCCCAGCCTTCTTACTTTCAAGCGCAGAATAATAATCAGCCAGAGAAGTTACCGCAATATTATCAATCTGAGTAATTACATCACCACCAATGTAGATGATATCACGGCGGGAACCATAGTAAGCAGCCTCCGTTCCACCGCGCAAACCTGCAGACTCAGCATTTCCACCTTTTGCAACTTCAGAAATCAAAACACCGCTGGCAATATCAAGGCCGGCATACTGAGCAATTCTGCGGCTCAACTGGATTACAGTCGCATCAATCGTACCGCGGTGAACCTTTCCGTATTTAATTAAATCAGCAACAACACGAACAGCTGTTGTAGAAGGCACCGCAAAACCAACACCAGCAGAGCTTCCCGAACTAGACTGAATCATCGTGTTTATACCAATCATCTTACCATTTGTATCAAGCAGAGGACCACCAGAGTTTCCAGGATTTATGGCTGCATCTGTTTGAACCATATCACGAATAATTCTGTTATTCGAATTCTGAATAGGACGGCCAAGACCAGAAACAATTCCAGTAGTCATAGTACGTTCCAAACCAAACGGGTTACCGATTGCTATAACACGCTGTCCAACCTTAAGAGAGCTGGAATCGCCAAAAGCAATTGTTTTCAATTCCATACCAGCCGGCGGCGTAAACTTAATTACAGCAAGATCACTATCCTGATCAGTTCCAACTATCTCCGCCTCATACTGTGTTCCATCGAAGAGCGAAACGTATATCTTTGTTGCATCAGCAATAACATGTACATTTGTAAGAATGTAACCACGCTTATCAATAATCGAACCGCTTCCACTTCCACCATCCTGAACATAAGGCTGCAGAAACCAGTCATAAGCTGTAACCTGAGTATTAATATTCACAACAGCTTCGTTACAAAGAGAATAAACATTAATATTCTGAGCCTCTTCCTGAGTATAACTGGAATTAGCCGTACCACCTGCAACCGAAATAAAAGAAGCCGGATTCTGTTCAAGAAAACCAACTGTCTCCTCCAGAGAAGAAGCAGTCTCTGTACTTTCCGATGACGTTACTTCTGTAATCTCCGAGTTTTCACCTGTATTTGACGATTGTTTATTTTTAGATATATTTACACAAATTGCCGCAGTTAAAAGCACTGCTGCGACGACACAAATCAAAGTTGTTTTAATTAACTGAGCATGAGAATAAAGTTTCATATATATAATTTAATAAAATAAGAATAATATTACAAGAATTTTCTGATTCCATACAGCAAGACTAGCTTTGTAAAAAACCTGCTTAAATCAATATTTTTCCAGTTCAGCAGCCGCATAATATTCAGCCCACTCCGGTAAATCATTTTCTTCATTTATAGTTTCATCTTTTTCAATTTCAAAAGTATCTTCATTCACATCACTGTCTTTTTCTTTTCCATTTTTCAGCATTTTATTTTCAAGAAAACTGAAATATGATTCCCGGCTCACAATCACATGATCCAGCAACTCAATCCCCATAATTATAGAAACCTTTTCCAGAATTCCCGTTACAGCCACATCCTCCTCCGAAGGCTGGCAATTCCCCGACGGATGATTGTGGCTCACAATTATAGCCGCCGCATTATCCCGCATCGCAAGCGTAAAAACTTCCCGAGGGTGAATTAAAGTCCTGTTCAAAGTTCCCACCGTAACCACATGAATCTGAATAATTTCATGCCCTCCATTCAGCGTTACCAGCAGAAAGTGTTCCTTTTCACACACAGCATAATTTTTCACAAAAGGCACAATATCAGATGGAGATTTAATAGGCGCGCGCAGATGACTATTCCGCCGTCTCCCCAGCTCCAGGGCCGCGGCCACAGCAAGAGCTTTACTCTGTCCCACACCCTTTACCCGCAAAAGATTTTTGACAGAATCTTCAAAATCACAATCATCCAGAACTTCAACAATTTTCTCTGCCATTCGTTCAACCGGCAGCTCTTTTGTTCCCGACCCAAGAATCAACATCACCAGTTCTTCATCAAAAAGAAATGAAAAACCATGTTCCAGAACTTTCTCTCTCACATCAGGCTTATTTTTTCCCATAAATCCTCCACCTATAATATTGCCTTCATTTACGAAAACAGGAAAAGATTTTGAAAAAAATTCTGTATTTCAGATTTTTTTTTGATTTCCGAAAATTAAATTATGAATAAATCATTTAAGACATTTTTTACTGCAATAATTTTTGCTGTTACACTAATCTTCCTAAATTCCTGCGTTTCAAAGCCAAAAGAAGCAGAAGTCCTTCAGCTCTCCCGCCGAATTTTAGACCAAGGCCAGCTCACTGCCTCTCAACTCGCTGATTTTTTTATGAGCCGAAATCCTGAAGCAGACCGCGCCCACATTCTGCAGTTTGCTCAATATTATATTGATGAAGCCGCTGCCGAAGGAATTAACTGGGATGCAGCTTTTGCTCAGATGTGTCTTGAGACAGGCTTCTTAAAATTTGGTGGACTCGTTCAACCTGAATTCCACAACTACTGCGGGCTTGGTGCAATGGATGCCGACCACCCGGGTGAACAATTTGAAACAGAAGAACTGGGCGTGCGCGCTCACATTCAACATCTGCAAGCTTATGCCACAAAAGAAGAAACCCAGCTGAACAAGGAACTTATAGATCCTCGCTACAACTGGGTTCACAAAACAAAATATATAGAAACTATTTTTGAACTTACAGGAACCTGGGCCACCGACCCGCACTATGGCGAAAAAATCGACGGTCTACTCACTGCAATGGGAACCCTCAATTATTAACCGATTGTTGTTCCAAAATATTCCTTATCTTCAAGAATTGCCTGAATATTTGAAATATTTTTTCCACCGGCACAAATTACCTTCATGCCAAGTTCGCTGGCTTTCTTTGAGGCAATAGGGTCAAATGGACAGTTCTTTCCAGGAGTCCATTCATCACCAACCATCTTGCGGAAGTCCGCCCAGGAAATAGTATCGAGCGGTTTTGCATCCGGATTTTTTCTCGGGTCATCAGTATAAACCTTTTCAATATTAGAAAGATTTACAATTGTCTTAGCATCAAATTTTTCACCAAGATAAACAGCATCTGTATCTGTAGAAAAACCTGGTTTCCAACCTGAAGCAACAAGCACCTGACCGTCAAACTTCAAGTCTTCTACAGTAGGATTATAAACTACATCATTTTTGCAGTAAGAACCAAAGCAAGCCTTAAGAAGCTGTGCATTAATGCGAGTTGCCATAATTCCAATCCAGTCTGCAGCGTTTGCATCAAAACTGTCACCTGTCTTTTCACAAACTTCCTTAAAACCATTCTGATATACACGTGCAGGAGCTCCACCGCCGGCTACAAGAATCAAACGATTCTGCTTGTCGCTATCCAGCCACTTTTTACACATTGTAACAAACTCACCCAAAAAAGCACTGTCCGGCTTATCCGGCGCAATAATTGAACCGCCAACAGATAAAATTTTTGTCATATTTAACCTCCACGTCATCCTGAACTTGTTTCAGGATCTACTAGTAAACACCCTTCACTACCGGCACAGACCAGTAGCTGCTATATTTTGCTGTATCTTTATTTGCTTCTTCCCAGATAGATTGTAAAGCAAAACTTCTTGGCTGCTGTACAATCTTACTGTCTGCACTAAACGGCTTAAGCTGGCTCCAGCCCCGTGAGAACATTATATGATGTGAATCCATATTTCCAAAATAAAAATTCTTAGCATCAACAACATCACTATCTGTCCACTGTTTATATTCAAGCCCGGCACCCAAAGCAGGATCACAAGGAATCCAGCCTACCTTATCAATATAGAATTCACACCACCAGTGAGTCTGTGTCTGCAAATCCTGATTTACAAGAATACCACTGTCTGTATAAGCTGGAATTTCTGCAGCCCTCAAAAGTGCTGTACAAATTACTGCAAAATCGTATGCATCTCCATTGCCTTTTTTTATCAAATCAAGTGGATCAGAATCTCCCTTTTTCACTTTAGAAAGAACAGAGAAATTCTCACACATATAATCATAAATAAACTTTGCTTTACTCCATGGATTTTTTTCTTTACCAATAATTTTCTCACAAAGTTCTTTTACAGATTTATCATCGCAAGGAATAAGAGTGTCCGCTTTAAGCGCGCCACTCAAAAGATTTTTTTCCGTATTCTTATAGTTTCCTATTTTAGTTACATTTACGTTTGCACGAACTTCAAAAACCGGCAGAACAAAATTCTGTTTGAAAACACTTTTTGGAGTATTATTGCGGCTTCTGGTAATTTGATGAATTAAATTATTCTGATAATTTACAAGAATCGGTTCAGGCACAACATCAGTAATCTCAACCTGCGGCTGAGCAGGACTTGAAAAAGGAACCGGGCACCTTAATGTAATAGTAGAAATATCATTAGTTACAACATCAGCAATATCAGCAGTATATTCCACAAGGTAAATCTTTTTATTCAGATATTCTTTACGACCAGCTTCTGTATTTACAACAAATTCCTTTGGATCAGATTTTTCTCGACCTGTATCTACAATCACAAGACCACTGCTTGCACCGTCAGGAACACGAACAGAAATTTCTGTATTAGACCAGGAAACATAATCAAAATCATCTTCGCTTGCAGGAATCATATTTTCAGTAAGCAAAGCAACGTTTTTATAATCTGCCTCACTGATTTTATTATTACAATCCATAGTAAAGAGTACTTTAGACTGATTTTTTGAATCTCCAAAATTGTTACCGGAAATAACAAGAAGTTCTCCAACGCTCAATTTATCAGAAGAAAGCATGGTAATAACAGGTTTTGTAACCTGTTGAACAGCCGGCACAGGAACAGGAATTTCTACTTCATTCGCAAAAAGAGCCGGTTTAGAACGCATTTCCTTCGTTCCAACAACTAACAGTCCATCCTGCACATTAGCCGGTAATACAATCTTAATGCAATTATTTGACCATGAAATATATGAACTTGCCGTAAGCTTAGAACCTGCAATTTCAACATAGCTCATATCTCGTACAGAGCCAAAGTTTTCACCATTTATTACAACCAGGTCTCCTGGTGAACCTACAGGCGGTACAACAGAAGTAATTTCAGGAACAAGCTTTGTCCTGAAACCAATGAGATAAATTACACCGAGAATTAAACTAATAATAAAGACAACAGAAAGCACCCTTACAATCGGATACTTTCTCAACGAATAACTGAATTTTCCAGAAGAATCCACTAATGTCTACCTGATACAAAATCCATAGGAAGGTTGATTTCTGTAGTAACAGGAGTCTCGCCCATTCCAGGAACTGTAATCTTTATAGAAATTGCGTCATTCTGAAAATCAGGTTTTAATACATCAACATCTCTTACATTCTTAGTAAAAGAAGCAGCATTTTTTCTTTGGTTCTCAGATGACAAAACTACATCTTGTATATTACCAGATATTACCACACTTCTTCCACTATCAAAAGAAACATTATTTACAGAAGCTGCTTTGATATTTTTTGATGAAACACTGGTAATAGGATTAGATGCTGAAGAAGCAACAGAATGAATAAGTGCTGAATTAATAACAGCAGAAGCAACCGCAGAAGTATTTGCAGTTTCAAGTTTTGCATCATTAGCCCTAAAACCAACAGGTAAAACAAGAGCAAGAACTGCTGCTGCTGCCACACCCGAAGCAACATAACTTATTACTTTAAAAGGAGATTTTTGAGAAGTTTTTCCAATATTACGGCTATAGGCCATCTTAATCTGAAGTCGCTGAAAGCTTTCATCCATAAAATGAGAATCAAGATTCAAAGAATCTGAATCAGTTTTAAACATGGAATGAAGAGCCTTTAGCTGACCAAGCTCCTTACTACATTTCTCACAATGAGAAATATGAAGCTCATACTCAGCCTTATAGTTTTCAGGCAACTCTCCGTCGAGGTAAACAGAATGAATATCTTTACTCGGGCAAAAAGACATTATCTTCTCCTATAATTTTTACCAGCTGTTCCCTGGCTCTGAAAATTCTTACCTTCACATTACCTTCAGTAATGCCCAAAATACTTCCGATTTCCTTATAGTTCAGGTCTGCATATTCCCGAAGCATAAGAACATCCTGTAGATTTGACGGCAATTTTTTCAGAGCTTCCCTTGCCTTGCTTATGGACTCAGCCTTAAGCAGGTTAATTTCCCCTGTATCCGCTTTTCTATGATCCTCATAAAGGACCTTTTCGTAAGCTTTACGCTCACGGTCTTTACGTTTTATATAATTAATAGATGCGTTCTTAACTACCCGAATAAGCCAATATTTGGCATCATTAATTGAAGGAAAAGTCAGATTCTTTTCATTCGCTTTAATCAGAGAATCGTGCGCTAAATCCTCCGCAGCCTCTTCATCGTTTACAATCCTATAAGAAACCTTAAAGAGCATCTGCATTGTCGCATCATAAATTTTCTTAAAATCAACCGGTTTACCTGCACATAAAGAAACATTTTCTTCCTGCTGATTTCCTACTATACTATCAAACACTTTGATATCCCAAAAGTTACAATTTTTCTGCAGGAATTAGCTGCGTTTCCATGTCGGACCATTCGGTGTATCAATAATAATAACACCTCGGGCAGTTAATTGGTTACGGATTTCGTCAGCCTTTGCAAAATCTTTTGCTTTTTTTGCAGCAGTTCTTTCAGCAACAAGTGCATCAATTTCAGCAGCTTCAGGATCTCCTGCATGATTATTTGCAGAAGCATTACCCGCAGCACCCGAAAGCTTAGCCTGTTCATCAAGAACATCAAATGCATTTTTGATTACATCAAGACTCAGAACACTATCCATCTTAAGAAGAGTAGCAAGCTCAACCGAAGCCTTTACACCACCCTTACCAGCTGCAGCCTTCTGCATAGCAGCCATAGCCACAGGAGTAGCAAGGTCATTCTCAAGCCCCTCACGGAATTTATTCATACTTTCTTCATCAAGGGCAAGTCCAGAAAGCAGACTTGTAAAGTTTTCTCGGGTAAGGCCAAGCTTTTCCTCTTCGTTAGCCTTAGAAATCAGTTTTGCAACACGGGCATTAAGTGCTGCACGGCCACTCTTAGCAGACTCAAGCGCTTCAAGACTAAAAACAAGCTGCTTACGATAATGACCACTCATAAGGAAAAAGCGGTAATCAAGCGGAGCAAAGCCTTTGTCTTTCAAAGAGTATCCTCTTTCCGGAGGAAGTGAAGTCTGTAACGTAATAAAGTTACCGCTAGACTTGCTCATCTTTCCGCCTTCAAGAATAAGGAACTCATTATGCAACCAATAGTTTACCCATGGTCCCTTAGCACGCTCAGCCTCGTCAAATGAACCTTCCGACTGCGCAATTTCGTTAGTATGATGAACCGGTACGTGATCAATTCCACCAGTATGAATATCAATATGCTTACCAAGATACTTCATACTCATAGCCGAGCACTCGATATGCCAGCCAGGATATCCGCGTCCCCAAGGGCTGTCCCAGGTCATAGCCTGATCTTCAAACTTAGACTTAGTAAACCAGAGAACAAAGTCACCAGGGTTACGCTTGTTTTCATCAATAACAACAACCTTACGCTTACCGGCTCCTGCCTTAAGCTCATCAAGGTTGAGGTTTGCAAGCTTACCATAATCAGGGTAAGTAGAAATATCATAATAAAGATTTCCGCCAGCCATATAAGTGTGCCCGTTAGCTTCAATCTTTTTAATCAGCTCAATCATGTCGTCAATGTGTTCTGTGGCACGGCAAATCACATCAGGGTGGCGGATATTCATCGCATCAATATCTTTCATAAAAGCATCGGTATAAAAGTTGGCAACTTCAAGAACACTCTGGTGGCGCTCAGCCGCAGATTTCTTCATTTTATCTTCACCGTTGTCGCCATCATCAGAAAGGTGTCCAACGTCAGTAATATTCATTACATGCTTGATTTTATAACCGAGCAGAGAAAGAGTCTTATCAAGAACATCAAGAAAAACATAAGCACGCAGATTTCCAATATGCGCATAGTTGTAAACCGTAGGACCGCAGCCGTAAAAACCAACCTGTCCTTCAACAATCGGCTTAAACTCTTCCATTTTTCGTCCCATAGTATTGTATAATCTCATTGCCATTATTATCTCCTGTTTAAGCTATTAGCTTTTAGCGGTTAGCCATTAGCCAGAAGGGGGAAGTCTCCCCCCGCTCTTATTGGAAAGCCGTTAAAAAACGGGCTGCGGCAGCGGGCCGTTTTAGGCTTCTCCTCCAAAATGCGCACAGGCAGGCTATGCCTGACTGTCCCTCTCTCCTAGGGGCTGCACCCCTAAAACCCGCTCAACAATTCAATAATTATACTATTTTCCGAAATCTTAAACAACACACTCTATTTTCTATCCCATACCCGCTAGGGGCTAACAACTAACAACTAACAACTAACAACTAACAACTAACAACTAACAACTAACA
>SAMEA3663010__coassemble_472_pt1 | contig 15327 bp, 15 predicted proteins | sample SAMEA3663010__metabat2_high_PE_011 | metagenome-assembled genome bin SAMEA3663010 (sample SAMEA3663010) | pig gut metagenome | biome: pig gut; feature: pig-associated habitat; material: faeces | place: France | collected 2012
TAAAATGCGCGGTGAATGGGTAGAATAATTTAGGCTAGAATTGACGGATACGTTGAGATTATCTATAGTGGTTTTTAAATCATTCGTCCTGATTTTTTTATGAAAGAGGTTTTCCATAATTTCATGACATTCATCAATTACATTGTCAATGTATTTATATGTATTATGCTTTGTAATATTATCTTCTTTTGTATTTTCAATTATGATACGAAAAATGAAATAAAATAGTCCTAATGTAATACCTATGTAACTTATTATGTTATTTATAATATCTGCAATATCAGCATCTTTTGAAAATGTGTTTATTGTTTTAAAAGTATAACCATGTAATCTAAAAATTGTCGAGATACCTAGAATTAAAAACAAAAAGAAGGCAAAAATACACAATGCATATTTCCAGTTAAATTCTCTTTTCATTTTAAGCTCTATATCCTTTCATAAATTCTAAATCTATTAAATCTAATTTTACATCAGAAATATTTATAAATTTGAAATATTTCTTTATTGTCTTTGCATCAGCATATTTTCTAAAATATGCAAAAGCTTCATTAGCGAAAGATGGAATTATTGAGGTAACATTTGCAAAATCAAAAGTAATAGTTTTTATATCTGAAGATTTCCAAATCTCTGGATTATCATAATCCATCAAAAATTGATTTCTAAAATCAACTGCAGTATGCTGCCCATCTCCAAAATTTTCATTTCGATTTGTTAATCTCGGATAAAATTGATTTCCAACATCAATTGTTTTGTCTTCCATAATATAAAGGCTCCTTAAATTCCTGGAATTACAAGATTAAAGAATGTTCCCCCAAAAATCCTCTTATCATAAGAATTTTTGCTACTTATATTACCATTTTCATCATAAATAATATACCCACTTTGAGAGAAAATTGAAAGTTTTATTCCGCATTGTTTACAAGTCGCTTTTATTCCAGACATTCCGCCACCTCTATTTCTACCATTAGGTAAATATTCATGAATATGACTTAATTCCCAGCTATTTGCATCCATAGCCCCACTTATTCCATCCTTAAAAGCTAATTCAATGAATCTTGTTTCACTTGCATTTTCATCAATTAAGTCTTTAATTATCGAATCATCTGATTGTGGACCAGTGCAAAGAGTATCCTTGAAACCAATTCCATTATCGGCAATACAGATTGATATGATATGCGATTCTGGAAAATATTGTCCCATAGCCCACCAGCCTTGGTCTATACAATTTTCACCATGCTCTGTTGCATTGTTGATTATTTCAGGTATAACCTTGCAATTAATGGCTTCCTTTTGTGATGAAGTTAGATTTGCTTTATTTGTAACTAAATCTTCAAGTTCCTGCATCTTTTTGTCAATTACTGTTCGACTATTATTTAATTCCAACTTTACAATTTCATCCGGATTAATCGGAACTGGTTTATGATGATCTACTTGGACATAGTCATAAAATCCAGATTGGCATAAATAGTCAGCTAATTCTTTATTTTTGGGAGCATATGATCCTAGTCTTGGAGGCTTTGAACATTTATGTTTTTTTTGTGAATATTTATAAGCAAGGGTTCTCCATTGCAAAAAAGAACAAAGTAACATAATTGCACTTGGCCATAATTTTTCACACCTTGTTAAATGAAGTTTAATATCATTTGCATTAGATTCTACAATTTGTTTACCAATTCCAATAAAACTTTCAATATCTCCAAATTCTATTCCTAAGGTTTTATTGATGACAACAGGTAAACTATCTTGATTATTAAAATCATAATCGTTAAAAATTTTTCGTCTAGCTTGGCGTCGTATTTTTTCGTAGGATACTGTTTGTTCTGACATTTCCTGTTTATCCTTGTACCTTTGTGTTTTTTTAATAAAACGTTTATTTTTTATTTTTGAGGCTCTTTTTCTTGACTCATAAATTTGTCGCATATTTTTTCTTTTTAAATAAGTCAATTTTGTAATTCCCATTTTTATATCCTTTCTTTACACCACATTCCCATAAGCTGATTCTACATATTCATATCAGTTGCTATTATCTTCTCCAGCTACAATTTCCCAATGGCCACCATTAGCTCCAGCTACACGACGAATAATACCTTTTGCTTTTAATTGTTTTATTTGCCATTCAACACCCTTGTCGGAAATTCCCACAATATCAGCAAGTTCAGCTGTTGTTACAGTTGCATTTTGAGCAATAGCCTTAATGATTTTGTCCCTAGTTTTCTCCCTAGTTTTCTCCCTAGTTTTTTGTGAATTATCTTCTGAGATCGGTTCAACACCATAATTCATATTCTTGAAAGTAACGCTGAAAGAATACGGATTAGAATTAAACACAGGAAGATTTTCTTCTGTATAATTTGGTGCGAACTTTACTGCATCAAGAATCTTTCTGAATCCACTGCCACGACGTTCCATAAAATCCATTCTTGTAAGAAGGTCTGCAATTACAGGATTTCGTCTTGTAGATACAACATTTTCAAGTTCCTGATTCGTACAGGAACTCCGTCATACATTCCACCTGGGTTCTGAATTACAATGCGGTCGTCAAAAATATCAATATGAATTTCACTGCCTATAACACCATAATCACGGTGTACAAGTGCATTTACCATGGCTTCATGAATAGCACGCTCAGGAAAGTTTTCTTTTTCTACTCTTGTAGTCGGCAGTTTGTACCAGATTTTCTGATTGTAGAGTTTGATAAAATTCTCACCATCATTCAAAAGCTGCAGAATACTACCGCTAAATTCCTTGTCGTCAATTGCATCAAAAGAACTTGGTGCTTTTGTAAGTCCGTTCCATCTTGTACAGAAAATGCGAGAATGAAAGAAGGGACAAACATCTGTAAACAATGCTCCCGCATTAGTCAAATAACCATCTTTTGTCTTTAAGCCAAATGATAGATAATCTTGTGGCTCAATTCTTTTTCCAGTTTTGCTGTAATAAAGAGATTCAAAGTATGTAAAGCTAAAATCTTTTGCTTCATATTGTGATTTTAGAGTGTCCCAGGTTCTGTTTGTGCCTTTCAAAATAAGTTCATGTAAAATCGGTGTATCTGCCTGAACAGAAGAAGAGCCTGCTCGAATAAATGTAATTTTTGTCTGATTCTCATTCAGATAATACGGTGTATTTAATCCGCCCAAAACTTTTAATACAAGAACAGTGTTGCCGTCTATTGTTTCCGGCTTAAGTACAAACTCAGGAATCGGACTAATTCTATCTTTTATGCATTCTGTAATAAATTCAATTTCACCCTGCAAATCAGAAATAGGACAATACTGGCGGTTTTCATCATCAATTCCAAAAATCAACGCACCACCAATACCGTTTGCAAATGCACTAACACTTTTGAGCCAGCTTTTTGTTTTCTTATGTTCAACTTCACGCTTAAAGTCACATTCTGTATGTTCAAGCTTAAACTTGCTTAAATCTAAGTTTTCCATATTATGCCTGCCTCCAGCCCAAAAATACTTTTTACTAGTATAGCGCAAAAATGTGATTTATTCGACAGTTATCGTCCAACTAAAGTGTTTCTGCCACTGCCAGCAAATTTTCAGGGCAATATCAGGGCAACTTCTGGGCAGTTTCAGTACAATTTTATCCTCATAGAACTATTTGTATTATTAACTGTAATTTTTTAATTCTTATTATCTTATATAAATACTTAGTTTCAGATTCATTTAACATGCTTTGAATTGCTTCAACATATCGCCAAAAAAAAATAGTTTTCTGTTTCATTTCTGATAGAAGTTTAAATTCAAAGCTAACTTTAAACACGGTATTTTCAATAATCCTGTCTTTTTCTGAATATTCAGTTTCTTCCATATTAAAAATGAATGAAGGTGTCTTAATACAGTTCTCTGAGAGACTTGTATTTTCAAACGGTTTTAAAATAATTCCGTCATTATGCTCCTTATTGATTTTCTCAATGTAGTCAGGCAGCTTTTGAATTAAGAGATATTCTAGTTCCTTATAAACAGGTTCAAAACTTTTCATAAACATTTTCTTCTATATAAATTGATTACAGACTGGATATTATGTGGTAATTCAAATTCTGTTTCATCATCAAGATTTGTCTGCTTAATAAAGTCTTTCTTTTTTAGAAGGAAAAGTTTTACTATAACTTCTTTTAAGTCTGCCGGTAATGTTTCTTCTGTAAAACCTGCATTATAATTCAGAAAGACAACATGACCTTCAAGTTTTGGATCTATAAATAAAATACGTTGTCCATCAATTACACAATTCGGAACACGTAGCTTTGTTGTCATATCAATGATGTTTATCATCTCAGAAATATTTTTGTGGTCTGTAAAAAACATACAGTCTTTTACTGTGTGTAATTCATTATAGTTTTTATCTTCCAGTGTATAGCCTATAAGCTTTTCAATATAAGAAATTGTTGCTTCAAAAATTAAAGAATCAGTTTCTATTTCCTCGGCTTTAAGTTCTAATATTTTCTGTAGTTCTTCAAATGTGAAAGGTTTCATATTTCTCCGTCATCGGAAAAGCGGGGCAAAGGCTAGTATAACCTTCGTTCAGTCAAATACAAGGCCAAGCCCTTCGGGTGCTACGCAGCCTTGCATTTGCCTTCACTTCGGTTCGGGAATTTTCGCCCCCACTTTCCAAAGGCAAATATTTGTATTTGTCTTTGGGTTTTATTCTGTTGCTGTTTTGAGCAAGACCATATTCTTTTTAGGACGAGTCACAAGGAATCCATCACGCTTGCGGAATCGCATAAAAAGCTCTCCATATTCGAGGCCTTCTGTTGTTTCGTCGAAACGTTTGATTTCAATTCCTTTGCGGTTGCCGTGAATGATTCTTTTTGGATTCATAAAGATGGCAATCACGCTGTCAGCTTCAATGTCTGCAAGCTGCGGCATCAGACGACTTTCAACAACATCATATCCATCGATTCTTCCTGGCATTCCGTCACCTGGTTTTCTCCAGATTGGATTGTGGTTGTCGTCTTGAATGTTTGCAATATGATTGAGGAAGGTTTCGTGAAAGAACCATTTGCAATATTTTCTTTCTTCCGGTTCAACCTGCAGCTCTGCCTTGCGGAAGTCGAGGTATGTGAGCTTTGATTCGTCTGTGCTCTGGATGCGGCACACTTCTGCATGAGACATATTCATTGCGCCTGTGAACGGGTCATCGTCTGCAATAAGGCACTGACGGTCAAACTCCTGACCATAAGCTTCTGTGAAATCTTCAAGGAACATCTTACCGAGGTCCACAAAAACATCTTCACCGAACTCGTCAAAGAATGGAACGTATCCGGCCAAGGTGTAAGCCTTGAGCTCTGTACGTGTAGGCATGTTTGATTTTGTTGCGTCGATTTTCTGACCGTAAGAAGTCAGCCATTTCAATTCGATTCCGCCACGGTCTCTTTCTGGAATAAAGATTGAAGGCCCACTCATAGGGCGGTGGGTAACAAGATTCATCATCTGAGACTGCTTTGCAGCTTCCTGCATGATGGCCTCTTCATAGATTGGATTGATAAGATACTGGTCATTGTTTGCAAGATTTCCGATTGGTTCACCCAAAACGGCTTTTGATGGCACAAATCCTTTTCCGGTTTCCCAGGAGAAGTCTTTTGGATTGTTCCATTTTTCAGCTCTGATGTTTGGACAGAACTTAAGCTGGCCAAGAGTTTCTGCATCCTTGTTCCAAGCTGCGCACAAAGCTTTACCAAGATTGTAACATACGTCTCTGTAAGAGAGAGGTTTCATTTCGGTATCAGCTTTACGCATAAGATTACGAAGCTCTTTTACAGCTTCTTTGATTCCTTCAAGTTCACTTGTTGTTGCAGTTGTCTGACTGTCGGCAGCCTTCAAAATGCCAGCAATGATTTCTTCATTTTCATTGAAATATTTTGAAATCTGTTCTGGTGTTGCAGCTTCAGTTGGAACAAGAGTTTTCATATTCTCTAATTTTTGCTGCAGTGATACAATTACTTTGTTCAAGTTTTCCTCCTTAGGTAACTTGGATAACAGAGCTGTTAGCAGGTTCCAATTGTCAGCAGCTCTGTTTTTTATTTGCACTTCTAAGCCCGTGCCAGGCCTTTACTCAATTTGTCATAAAACGAGAGTTCCTCAGATTCCTGAATCACTTCCGTAATCTCAAGTTTTTTAGTACCGCTTGTGGCAAAAGGATTTGCCGGAACACAGCAGATAGAAAACTCCAGAAGTTCCTGTTTTCGGAAAATCAAATCGCATTCGCGGTCCTTGGATTCCAGAAACTCAACTTCCTCTGCAATAAATCCAACAGAGCCACAGCGTAAAGCGCCGGCCTTTACTCTCTGTCCGATACTCCATCCGAACTCGTCAAACTCTTTCGAGTTGAATACAATATCTCCCTCGAGCACTGTATCAGCCTTCATATTCTCCGCATATCCTATCGCAGGAATAGAGTAATCATGACTCCAGAGGATTACAGGATTCTCAAGATAGTTTTTTAAGTTCCATCCGGCAGGGTCAACTTTTTCAAAATCTCGATCTACATCAAAGGTGCTCATTACCCAATGAAATGAATCTTTCTGCACATCAATGCTTTTGAAAACTTCAACCTGAGGCGAAAGTTTTCCAGAATGTGTATTGTCCTTTAAGAAAGACAAAAACAGATTCTTGTTTCTGGAAAACTCCTTGTTTTCCACTCCGTCAATTTTTACTAACAACTCCAGCTCCTTAAGTTTATTTTTTCCAGCTGTTTATTCAGAACACTAAAATCTTTCATGCTCTCAAAACCGATTTTCTTTTTAAGTCTGCTGATATGAATACCAACAGCACCTTCGGATGCACTAACCAGCCCACTGATTTGTTTGATAGATTTTCCTTCCCCAAGATACATACCAATCGCAAGCTCCATTTCGGTAATCTCAGAACAATACTTGCGGAAATGCAAATGTTCGTTTGAATCCAGACTGTCTAAAACTTCTTCCGGAAAAATCTTTTCGCCGGAAAAGATATTACGCAGCTTATTCACAAATTCTTTTTTGTTACGAATATTACAAATAAAGCCATCAGCTTTAAGGTCGTAAACTCGAAGACCAAAGAATCTTGAACAGTCTCCCTGCTCAACAAAAATAATTCGAAGCTTGCTGTTATAAACACGCAAAGATGTCATTTTGAATCGAAGAACATAACTCAGAAAATACTTATCAAAAATGACAATATCATCTTCAGCACTCTTCAAATGATAAATGATGTCAGTATCATTTGAACCATCTACAATCTGCAGTGAAGGCATTGCTGCCTTCGCACAATGAGTAATAATTTCTTTTGTAAAATCATCACATACTGCAATTATGATTTTTTTCATTTTTGTACCTCTTTTTGTTATTGAGATTGTTCAACAGGAACCAATGAAGAAGCTCTGAACCAGGTATCACCCCATGGTTTTGTATTCTCGCCACGTTTACGCAGAACATCATTAATGGTTTTCAAGCCGGCATTGATTTCTGCAATATCCCTGTTACTCTGGGCATCTTCTGATTCCTGTAACTCAGGTATAGAATCAAGATTAAATACACCAGTTTCAGGCAGATTAAATCTTCTGAACAACTGCACCTCAAGAACCTCTTCAAAATTCTTAAGGAGGGGAATTAATGTATAGTTCCAAAAGGCTCTGTGCTGACTGTCTGTATCAGTACCACTTAAAGAACTCTTGGAATCCTGTATATTCGCCACTCGTGGAGGTATTCCATATTTCGCGAGCAGAGTATACAAGTTCCACTTTTTCATATCATAAAGTTTCAGAACATCAGGGCTAAAAGTAAGCGGCTGATACTCTGTACCTTTACCCAACACAGCAACACGGTTTTTCATGCCGCGGCCATATTTCCTGTCCCAGGTCCTCGCCAATAGCTCTGCTTCAGCTTCTGTTAATACCTGGTCCGTCTTCAGTAAACCTTTCGGAACGCCTCCTTCTTTAAGCAAGCCTGTGTTTTGCTTTGCCGCAAGTAAATCCTGTTCAACCTCAAGCCCCAAATTTACCAGCGGACTTACCCCCCTGTAGACATTCCATGGGTTCCAGTCCTTAAAATGAATTACCTCATCAGGAAGAATCATCAGCGGCCGTCCACTGCCTTCTTCCGTGTAAACCCATTTGGTAATTTTTCCGCCGTCAACGACATGCTGCATGTATCGCGGATTAAGAATGAAAATCTCAGTTGGAATCCCACAGACATAGTTTTCTCCGAACCACCAGAATGCTTCACCATCCAGACTCCACCAGGCACAAGTCTGCTTCCATAAATCAAAGCGGCTCAGATTTTTATTTGGAAAACGAAAAAGATTTGCAAGAGGCGTTTCGCGTTCAACGGTTCCGTTCTTACGAACTTCGTATTCAGCTCTTGCAACATTACGAGTTAAAATATCAATGCACACAGAAACCCATGCATGTTGAAGATAAGGATCAGTGCATGTCTTTTTCTCACGCACAGAAAAGTCTTCAGCAACTGTCTCTCCATTGAATTGTTCAAAACTTTGTAATTGTTTCTGCTGCTTTCTTCTGAATAAACTCACTTACTGTTTCCTAGATTATCGGTAAACCAAAAAACTTACGCCATTACCACGCCGCTGGTCACTGCGCTGAAGATTGCGTAACGCATAGCGTCCATGTAATGGTCATTTACTTTTACAATCTGATTATTCTCATCACGAGAGTAATCCCAAATCTCACCAAGAACGCCGGTACAGTCTTTGCATACAAAAAACTTTCCACGTTCAATCAATGCAATAATGTAATCAATTCCTGCATCCACAGAGTTATTAGCCTTAACACCTCCAGGTACTTCCTGAATTCTCTCGCCACCTGCCGGGTCACAGTAAGTAACAAAACATTCGTCATACCATCCCTTAGCAGTCTGGTTTTCAACGCTGGTCTTAGTTGTAATGTTGAATCCGCCATAGTCACCTATGACGTAAACACAGTCACCAACCCAGCCAACTTTCACAGCCGCAATATGAAGCCCAAAATCCTGGCCGCCAGTGTATTTGTCAAATTCAGCCGGAAGCTTGTCTCGCGGAAGAATCATAGCCTCTTCAAACTTTTCGTAAACGCTTCCTTCCGGCTTCACCCACAAACCGTCACGGAATCTCGCCCGCTGTTTTTCCGGCATGTTATCCAGAATGTCGCTGATGTAATCTTCATCAAGATTTTCAGCGTTATCCATCGGGTTCAAAACAGCAGAAGCATAAAGCTCCGGCTTGTTTAACTTTTCATCAGTACGAGGTTCAATCTTCCTGATGAAAACTTTGTAAGCCCAGTGCATAGGACTGCACGGGTTACAGTCATAAAAGAACTTGTTCTTACAACCTTCCACCTTCATCGCAAGACGAGAGTAGGCAGTAGTAATAGCTGAGTAAGAAATCTGACTCACTTCGTTAAAGTAAATCGTCACATACTCGTGACCCAGAATCCTGTCTACCTGTTCCTTGTCACCAAGACCGCCAATCCAAATCTCGCTTCCGTTCCACAAGGTAATTAAGCCATCGTGTACGTTTGCCTTGTAGTTATTCGCTCCAATCGTTTTGTTAAGCCACGGAAGCAGAGTCTCATGCAGTACAGAACTTCTGGCATCCTTTGCTCTAAAGCGGCAAATCAAATGTCTGCTTCCAGGATATCTGCAGGCACGAAATATAATCGCCATTACAAGAACCGTAGTCTTTCCCGAACGTGAACCACCAAAAAGCAGAATATGCTTTGCAGTCGAAGCAAGCAGAGCCAGAGCTTTTTTCTGAACAGCCGTTGGCTTAAAGATTTCTCTCATAAGTCCTTAAAACTCTCAGCAAACGTAATCGCTAATTCCCCCTGAACAGGCTTTGCATTTTCCTTGTCCGCTCCAGTAATAAACGAATCAAGCTTTGCAGAACGCTCAAGCAAATCCATTGCGCCGTCAGCATTCAGGTCTTCCGGTTTCAGTGTCTTAATTCTTTTTTGAACAAGTTCATCAAAGCCGTTCAGCATTTCCATCTGTCTCTTACGTCGTTCAACTCGTTCAGCTAAAATCTCCCTTTCAGTTTCTTTTGCAATATACGCATCGTATTCAGCAGCACGTTCATTCCAACGGAAGAGCCGTGCATAACGAGCCCAAGAGCCATACTTATTCGGCTCAATTCCGTTCAGCTCAAGACAGGCTTTTATACTGCGCTTGTAGCCCATAGAACGGAAAAGGCAGAAGGCCTTGAATGCCTTGGAAGATTCGCCTTCCAATTTTTTCTCCCAGGACTTCAAAGCTTCTTCTGTCTGAACAAGTTCACTGCTGCTGGTACAAACAGTGTCCTTTTCTCCCACGCCTAAAACCTCCTTTGCCCGATTATTTATTTACAACGCAACTTACGTGTTCTGGTTCATGAACAGCGCAAACCATACTTCCAAGCCAGTTATATAAATCCGTTTTGCGAAAAATAATGTGTCTGCCATAACTTACATGCGGAATCCTTTTTTCTCTTGCTAGCCGGTAAACAAAAGTTGTACTGAATTTCAAGTAAGCCGCAGCTTCTTCAACCGAAAGCAACTCCATGTTTTCTTTTTCAGTTTCGTCCATAAAAATCTCCCTGGGCTTTTTACGCAGAGCAAAAGAGCATAAAAAAAAGCCACAACAGTTTTCTGTTATGGCTTAATGATAAATCCAAAGTGTTAAGCAAAAAGGTTTAGGATTTTTAACCCAGAGGTTAATTTTTCTAAACCTTTTCGCACATCAGGCAGAAATAATACATTCTTTCCAGGCATCCTGCATAATGCTTCGCATATTATTCAATTGCGTCATAGTTTCATGGTCAGCATAATGCAAACTCATAGAAGCACTCTTATGACCAAGAATAGCCTGTACATTTTTAATATCAGTTCTTTGTGCAAGAAGAGTAGCACAGAAGTGACGCAGACTGTGGAACACAATATTTCTTTCCTTGCGTTGTTCTTCGCTAATTCCAATTTCACTAAGAGCCTCATAAAAACTGTCCTGATAATAAGCAGGTCTGCAAGGAATCTCAGGTTTCACGTTACTGAAAAATACATAACTCAAATCAGAGTAATTAGGATTAAGTCTTGCTCTGTTCATAAGCTGCAAAAGAAGCTCACGAGTAACAGGCACATCACGCTCTTCGGTATTCTTCGTAGACTTCAAACCGTCCTTTTCATTCCAGCTGTGACGGATGTGTAAAACTTCAGCCTGCATATCAAGGTCACAAACTCTAAGTCCGCTAATCTCTCCGGCACGCAAACCACAGTAAGCCGCAAGTTCAAAAGCAAGTTTTCCAAGATGGTTTCTCCAGTCAAGATTCAAAAGAGAGCGAACTTCACTTTCAGTCGGAATGTCACGCTTTTCATTGCTGATACCATAACGCTCTGCACCAGCCATAGGATTAAACGAAATCTTACGCTTATCAAAAAGATATCCAATTGCCTTACTTCCACAAGTAATAGCATGGTTTACAGTAGAGCCCGAAAGACCTTTCACCGTGTAGAGGTAAAAGAAAAAGTCATCAAGTTCATCCTGTTCCAAATCCTCAACAAGCTTGTCAGGTCCAAAGTACGGAAGCCAGTGATTCTTTGCAAGACCCTTCATAGCATCAGTATGCATACGTGAAAGTTTTTTTCCTTTGGCAAAGGAACGTTGAAGAGCTTCAGACTTATCATAATCCCAGAAGTTAATTAAGAACTCAGCAAGTTTAATGTCAGATTTTTTCGGAGCTGGTTTTTCAACAGAAACAGGAGCAACAGTTTGGACAGGAGTGGAGAGAGGGGCAGAAGCAACAACAGCTGCAGAACCAAGCTTATCAGAAAGCATTAAAGCCAGAGCACGCACATCAGATTCAGTTAGGCCGTCAATAATGCCTTTTAAGTTTTTGGAAGAAGAAGACTCAGGAGAAAGAAATTTGCGGGAATTACTACGAGCTTCCGGACGACCGTTTTTTACCCAGTCCGCCGCAATAACAGTTGCTTCTACCTTGTCCTTACAGTGGGTACTTTTAGTTTCACCTTTAAGACCTGAAACAGGATCAATAAAAACAACATTGTAATAACCAGATTTGTTTTTGAAGAGATAGAATTGACGCATAATCGCCTCCTGTGTGGAAAGCGAATAGCATTGGCAGTTTTACAATAATCGTTACTACAATTTTTACTACAATCATTACTACAATCGCAGTAAAACCAGAATCGTCGTAACGTTCTTTCTAAGTAAAACCAAACTTCTGATAAGATAATGATTATGCCTAATTCCTTGTAACACAAGTATTTGGGCATAAAAAAAGCCTTTCTCGTAAGAGAAAGGCTTTAGCGGCTGCTGCAGGTTTTGAACCTGCGACACATGGATTAACAGTCCATTGCTCTACCAGCTGAGCTAAGCAACCATCAGTTCATTGCTGAACGTGAATATTAATATATAGAAAAACTAAAGTACTGTCAACAGTGAATGTAACTTTTTTATAGATTTTTAATTATTTTTTTGAATCTGCTGAATAAACGCGGATTTGCGGACGTACTGGAAAGTATTCCATAATTTCGTAAAAATCCTGAGCCTCTGCTTCCTGAATAAAATTGTATTCCTCCAGATACCAGTATGCGCCTGAATCAGTTTCCAGACCACTTTGCATCAACATAGCAGTACCTGAGTTTGAACCTGTTTCTGTCATTTGTTTTTGAATCCAGCTGTTTTTTATATCACGTACAATTCCTTCGTTTGCCTGAATATGGCCTAAAGCTTCTGTAATATTCTGTATGGCAGTTTTATATTGAGCATCAAGTTCTTTAGTGTGTGTAACATTTTGAATTGTTATTGAGCCAAGATTAATTCCTGCTACTGGCAGTTGCACGGTAACTGTTCTTGAAGAATCTGTTTTAGAAAGAAGTGTTCCAAGATAACTTAAAACCGCATTGTAAAGAGCTGCTGCTTTTGTGCCTGCTTCCGGTGCTGTACCCGCGTAAATTACCGGATCAAGAAATTCGGTGGTGGGAATCAAAACTGCAGGTTGCGGTCCTGCTTTTTCGGCAGGAATGTCTGTGAGAAAGGTGTGGTTAACTTTAACTGTCAGATCTCGTTTTTTTGCGGTAACAGAGGGCAGGGATGCAGTTTGTGAGCCGGTTCTTGTTAGAAGGCCAAGCGATTCGTCCAGGATGTGAGACAGATTATTATCAAGATTTCCTGCTGCGTAGATTGTATAACGTGTGGCATCAAGCAGGGCAGGGTATGCGGCCAGTATTTTTTGATAATCAGTATCCAGAAGAATTTCCTTTTCTGCTTCATAAATATTTGCAAGAGGGCCTTTCCCAAAAACAGATTCAATCATTTTTGCATACATCTGATTTGAACTGGTTCCGTTTTCCAGTCGTTTTCTGTATTTGCGGGAAGAGACAACTCTGTCGGCATCTGCAGGCGCAATTTCTCCGTAAATAATTGCATCTGAAATAAGGCGGCAGACTGCAATTGTATCTGTGCTGTCAAATTCTATTATAATCTGACTGGAAGAAATTCCGGTCTTGGAAGTTACATAAGGAGCTCCTGTCAAAAGTCCCTGCTCCTGTCCGGCAAGAAGTTTTTTTTGAATCAGGCCTGCAAGAAGATTTATCATCACTTCTTCAAAACCATTATCATCATTAGAATTATATTTTCCACCTCTTATTGAAAGTAACAAAGAAGTCTGTTCTGAAAGAGGATTGTTTTTTGAGTAAAAATGAATTCCGTTTGAAAGCTGACTTTCTGAAATGGAATCAAGATTTTTCTGATAATAATTATTGTCTGCAGCATCAGCCTTGATTGTATAAAGCTTTGTCTGCGGCTGAGTTTCTGATTCAGTTCGCATTTCTTTGAACATTGTCTGCACATACCAGGAAGAATTCTTTTCATTGATTTCTTCAAAGCCGGCAGCCGTATAAGACTTTTTATTTGCCTTAAAATCTTTGCTGTTTATGATTATGAAAACAAAAGGCTCTTCGCTTTTAAGTTTAGAAATGCTTTCTGTAAGGCTGTTGTCACGAAGCTTTTGATTCCGGCTCATAAGCGAAAGCGCCGTCTTCGATTCAAAACCTTCCAGATTTGTCTCCTGTTCCTGGTAGTAGGGTTGAACTGCCCAGAAAGACGAAAGTGTTTTCATTAATTCTGCTGGAATTGCGGCATTACGGTTCAAACTATATTCAAGTTGATTTTTTGCATATTCAAACTCTTCCGGGCGGACAATTTCCGGAATCAAATCAAGCTGCTTCAAAAAAAGCGAAGCCTGCTTAAAGGAAGAAGTTGCTGCTGCGGCTTTTTTGTTTTCCGGTGGCTGCAAAAGAGTTTGAATAATCAAACGGGAACTGTCTTTTTTATGTGCTGCTGAAACATTTATGTATTCATCACCGGGGATATTTAATTCTTCAAAACTTAAAACCTGCTGCTTAAAAAGAGAGCTTTCATAACCAAGTGCAAGTGCCATCAGGTCGCTTTCTTCCATATCGAGCATTGTATATTGAACTACAATTTGAGTGAGTTCCGGCGAAATTTCATTTGAATGAAAAACATATTTTCTCTGTTTGTTTACAGGAACAGAAGGCTTTTCAACTGGTGTTCTGAAAGAGGAATAAAATCTGCCAAAGCTGTTACGCAGCATAAGAAGGGTTTTGTCTGCGTTTATGTTTCCGCTTATAAAAAGTGCACTGTTTTTAGGTGTATACCACTGTTCGCTAATCTGCTTGAGAATGGTTCGTGCTGTTTTTTCTGTAGTTTTTTTGAAAAGAGGAGGGTAAATTCCCGAATCATGCTTCCAGGGAGCTTCTGAAAAAACTCTGGAATCTATGGCGGCGTTTATGTAAAACGACATAGAGTTTGCATTATCGCTGACTTCTTTTTTTAAAGAATTTAGTTGAGAACTTAAAAGATCATCAGAAAAATCCGGAGAGAAAACTGCATCTGAAAGGCGGAAAAGAATATCATTTACTTCTGAAGGGCTTGCTTCTATAAAATAACGCGAAGAATCAGCATTGCATTGAATATCAGAAAAGTTGATTGCAGGATTTGCGGCCTGAATGAGTTTTGAAAAAAGCCTGAAAAAGCCGCAGGTACTCTGTGTCTGCGAAGAAAAACCTGCCCGGCAGGTATATTCAATATGAACCTGAGCATCCGAAGAATCTTCCAGAATAAAAACCTGCATGCCGTTTTCGAGAGTATATTCCAGAGTTTGATTTACCGGGGCAGCAAAAAGTCTTGAGGTAATGAGAAAAAATAAAGTAAGTGGAATAAAAAATCGTTTTCCAAACATTTTGTTAACAATACCATAAATACATAATAATTGTCACACGGATTTGGGGGCTGTCCCAAAAGTATGGGGCAGCCCCAAATATTTTAAATTTACAAGTGAA
>SAMEA3663010__coassemble_484_pt1 | contig 14918 bp, 12 predicted proteins | sample SAMEA3663010__metabat2_high_PE_011 | metagenome-assembled genome bin SAMEA3663010 (sample SAMEA3663010) | pig gut metagenome | biome: pig gut; feature: pig-associated habitat; material: faeces | place: France | collected 2012
CTTGTAAATTTAAAATATTTGGGGCTGCCCCATACTTTTGGGACAGCCCCTTTTTAACGGATTTTCTATTTATCAGGTTTCGATACGGCCTTCGGCCTACTCAACCACCGGATATACAGAAAATACGGTGGTTGAGTGCCGCGCAAGCGGTTTATCGAAACCACCGTATTTTTTTTAACTTATTCTACTACCCAATTGCTCGAAAATTCAGTATATTATAGAGTAAGTTATTATAACAAAAGCCCGAAATAATTTAAGGTGGACAACCTAAAAAATGCTTTCGCATTTTTTTTAACGGTTTCCGATAGAACACCGCCCGCCAGCGGGCTTACACAAGGGGATTTTATGAACGAACAGATGAACACACTGGTTCCTTACGTAGTTGAAAAAACTGGAAACGGAGAACGTACTTACGATATTTTTTCCAGACTTTTGAAAGACCGCATTGTATTTATTGACGGAGAAATCAATGATGCAATGGCAGACCTTGTTGTAGCTCAGATTCTCTTCCTCGAATCAGAAAATCCTGAAAAAGATATAAGCATTTACATCAACTCTCCTGGAGGAGCAGTTACAGCCGGTCTTGCAATTTACGATACAATGAAATATGTAAAATGCGACATTCAGACAATCTGTATGGGTCAGGCTGCAAGCATGGCTGCAATTCTTCTTGCAGGCGGAACAAAGGGTAAGCGTTACGCTCTTCCTTCAAGCCGGGTTATGATTCACCAGCCTCGTGGTGGAGTTGAAGGCCAGGAAAGTGATATCAGCATTCTGGCTAAAGAAATCATCAGATTAAAGAAGCTTTCTATAGAGTATCTTGCTAAAGATACCGGTAAGAGCACTGATAAAATTGCAGAAGATATTGAGCGTGACTTTTTTATGTCGGCACAGGAAGCTGCAGATTATGGCGTAATTGACCACGTTATGCCTTCACGTAAGTAATTTGGAGAATTATATGAAACGATTTGGTAGCAATAATGATGCCTTCTGCTTTTTCTGCGGAAGCACAGCCGGTAAAGACCGCAAGCTTATTACAGGCCCAAGCGGAAATACTTTTATCTGCGATAAATGTGTAGCAATCTGTCAGGGAATTTTAGACCAGCAGGAAGCAGATGTAACTCCTATTGAACTTAAAGATGTACCTACCCCACGCGAGTTTAAGGAATATCTTGACTCTTACGTTGTAGGTCAGGAAGAAGCAAAAAAGACACTTTCTGTTGCAGTTTACAACCACTATAAAAGAATGTCAGTTTCGGTAGCAAGCCAGGCCGCAGAAGATGCTGTAAAAATTGAAAAATCAAATGTTCTTTTGATTGGACCAACAGGTAGCGGAAAAACTCTCCTTGCACGCACTCTTGCTCAGCGCCTTAAGGTTCCATTTGCAATTGCAGATGCCACTACCCTTACAGAAGCCGGCTACGTTGGTGAAGATGTTGAGAACGTTCTTCTTAAACTTATTAACGCCGCAGACGGAAACATTGAAGCTGCAGAACGTGGAATTATTTTTATTGATGAAATTGATAAGATTGCCCGCAAGAGCGAAAACACTTCTATTACCCGCGATGTAAGCGGTGAAGGTGTTCAGCAGGCACTTTTGAAAATTATCGAAGGTACAGTTGCAAGCGTTCCTCCTCAGGGCGGCCGCAAGCATCCAAACCAGGAAATGCTTCAGATTGATACAACAAATATCCTCTTTATTCTTGGTGGAGCTTTTGTTGGTCTTGATAAGATTATTGAACAGCGAGTTTCTTCACATGCTATGGGCTTTGGTTCTTCAGTTGGTCAGATGTCAGATGAAGACAAGATGAAGCTTTTGAATCAGGTTACTCCAGATGACCTCGTAAAGTTCGGTTTGATTCCAGAACTTATCGGCCGAATGCCAATTACCTGTGCCCTCAAAGAGCTTACCCGCGATGACCTTGTCAGTGTACTCACAGAACCTAAGAACGCAATCACAAAGCAGTTCCAGGCATCATTTAATATTGATGATGTTAAACTTGAGTTTGAAAAAGAAGCTATCGAAGAAATCGCAGACGAGGCAATCCGCCAGAAGACAGGGGCGCGAGGTCTTCGTACAATCGTTGAAAAAATGCTTATGGACGTAATGTTCAAGGTTCCTGATATCAAGGGAAAGAAAACCTTTACTGTTACAAAGAAAATTGTACAGGGTAAAGAAAAGAACATTGAAAGTCTCATAAAGACAGACACAGCGTCTATTGAAAGCGCCTAGGCTCATAAGCTACGCGAGGCTTTCCTCCATGGCAGATGTTTTTTCTAACCTTTCAGAAAACTTAAAGCAAAGTCTCACAAGTCTTGGAATTACTTCTCCTACTCCCGTGCAGGCAGAGGTAATTCCCCGCATAATGCAGGGCGAGAACCTGCTTTTTGAATCAGAAACCGGAACCGGAAAAACCTTTGCTTATCTCTTGCCTCTTATCAACAAACTGGAAACTTTAGACGACCACCAGAGAGTCCGCATAATTGTTGTAGCTCCAACCTTTGAATTGGCTTCACAAATCAACAGCGCCTGTAAATCTGTTAGCAGTCACAAGTCTGCCCTTATGATTGGAGGCGCACCACTCAAACGCCAGATTGAAACTCTTAAAGAAAAACCTGAAATCATAATTGGAACTGCAGCCCGCCTTGTTGAGCTTATTCATCTTAAAAAACTTAAAGTTGAAGGCCTTATAGCTGCGGTTTTTGATGAAACAGACCGCCTTGTAAAAAAAGAGTCTGTTGAAGATACTTCTAACTTTAGAAACCTTTTACCGGCCGGAACTCAAATTATTGCCTGCACCGCAACTCTCAGTAAGCAGACAAAAATCTTTTTTGCTGATGCAAAGAATGTCGTTATGCCGCCGGAAGATGTACTGCGAAAGCGAATAACTCATTGGGCAATTTACGCAGAAAACCGCGACAAAATCGACACCCTGCGCAAATTTCTTGCAGCAGAAAATCCGACAAAAGCACTCATTTTTACTTCACGTGCAGACCAGGTAGAAAATATTTACAACAAACTAACTTACAAAAAAGTTGTCTGCGCAGCCCTTCACGCAAAAACAGATAAGCAGAAACGTAAGGCCGCAATAGACCGCTTCCGCAGCGGCAAGGAAAAAATCCTTATTACAAGTGACCTGGCTGCCCGGGGCTTGGATATTCCCGAGATCTCTCATATAATTCAAATGGACTTCCCTCAGGATGAAGATTTCTTTATTCATCGCAGCGGACGTACTGCCAGAGCTGGAAAAACCGGAATAAATGTTGTAATCGGAGATGAATGGGAAATGCGTCATTTTGCTCAGCTTGAAAAAAAACTTGGCATAACTGTATATCCCAAGGAAGTTCGTGACGGCAAGGTTACAAGCCCTGTTATATACGACAATGAAAATCAGGATTAAAAAATGTCAGAAAACAAGAAAATCAAAATTGCAATAGATACACTTGGCGGCGACCACGGTAAATCAGGTTTCGGCTCTTACATATTATATTTTATTTCAAATCTTCCAAAAGAAAGAGATTTTGAAATCGAACTTTTTGGTACTGAAGAAGACCGCTATACCTATACTTCAGGAACTGATATTCCTTATTCTGCAATCAAGCTGCTTGAAACGCCTCAAGCTCTGCGCCGCTGGTATAAATATCATGCAAACCGTTTCGTTAAAAAACACGGTTACGATGCAGTAATCTATCCAAGTGCTAGTAAAATGCTGCCACGAAAGTTTCACGGACATACAGCTATAGCAGTAATCAACAGTATTGTATCTTCTGATATTGCTGAAATGAATCGTAAATCTCACCGTCAGCTGAAAAAAGGTATCCTTCATGCACAAAAACTGATTGCAGCTTCTAATTTTATAAAAGATGATTTAGTAAAGCTTGGTGTTTCCGCAGATAAAATTACAGTAATCCACAACGGAATAGACCACAAGCTTTTCTTCCCTATGGCAGATATTTTTGAAGATAAAATTGTAGATATAAAACCTTTTGCAATTAAGCGTCCTTATTTTGTTTATGGCTCTACTCTTTCAAGCCCTGAAAAAAAACATATTGAGCTTATCAAAGCCTTTGAACTCTTTAAGAAAAACACAGGTGCCCCACACCGCCTGGTTTTAGCCGGCAACGACGGCCCCTATGCAGAAGAGATTCACAAAGCGGCTTTTGATTCTCAGTTTGCAAGTGATATTTTCCTTACCGGCTTTTTCCCTCATGAAAACTTTGCCCGCCTTTACGGTGGTGCCGAAGCCTGTCTTTTTCCTTCTGTAAACGAAGGGGTTGGACTTCCAATCTTAGAGGCTATGGCCTGTGGAATCCCGGTAATTTGCAGTAACAAGGGTGCCCTCAAGGAAATCGGAGGTACAGCTCCCCTCTATTACAATCCCGACAAGGCTGATGCCATAGACCAGCTGGCCCTCAACATGCAGAAAGTTACAGAAGATAAAGAACTCCGTGACAACATGATTACCGACGGCATTGTCTGGGCCAAGGATTTCAACTGGGAAGAAACTGTTAATCAGACTTTGGCAAGCATTTTTAACTTCTAATACAATTAAAAACTACTATATAAATTCTCTTTAAATGATATGTAAAATTCTGTATAATTATAAGACTATAATAGGCGGTAATGCTATAAAAATTACGGGCGTAGTTTTTCAGGAGTGAATTGTGTTTTTAAAAAGTCTTGATATATTCGGATTTAAATCTTTTGCGGATAAAACTCACATTGATTTTGCTGAGGGTATTACAGCCCTGCTCGGACCTAATGGTTGTGGTAAGAGTAATGTTGTAGATGCAATCAAGTGGGTACTTGCTGAACGCAATTCTAAAAATCTTCGTGCAGAAAAAATGGAAGACGTTATCTTTAACGGAACTGAACGTCGTCCTGCCCTCAACACTGCCGAGGTTACTCTTACCATTGCTAATGATAAGGGGCTTCTCCCTCTTGATGAAGAAGAAATTGCAATTACCCGCCGACTTTACCGTTCGGGTGATGCTGAATATTTTATTAATAAACGTCCGGCAGGCCCTACAGAAATCCGCCGTCTTTTTATGGATACTGGTGTTGGTAAGGCAGCCTACTCTGTTATGGAGCAGGGAAAAATCGACCAGATTCTTTCTAGCAAGCCGGAAGACCGCCGCTACCTTTTTGAAGAAGCAGCTGGTATCAGCCGTTCAAAGGCTGAAGTAGCCGAAGCAGAACGCGAGCTTGAACGCACCCGTCAGAACATGACTCAGATTGAAATTGCCATGGGAGAAATTAAGCGTCAGTACGATACTCTCAAGGTTCAATCTGAAAAAACAATTAAATACCGCCAGTTCAAAGAAGAAATCTACAGCTGCGAACTGGATCTCACCCTTCTTCGACTTAAAAACTTTGTAACTGATAAGGCCCGCCACGAAGAAGAACTCAAGCGTGTTCAGGAAAAACGCGATAAGGTTCGTCAGGAAATTGAAGAAATCAACAATACAATTTCTGAAAACATGGATAAAGTTAAAGCCATGCAGGATGACCTTTACAGTAAGCAGGCAAATCTTCTTGCAATCGGTCAGGAAAAAAACGGCAAACTCGAACTTATCAAACAGCAGAATCAACAGGCTCTTTTGATGAAGGAAAAGCTTAATGCCCTCGAAGGCCGCCGCGCTGCTATACAGGAACGAATTGATACAGTTCAGGAAGAAATTGACGAAAACAATGCCGTTCTTCACGAAAAAAACAAGCAGTTAAATGATATCAAGGCTAACATAGAATCTTTCCAGAAGAATATTGAAACTTCCAGCAGCCAGATTACAGACAATGACCGTAAGGCAGATTCCCTCCGCCAGCAGATTGTAGAACTTGAAGAAGAACGCGTAGAACTTCAGAAAGAACTTGCAGCAATTACAGAAGACATTGTTTCCATGCTGGATGCAAAGCTTAAAGATGCTGGTTTTTCGGAAGGTGCACTTCGCATTGCAAAAGAAGAACTTGAAGAAAACTTTGCAAAGCTTAAGATTTATCTTGATGGTCGTAAGAATATTTTTTCTGACCAGGCAGCAAAAAAACTTAATGCTGATGAGGCTGCAAAAACAATCTCAGAATCAGTAGAGGCCTTTGAAGAAGCCGGCCGCCAGATGCAGGCTCTTGAAGCTTCCCTTAAGAAATATCAGGCTGCATCTCCTGCTTTTATTACAGAATTTCTTTCACCAGAAGGTATCATGACCAAAAAGCGCGGAATTGATGACAAAATCAATCAGAACCGCACTAAAGTTGATGATATTAACAATCAGATTAAAGAGCTTAATTCTCAAAACAACGAGCTTACTGCAAAAATCAATGAATATCGCGATACTTTGCAGAAGCTCAAACTCAACGAGATTCAGATGCAGGAACAGATTTCTGCAAGTCAGAATCAGATAAATACTTTAAACCGACAGCTTACAAGTGAACAGGCAACTTTGCGAGATACAGAGGACGAACTGTTTGCAGAAAACAAACGCGCCGATGAAATCAACGAGCAGATTCAGACCTATCAGGATGAACTTGCAGAAATTGAATACCGCGGTAAAAAACTTGCCGACGAAATGAATAGACTCGACGAAGAGATAGCAAAGGCTAACAAAAGCGTTTCCGGCAAGAGTGATACCCTCGATAAAAAACGCGAAGAACAGAATAAATATCAGGAGCAGTACGAGCGCCTTTCACTTTCTTTGAACTCTGCAGACAACGATATTCGTAACGTTAAGCAGAACTTCCAGGATCAGTACTCACGCGACCTCATGGAATTTGAAGAGCGCATGTACAAGATTACTACTCCGGCAGCAGACCTTCGCGAAAAGCTTGCCGAAGCAAAAAAAGCCTTCCAGTCTCTGGGTAGCGTAAACCTTATGGCACCAGAAGAGTTCAACGAGGTAAAAGAACGCTACGAGCGCCAGCGCACAAACTACGAAGATACTCAAAAGTCTCTTGAAAACCTTACCCGTGTTAGTGAAGAAATTAAATCTAAGTCTGCAGAGATGTTCCTCGAGACTTATAATCAGATTAAGAAAAACTTTCACAATATGTTCCGCCGACTTTTCAACGGTGGCCGTGCCGAACTTAAGCTTGCAGACCCTGCTAACATTTTGTCTTCAGGTATTGATATTTACGCTCAGCCGCCTGGAAAGAAGCTTGAAAACATTGCCCTCCTCTCCGGTGGTGAAAAGACAATGACTGCGGTTGCCCTGCTCTTTGCAACCTATCAGGTTCGTCCTAGTCCATTCTGTCTTCTCGATGAAATTGACGCCGCTCTGGATGATAAAAACGTATCGTCTTTTGTAACTGCGCTTGAAAGTTTTGCCAGTGTGAGCCAGTACATCGTAATCACACATAATAAAAAAACAGTAATGGGTGCTTCAACTATGCTTGGTATTACAATGGAAGAGTCTGGTGTCAGTAAAATTATTGCCCTCCGCCTTGATGAAGATATTAAGCGAGGTACAATTGTTGATCATAATCAAGACAACTTTGTTGAAGAAGACGTTCCGGATGAGGAAGGCGTTGTACTTCCTCCTCGTCCTCCAAAGAGAGATAAGTCTTAAACTAACTATTGTTAGTTATTAAGGTAAAAAAATGGATTTCAAAGGGATTTGGAAAAACACAAAAGAAAAGCTCTCTGCTCTCGTTGAAAAAATCCGTGAGTTTTACGAAGAAAATAAAATGCTTTCGTATATTCTCGCGGCCTTGGTCATTCTTCTTCTATTGTGCATAATTCTTTTGATAGCCTTAACTGGAAAGAAAAAAGAACCTGCAATGGTTCCCGGAACTGTACTTGAATTAACTGAACCTTTAGCTATTCCAGATGGACCTGAACTTCCAAAAGATTACACGACTTCTCGAACTCCTAAGGATAAATGGAGTGAAGAAGAAGCTCAGGAATGGTTCACAGTACCTTCACAAAAAGAAATTGATTCGCTTTCAAAAGCAAATGATAATTTAATAAATGAAATAACAGGAGCAGCACCATGAAAAAAATTCTCATAGCAGCAGCATGTGTCTTTATTCTATGTCTCACATCCTGTGTATCCGACCAGGCTCCAGAAACAGAAAATCAGATTCAGGCTCCTCAAACAGAAACTTTAGAAGTCACAACAGAACAAAATACTTCGGAAGACGAAACTTCATCTGACTCAGGAACTGAAAGCGACGATAACACAGAAAGCGACGATAACACTGAAATCGACTCTAACGAAGAAGAACCAGAGATTCAAGAAATTCTTACTTCAGAAGCCTTTCCTGAACCGGAAGAAATTGAAGAAGAAGTAATAATCACTCTTGAACCACAGGAATTAATTATAGAAGAAGAGTCTCCGGCTCCTGTAGAACCTGTTGAAAAAGAAGAACCACCTGCAATTATAGAGTCAATAGAAATTCCTACTCCTAAAGAAACTGAAGAGCCAGAAACAGATCATGAACCAGAGCAAGAGCAAGAACCAGAACCAGAACCTGATATTTCTGAAAAAGATGTGGTCATCGACAGCAATCAGGACTCAGATGATATATCTGGCGGAATCGACATTACAGATGATTATACAGAGTCTGAAAATGAAACTGCCGAAGCGGAAAAAGAAATCATTCCTTCACGTTCGGTTACTCTCAAAAAATTTGAATACCTTGATGTGATTTATCCTGGCAGCGGCTGGATTTACATGGGACTTACAGATAATTCAAAAGACATTGCTTATTTTGGTCGTAAACTCGGCACAAAAGATACAAAGTTCTCTTTACAGGCCCGTGCAGCAGGAAGAAAAATCATTCACTTCTACAGAAATGATCCGTTAACAGGTCAGTATCTTGATGATTATATCGAAGTCATAATCTCTTCTGAAAACGGCTCTAATAAAACTCATATTGAAGCTCCAGCTTTTACTCTGCCAGTTCAGAAAAAAGAAAAACCTGTAAAAAAGGTTGAAGAAACTTCAGAAGACGTAAACACTGCAAATACTGAAGTAACAACAACTACTGCTACTTCAGTTCCTGACACTACAAAATCTTCTACCACAGCTTCCGCTCCATCAGCAACAAAATCAACTTCAGAAGATAAAAACTCACAAATAGCAGATACCCCTTCATTAACAGAATCTCAACCTGATGATTCAAGTAACACATCAAACGTATCTACAGAAACATCCGCAAATCCAGACTCACTGTTACAAGAAGCACAGTTACTATATAATGAGAAAGAATATAAAGCTGCTCTTTTAAAACTTAATCAGTTTTTTGAATATTCAACAGATAATCGTGATGAAGCTCTTTTCTTAAAAGGACAGATTCTCGAAGCAAAATCTGATGTACGTGATATAAAGGGTTCAATAGATGCATATACAACGCTTACCAAAAACTATCCTGCAAGTAAACTCTGGGACAGTGCAAATAAGCGTATTATATATTTAAAAAGATTCTATTTGGAGGTTAGATAGATTCCATGAAAAAATTAGTTAAATCTATTCTTATTATCGGATTGGGCGCTGCCCTCTTTTCATCATGTATGATTAGCCGCCCGGCTAAGGAAGATACTCCTGTCCGCTCAATTACGGTTTCAGGCTCTGGAAGCGTTTCTGTAAAGCCTGATATGGTATCAATAAAATTCATTGTAAAGACAACAAACTGGAACTGTCTTGCAGCTGCAGAAAGAAACGCTATTAATACAACGAATACAATCAATGCAATTAAAGAAGCCGGAGTTCCTGAATCAGACATTTCAACTTATGATTATTCTATCACTCAGGATAATTCACATACTTATGCTGGTGAATATACAGTCCGCAATACTATTGCTGTAATTATCAGAAATATTGATCTTACAGGAAAGGTAATTGATGCTGCTGTAAAAAATAATACAGGAGCAAATGGAATTACTTCTTTTGAATATCTTGTTTCAGACAAAGCCACAGCACTTCGCGAAGCACGCACTCTTGCAATTAAAAATGCACAGGATGCTGCTTCTCTTTTAGCCGGAGCCAGTGGCTGTAAGGTAAATGGTGTAATTGAAATCCGTGAAGATTATACAAGTGCAGGACGAAGTAATGATATGCTTTACAAAGCTGTTTCTATGTCTGCCGGAAGTGGAACACCAACTCCAATCGTAGAGGGAAACATTACAATTACTTCTAATGTAACTGTAAAATATGAACTTACAAATTAAATAACCGTCATCCCGAACTTGTTTCGGGATCTATTAAAACAGACCCCGAAACAAATTCGGGGTGACAGAAATATAAGAGGACTAAAATATGTTGGACTACAAATTTATTAAAGACAATCTTGATGCTGTAAAGCAGAATATCATCAACCGTAACATGACAGCTGATGCAGACAAGGTTGTTGAACTTTTTGACAAGCGCACTGCCCTTGTAACAAAGCTTCAGGGACTTCAGCAGAAACGTAATGAAAACGCTCAGGCAATGAAGCAGAAGCTCGACCCTGAAAAACGCAACGAGCTCATCGCAGCCGGTAAGGCAATTAAAGACGAAATTACTTCTGTAGAAGCAGAAACTAAAGAAACAGAAGCAGCACTCGAAGAAGCTGCCCGCCAGATTCCAAACATGGTTCACCCTGATGCTCCAGTTGGAAAACTTGATACAGAAAACCTTGAAGTAAAGAAGGTTGGAACTCCACGTAAGTTCGACTTTGAACCAAAAGATCATGTTCAGCTTGGTGAATCTCTCGACATCATCGACTTTGACCGCGGTACAAAAGTATCTGGTCCAAAGTTCTACTATCTTAAAAACGAAGCTGTATTCCTCGAGCAGGCATTGATTATGTATGCCCTCAACACTCTCCGCAAGCACAACTTCCAGATGTTCATTACCCCTGATGTTGCAAAGGAAGAAGTTCTTAAGGGAATCGGCTTTAATCCACGTGGAAACGAATCTAACGTTTACTCAATCGAAGAAGAAGGAACCTGTCTCGTAGCTACTGCAGAAATCACTCTTGGTGGATATCATCAGGATGAAATCTTAGACAAGGCTAGCCTTCCACGTTTCTACGGCGGACTTTCACACTGTTTCCGCCGCGAAGCTGGTGCTGCAGGACAGTTCTCTAAGGGACTCTACCGCGTACACCAGTTCGACAAAGTAGAAATGTTCGCATACGCTACTCCAGAACAGAGTGACGAGATTCACGAAAAGCTCCGCCAGATTGAAGAGGAGATTTTCGAAGGTCTTGGGCTTCCATTCCATGTTGTAGATACCTGTACAGGAGACCTTGGTGCACCGGCCTACCGCAAGTGGGACCTGGAAGCATGGATGCCTGGCCGCAACGGTGGTGAATACGGTGAAGTAACCTCAACTTCTAACTGTACAGACTATCAGGCTCGCCGCCTTAACATTAAGTTCAAGGACGACGATGGAAAGAACAAGTACGTTCACACCTTGAACGGAACTGCAATTGCTGTAGGCCGTGCAATGCTTGCTATTCTCGAAAACTATCAGAACGCAGACGGTTCTGTAACAATTCCTGAAGTACTTGTACCTTACTGCGGCTTCGACAAAATTTTGCCTAAGAAATAAATGATAAACGGTGGTTTCGATACATATGATTTCCAGGCACTCAACCACCTGTCGTATCGAAACTACCTGTCAGGAGACCTATATGGACGACACAGAAAAACTGAATCAGAACAAAACTACAAATAGAATCTTTTATTTAATTTTATTTCTTGCTGTTGTACTTGCAGGTTTTCTGTGCAAAACCATGTCTACCGTAATTATCCCGGTTGTTTTTTCTTTCTTGCTTTCTTTTGTATTCCTGCCAATCATAAAAAAGCTGAATGTAAAAACAGGAATTCCATGGGTTATTTCTTCATTGATTATTGTTATTCTGTTTTTTGTAGGAATACTTGGTCTTACTTCGATACTTGTTACTTCTCTTACTGGAATTATTGCAGAATATCCAAAATATGAAAATCGCTTTATGTCTATTTATCAGGTTATTGCTAATAATTTTGGTATTGAAATTGATAATACAAAAAGCCTTTTTCAAAATCTCTGGGGTTCATTAAAAATCCGTGAATACATGCAGAAGCTTGCTGTAATGCTTTCTTCAGGAGTAATTTCTTTCAGTAAAACAATCTTTTTGATTTCAATTTTGACTGCATTTATACTGATTGAAATGCGTCTCACAAAACGAAAAATGCATTATGCTTTTAAGGATAACCGGGCTAAAATTACCAGAATCTCAAATCAGATTATAAATCAAACAGTTCGTTATATTTCAATTAAATTTTTTATTTCACTTGGAACTGGTATACTCTGCGGAATAGCTGCCCTGATTATCGGACTCGACTTCCCTATTGTATGGGGATTTCTTGCTTTTATTATGAATTTTATCCCGATTTTTGGTTCTATAATTTCCGTAGGGCTTACAACAATTTTCTCTTTAATTCAATTTTATCCAAACTGGGGAAAAACAGTTTTTATACTGATTTTTATGACTTCAGTTAATATGATTCTTGGAAATATCCTTGAGCCTCGTATTGAAGGTAAAAACCTTGGAGTTTCTCCAGTTATAATTCTTATAAGTCTTTCTTTATGGGGATACATATGGGGATTCACGGGAATGCTTATTGCAGTTCCTCTTATGGTAATTATAAAAATCTTCTGTGAAAATATTGATTATCTGAATGGACTTGCAATAGTTATTGGAAATGATACTCGTCAGCAGCAGACAACAGAACAAAATCCAGAAGTTTAATTAATTAAACAAAGTACTCGTAGCTTTCTCGTATAAGAAACGAAGATCCTCTTCCTGCAGCGTTGTATAGCGGAAATCAACACAGGAATAAAGGCCATCTGTACTTCGATAAATCTTATTAACAAGGCTTGTTACAAAAATGTCACGAGTCAAAATTGGTCCACGTTTAATTGAAAATGAAAGTTTAATTCCGTATTCTTCATTTTCAAAGAAAGTACAATTCTGAGTTTCCATTCCTACAACAAGTCGTTCATGATCCACAAAAAGAATAGAAAATGGTTTTACGCGGTTTTCCATTGCTTCCATAGCAGCAGGATGTGGTTCTGAAAGATATTTACAAACAGGAATCAGCTGAATACCATTGCCTGCATTTTTTTCCTGTTTAGCCTGCTCTACAAACTGCTCGAGTAATTCTTTTGCTTTTTTCTGATATTCAAGAGCAATGATTTTCCAAACAGGACGAACAAAGAGTTCAATACCTTCAGCAGGTATACATTTTAGATTAAGGTCTCTTCTTGATTTGCAGTCAAAATAAATAACTGAAGAAAAATCATAATCAGAATCTTCTTCTATATCTGCAATACGTTCAATATGATCTGGAATAGCAAGTGTAAGACCTTTATTAGTAGCTGTAACGGGAGATATAAAATACAGGCCGACCCGATTAAAATAAAATTCAACTTTTACCTGTTTATTGGCAAAACTTTTTATTGATTGTGCTGGATTTTCAAGAAGAATATCTCCATTCTTCTTTACCTTCATATGTTCGCCTTTTATTGCAACCGGAAAAATCTGAGAGGTAAGAGAACGAATTTCTCCTTCTCTATCTTCTTCATCTGAAGATATAGGTTCTTCAACTGGAGTAAGAGTTACAGGAACATTTCCATCAATAAGATATTGAAGAACCAGTTCCCTTTCAATTCCCGTAAGTTTATCGTGTTCCATCATACTTTTTGCCACCTGTCTATAGTAATCTGGTAAAACTCATTGTTTCCGCTTGGATTCAGAAACACCGTTACATCTATTGTACCACAGTCTGCATAAAAACGCACAGGAATCTGTATAATATCTGAACCATTAAATGGTTCTCCAAAAATCCATTTATTAAAATATTGTGATTCTTCTGTAATTTCTGTATTAAAATATTTATTCCAGCCGTCTTCAAAATCTTTTACAAAAAAGACGTAATTAAAAATATATTTCTGGCTAAAGTATTCTTCTGCACCGCTATGTTCATATTCAGAAAACACCTGACAGAACTGATTTATTTTTTCTTTTACAGAATTATACATATTACTTGTATCAAGGCTCCCAAAGTCAGTTAAATAAGGATAAACAGGTGATTTATTATTTGTTATTTTGTATAAATCTTTATTAAACGAAACATCAGGACCAAGCTGAACTGTATCTCTGGAAATTGATTTAGTAAGACGTTCTTTTTCAAGTTCCTGAGTCCAGGTAATTTCAAGTTCCTTATCTTTAACTGTCTTCTTTATTGTATTATTTTCTGTAACTACTACAGACGATTCCTGGGCATTTTTACAAGAATTCAATGAAGGAAATAATGATAAAAAAGAGAAAAGGATAATATAGAATTGAAAGTTTTTTTTCAAAAAATCTCCTGAATGCATATTACTTTCTGAATGCTATTAATATTAGCATACTTTATAATCATCGTCATTAACACAAGTGCAAATTTATAAAATTTTTTTGATTTTTTTTTGTAATTGTATTGACATAAATGCGTATAAATGTTATAAATTAAACATCAACTGACGGGCAGTTAGCTCAGCTGGTACGAGCGTCTGGTTTACACCCAGAATGTCGGGAGTTCGATCCTCTCACTGCCCATAGCGAAAAGACTAGGTTCGATTAAAACCTGGTCTTTTTTTTGTTCAAAATATAAAAGAACATCAGAATAAGTCTGATAACACTTCTTATCGGATTTCTTATTTTTTATGATTTCAAGCCTTATTCAAAATCAAATTGCAAAAGCTGTTTTATCATTGATTGGAATTTCTGTTATTGTCGTAAGCATAGTATACGAGAAAAAAGCAAAGAATCCGAAAAACTTTGGGATTTTGAAAGCTATAAGGTCAATAATCCCAAAGTCAAAGAACACCAGGCAAAAGAAGTGACAAACACAAGAATCTCAAAAAAATAGAGCGCAGACCTGCGCTCCTTATTATTGCTCTTTGGCTTCTGTATA
>SAMEA3663010__coassemble_564_pt1 | contig 13548 bp, 13 predicted proteins | sample SAMEA3663010__metabat2_high_PE_011 | metagenome-assembled genome bin SAMEA3663010 (sample SAMEA3663010) | pig gut metagenome | biome: pig gut; feature: pig-associated habitat; material: faeces | place: France | collected 2012
CAACCGTGACTGGGAGCCAAAAATTCGGATTTTTGTTTATAATGCGGAAGCCCTGAGTGATTAAATGCGTTAGCGATGTGAAAGGCGCCGAAGGCGGCCACCGCAGCGCAGCGAGGAGGCTGGAGCGACAGCGGAACCTGGAACGTAGCGACCGGCGCCGAAGGCGCCGGTAACGCCCGAATTATTATTAACAATTAATTCTCTTGCAAGTTATTTTTTCTGAGTATAGGATATAAAAAACGCAAATCGCAAGGAGTTACCATGTTCGATTTTAAATATTTTACACCTACAAAAGTTTTGTTCGGAAAGAATACCGAAAATAAAGTTGCCGACCTCATTCAGGAATTTGGCGGTAAAAAAGTTTTGATTCATTACGGCGGAGGAAGTGTTATCCGCTCGGGTCTTATGCAGAAGGTTACAGACAAGCTCGACACTGCCGGAATTAAATACGTAAAACTTGGCGGTGCTGTTCCTAACCCTCGTTTAAGCCTTGTATATGAAGGAATCGAGCTTTGTAAAAAAGAAGGTCTTGATTTTATTCTGGCTCTCGGCGGTGGTTCTGCTATTGACTCTGCAAAGGCTATCGGCTACGGCGTTATGAATGACGGTGATGTCTGGGATTTGTATGATTATAAAAAACAGGCAAAGGCTTGCATGCCGCTGGGAGTAATTCTGACACTTGCCGCAACAGGAAGTGAAATGAGTGACTCTTCCGTAATCACAAAAGAAGAAGGTCTTGTAAAGCGAGGTTACTCAAGTGATTTCTGCCGCCCTCGCTTTGCCGTCCTTAATCCGGAACTGACAATGACTTTACCAGACTATCAGACTGCCTGTGGCTGCACTGATATCATGATGCACACAATGGAACGCTATTTTACAAACGGCGGAAACATGGAACTTACTGATTCTATGGCAGAAGCACTTCTCCACACTGTAAAAGAAAACGCAAAGATTCTTGCCCGCGACCCTAAAAACTACGATGCCCGCGCAGAAGTTATGTGGGCCGGAAGTCTTTCACACAACGGGCTCACAGGCTGCGGCAACGACGGCGGCGACTGGATGACTCATAAGCTTGAGCATGAACTTGGCGGCCTTTACGACGTAGCCCACGGTGCCGGTCTTGCAGCAATCTGGGGAAGCTGGGCCCGCTATGTTTATAAAAACTGTCTTCCACGTTTTAAGCGCTATGCCATCAACGTTATGGGTATCGCACCAAATGCAGGCAGCGACGAAGAAATCGCCCTCAAGGGAATTGAAGCAATGGAAGCTTTCTACCGCGAAATCAAGATGCCAACAAACCTTCGCGAGCTTGGCGTAAATGCAACTGATGATGACCTCAAGCTTATGGCTCACAAATGCGCTGTCGGCGTAAACGGCGGAAAAGGTTCTGCACGCTTCCTTAAAGAAGAAGATATGCTTGAAATCTACAAGATGAGCAGATAAAAAAGATGGGGGTGTCCAAAAAGTTTACCTTCTAGTGTCATTCCGAACTTGTTTCGGAATCTATAGACCTAAATGTAGAGTAGATGCTGAAACATAGGGAGCGACACTGCTATGCAGTGTAAAAACAGTCCAGTGGACTGTTTTTAGCGAGTCTCCGAGCAGCTATGCTGCGAAGGTTCAGCATGACAATACTTTTTAGTAAGCCCCATGACAGAAATTTTCCAGGTTTGAAAATGACTGTTGAAAAGAGGATTTTTACCATCATTATTTCATCGCTTTTGTTTCCTTTTCTATTTTGACATTTTCTACTTGATTTGTCATTTTCAATAAATTATACTGATATTACGGTGGTTGAGCCTGTCGAAACCACCATATCATTTTTTGGGAGATTATAAAAAATGATCGTAGATTTTGAATATCAGCCTGTTCTTGAAGATTATAAAAAGAATGGCGGCATGAAACTTGGTTCTATACTTAAGATTCTTGAAAATTCCGGAAACAAACATTCTGATAAAGCAGGAGATGCAATTCTCGAAGGTTCAAACAGCGGAGTAGCATGGGTTCTTACAGACTGGATGATTGAGCTTATCGCCTATCCGAAATATGGAGATAAGATTCTCGCGCGCACATGGTCTGAGCCGGTAAAACAGCCTCTTGTTTGTACACGTGATTTTGAAATGTATTGCAACAGCCAGCTTGCAGTTAAGGGAACTACAAAATGGATTCGCCTCGACCTCACTACAAACCGCCCTTGCAAAGTTACCGAAGAAATCATTGCAAAATATCAGCCGGAAGATAAATGTACTTTTGAAGATGCCCGTTTACCACGTCTCGCAACCCCAGAAGCTTTTTCAAACGAAATTGCACTTCCAATCCGTCGCGCAGATATAGACTTCAATGATCATGTTCACAATCTTACTTATCTTGATTATGCACTTGAAGTTTTACCAGCTGATATTTATGAAAACCGCAACTTTAAAAAGCTCCGCATAAGCTATAAGCTTGCAGTTAAATCTGGCGAAGAAATTGTCTGCAAATATGCAGAAGTTGAAGGCCGCCATATCTGCTGTATCTTCGGTAAAGACGGCAACCTTCGAACACAAATTGAATTTGACTGATTATAATCTTTAGATTTGAAGCTGGGCTTCCACCGGAATTATTTTAGTTTTACAAATTCTTCCAGAGGATTTCCGAAGATATCTTTGTTTTCACCATAAAAATAATTCCGTGGCCGGATAAGCTCAAGATGGAACTCCTTTTTTGATTCACCGTCCTCGCCTTCATCGTCGCCTAGCTCTGCTACAGAATAGTAAAAATCACCCTGATAAAATTTTACAAGCTGCCCGGCTTTATACTGTCCTACAATTTCGCCGTTTTCGTATCGCACACATTCAGTAAAATCAAACTTGATTTTTCTGGAATTAATTTTATAAGTTCCTGTCCACACAATAATGTTCGAAGAATCAGCATAAGAAGCGCGAAGCATAACTCTATGATTTGGATATAAAATCAGATGATGATAATAAAGCTGCATCTGATTATCATAATTCTGCATAACCCATTCACTGTCATAAAATGGACTCTTCTTTTCCGAAAAACATCCGGTAAAAACCAGAGCACTGATAATCAAAAAAATACATGCTAACTTTTTCATCTTTACTCCATCCAGATTTTTAATATAACTTTTCACCAAGTAAACGAGCCGCAAGACTAACTGCAAGAATCGCTGTCTGATTTCGTACATCAAGAATAGGATTAACTTCAACAATTTCTGCAGAAGAAACTTTTTCTGTAGCAGCTATTTCTTCCATCAATAAAAGTGCTTCACGATTTGTCATTCCACCTGGAAGCGGAATACCTGTTCCCGGTGCAAACATAGGATCCAGAACATCCATATCAAAACTAACATGAATCTGATCAACCTTTTTAAAGAAGGCAAGTACCTGGCGTACAATTGCCGGAAAACCCTGACAATCAATATCACTCATAGTAAATACAGTAACACCTGCCTGCTTCATCAAAAGTTTTTCACCCGGATCAAGGTCTCGCGAACCTACAAAACAAATGTTCTTAGGATCAACTTTTTGACCTTCAAAATAAAGATTAGTAAGTTCCGGTAAACCATAGCCCGCAGAAGCAGCAAGACATTCACCGTGAATATTTCCTGTAGGTGTTGTTTCTGGTGTATTAAAATCACCATGTGCATCTACATAAAGAACTCCAACAGATTTTCCCTGTTTTTTTGCAGTAGCACTAACTCCGGCAAGTGACCCAAGAACTATCGAATGATCGCCGCCAAGTACAAGAGGAAACTCTCCTGCAGAAGTTATTTCTTCAACTTCGGCAGCAAGTTTTTCACATGCCGCTGTTATCGGCTTTAAATATTTTGCTTTAGGATTTCCTGCTTCCTCATATTCCTGAGAAACCACTTTAAAAATGTCACTGTGCTCAAAAGTCTTATGTCCAAGTGATTCCAATTTTTCTTTGATTCCCGCAAGACGGATAGCAGACGGCCCCATATCTGAGCCATGACGGCTCGCACCAAAATCCAGCGGCATTTCTAAAATGTGTACGTTCATATAAAGAATTCTAAAAAGAAACTCTTTATACGTCAAGAAAAAAAAAGTTCCGCTGCTCCCGTGAAAAACGCCTGTCGCCAACGGGAAATATGGTAAAGCTAAAAATTGCTTTTCGCAATTTTTTTAACGCTTTGCTATAAAACACCGGCCGCCAGCGGCCTTACACATGTCGTCAGTCGTTCTTTACTCCGCATCAGAACTTTTTCAGAATTCTAATTATTGCTTTTATGCATACTTTTTAGTTTTCGGTGAACATAGCCTCTATCTTATCTTTATACAAATCATTAATTCTGAAGCGCATGATTTCCTGTTTTGCGGAAAGTTCTACGCCAACCTCAAACGGCTTTGTGATGAGGCTGAACTTTGAAATACGTTCGAACATCTTGAAGCCGTTCTTTGCAGAAATGAGGTTTGCAATTTCTGTTTCATAAAGCTTCTGGATAACTTCAGACTCGAGCAGGTTTTCGTAGGTATCATACTGAATACCGTTGAAGGCTGCATAATTCTTTACTTCATCTTCATCAACAAGAATCAAGGCTGCAAGATAACGCTGATCCTGACCAACAACAACTGCCTGTTTTATATAATGCGATTCAGAAAGCTTTGTTTCAATTGGAAGTGGCTCAAGGTTTTCACCGCCACGAAGAACGATAGTATCCTTAATACGGCCCTTAATGCAAAGCTCGTTATGAATAGTCATGATTGCGAGGTCACCTGTATCGAGCCAACCGTCTTCGTTGATTACCTTTGCAGTAAGGTCCGGACGCTTGTAATAACCCTTCATTACTGTAGGTCCCTTAATCTGAAGAACTCCTTCCTTACAGCGGCCAAGAACAAAGCCGTCCTGAGGGTCAACAATGCGGGCTTCTACACCACGAATTGGAGAACCGATAGTTCTGAAGATTGGGTCTGCCATTGGGCGAACGGCAACAATTGGAGCTGTTTCTGTAAGACCGTAACCTTCTACAATCTGAACTCCAATAGCCCAGAAGAACTCATCAATTAACTTAGGGAAAGCACCTCCACCAGCAACACCAGCACGGAAGTTTGTACCCAGCATAGACTTGATTTTTCGGAAAACTAAAAGATTTCCAAGACCATACAGAGGCCAGAGGAGACACCAAGGAATCAAACATAAAATCCACCAGAATACTGTGTGGTAACGTGTATAGCAGGCATTTTTATTGAACATAAGACGGCTCATAGCCTTCTGTGCCTTTGCAACCTTAACAAAGAAGTTGAACATTGCAAGAACAATTCCACCGGCCTTACGCATTTTCTTTGTAATTCCGTCATAAACTGCTTCAAATACACGTGGAACTGCAGGAAGAATATGAGGATTAAGAGTCTTAAAGTCTGCAAGAAGAATTGAACCAACTGGCTTTGAATAACAAAGAACTGCCCCCTGAATCAACATAACGTATTCAACTTCTCGCTCGAAAACGTGCCATACAGGAAGAACAGAAAGAGCTCTGTCACCAGGGTTAAGGAAAATACGCTCTGGAATTTCATCAAGCTGGGCAAGGAAGTTATGGTGAGTAAGCATTACTCCCTTTGGAGTTCCTGTTGTGCCAGAAGTAAAGATGATTGTAGCAAGCTCATCTCCCTTTCCCTTTTCAAGCTCTTCTTCTACCTTTCCCTTATTTTCAATACGCCACTTCTGGCCGATTTTCATAAGTTCTTCGTAGAACAGAACATCCAGACCGACAGCCTTTGCTTCATCAAGATTTTCCTGTTTTACTTCGCTTTCAATAGAAATAATCGTTTTGAGCTCAGGAAGTTTATCTTTAAGAGCAATAATTTTTCCTACCTGAGCATTATTCTCAACAACACAATATTTAGCTTCTGTAATAGAAAGAATTTTTTCAAGATCATTTGGAGTAGCATCACAACCACGAGGAACATCAACAGCACCAATGTTCATAATTCCTAAATCAACATAAAGCCATTCTGCACGGTTATCTGAAATAAGACCAATAGGGTCACCACGCTTAATTCCAAGACTAAGGAGAGCTGCACCAAAATCAAGTCCATACTGGTAAAGTTCGCGGTAAAGAACAGGCTCAAACTGGCCGTTCTTAAGACGTTTCATCTGAGCGTTAATTTCTGCAAATTCAGTTGCCGAATTGCGAACCATTTTAGGGATTGTGTAGTCGTCGTCGAAAATCATAATTTTTTACTCCAAAATGAATGACATTTTTAGTACTTTTTGTCATTCTGGATTTAGTATATATAGATTTTAAATAGATTGCAAGCGAAATTTTTTGAATATAAAAAGTGACTGTCTAAAAAGTATTGTCATGCTGAACCTTTGCAGCACAGCTGCTCGGAGACTCGCTAAAAATAGTCCACTGGACTATTTTTGCCCTGCTACGCAGTGCCGCTCCCTATGTTTCTGCATCTATACTACATTTAGTTCTATAGATCCCGAAACAAGTTCGGAATGACACCAGGAGATAAACTTATTGGACAGCCTTCGCAGTTTTCACACTTGTAAACTTCGTATGTCTGTAAATATCCGGATTTATTTTTCTTAGTCACTGTCTTTTTTTAAGGAACATATCAAGCCGACAAACCGGCTTGACCGGTTTGTCGGCTTTGAAAATTATGTTATATCGGAAACATTAGGGAAAACTCACTTCCTTCCCCGATTTTGCTTTTTACGCTGATTTTGGCATTGTGATATTTTGCACCATGTTTTACGATTGAAAGTCCAAGTCCAGTGCCTGTCGTTCGTTTGTCCTGAATGTCTTTTGTACGGCTTTTATCTACTCTGTAAAATCGTTCAAAAATTCTTTCCTGCTGATTTTCTGCAATTCCGATACCAGTATCTTTGATGCTAAGCTTTAGATAATCTTTTTCTAGGATAATCTGTTCGATTTTTACGATGACGCTTCCATTTTCTTTGTTGTATTTGACTGCATTTTCCAAAAGATTAAAAATCATCTCCTGTATGACGGTCGGAACTCCGTTTACATAAACTGCTTCTTTTGTTCTGTTTTCAAATTTTATGGAAACATTTTTCTTTTCTGCATAAGATTTCAGAGATTTTATCGTATCAAGACAAATTTCATCAATGCAGATTTCCTCTTTTTCCATCGTGATGGATTCTTCATCCAGCTTTGAAAGCTTCAGGATATCATTCACAAGAAGAATCAATCTCTGCGCTTCGTTGTAGATGTCTTCGGAAAAACTCCGCATCGTTTTTTCATCAGCTGAACCGCTTTTCATAATTTCCGCAAAACCGCTTATACTGGTCAGGGGAGTTTTAAGCTCGTGGCTTACATTCGCGGAAAACTGTCGGCGGATTTCTTCCCGCTGCTTTTTCTCAAAGTTTTCGTCACTGATACGCTTTATGAAAGGCTTGAACTCTGAAAAAATTTCATTCGTCTGGGGATTTTCAAAATCAATTTTTTCTATGGAAGTCGTGATTTTTTTTGAAAGTGCAGCGGCCGCAAGACCTGAAATAATAAGGGCAATCACTAAAAGGCACAGAAGTTCCTGGCTTAAACCGAACATTAAAAGTCCCGCTGTATATTGCTGGCAGGAAACCCTGAGCACAGTGCCGTTTTCAAGCCGCTTGGCAAAATACAGGTTTTTCTGAAGCATGGTCGAAGAATAGCGGGTCACTTTGGAAGAGCCTTTTTCCATCGCTTCGATGAACTCACTGCGGGAAGCGTGGTTTTCCATTTCGGCAGGATTTGCCTTGTTGTCAAAAATCACCTTGCCATGAAAATCAATGACCGTGATTCTGTTGTCGGTCTTTATCCCCTCAAAAGTCGTCAGGAGCGAAAGATAATCGCACTCGTTTTCAAGCTCCGAAAAAATACGGTTTTCAAAATACTTGTAAAAGGAGTCGATGAAAATCACCGCGCAGGCAAAGTAAACCGCCACGCCAACTAGCATTGTGTTTATAAAAATTCTTAAAGTCAATGATTTAATTTTCATTTTCTGTCTCCAACAATCGAAAAAATGGGCCGTTCTGCAATAAGACAGAATCTGGGCACCGCTTCATTCTATATCAATACAGATTATAGTTTAAAAATGTTAGATTTTGGGGATGGAAATGTTAAATCTGGGTTAAATTTTTCGGAATGCTAGTATAGCAGGGGGTCTACAATCTGCTTGACCGGTTTGTTGGCTTTGAACTTCTTGTTATGTGATTTTTAATTCAATCCAATTCTATATCCTAATGTAAATAATTCTTTTATAACACTCACATCATTGATTCTATAAGAGTAATCATTTCGATATACTGTGTTTTTGGTTGCATGAATACAAGTTGGTGCGAAATGTAAATATAATCTCAGTTCTAGTCCTCATTTATTTGCATCTTCTTCTAAACAAATGATTCCGTCTGTTTGTAATGTTATCGATGGTGAATATGAACTATTATATGTTGTTATAAAATTATTGAGCGTTGAAGGTTTTCCTTCGGCCTCAATAAAAACATGATCTCCAACTTGTTGGATAAATGTTGCTAAATCTGTTGCGATTGACATAATTACTTCTCCTTTCAATCATCACATTTTTGGAACTAATGTTTTATAATCTATTGAATTTTTGGTTATATCCCATTTTCCAACTTGCATTTTTTTTATAATTTTTCCATCGCCAAATTAAAGCAAATCTGTACGATTCAAATTGTTGAAAATTTTATTCAAACTTCCTAAATCCTTTGAAGAAAGTAAAAAAGCTTCTAATGGGTCACACAATTTGCAATACGCCCAAAGTTGACCTAAATCGTGAAGATTCAAAGATGTTTTTTTCGCCTCTATAAAGACAATATTTGTTTTAGAACCTTTTTCCAAAATCCCTAACACATCTATTTGAATATCAAGCCCAACTGTCTGTGGATAGTTTCCGATTACACCATTTTCTTCTAAGAACAAATCAAGGGTGCGAGCATGAGAATCAACAGTTGTTATCTTCCAACCTTTGTACTTTTCTTCAAGATATTTTTGAAGCCAAAGTCGCATGGGTTCATATAATTCAAATTCTTTCTTTACATTATTCGCCATATCCTAATAATCCTGCCAAATCAGTCCACGATTCAAAATGCTTTCCTCTTATTTCCTCTGGCAAAGCTTCGTCATTTTCGCAGGGATGATTTGGTTTTGTCTTTCTGCGGATTGGCTTTTCCCAGTAAAACATATGAGTTTTCATATTTGGATTCTTTTGAATTAATTCTTCTGAATATTTTTCTAAGGCTTCTTGTTTATGTTTGATGTTAAAGCCTATTGGTAAAAACTCATTTGCATAGATTTTTACTTGATGTTCTTTCTTCCAATAATACTTTTTGCCTTCATTATATTTATCCAAGTTACTATCTCTGAAATTAGGATGTCCAAAGTCAATTGTTTGTACAGGAATATCAACAGCTTTTAACATATTGGCAATATCTATAACTATATACCAATTTCCAGGAATTTCGATATAAACACGATGCTGCTTGGATTCTTTTTTAAATGCAATATTACTAGCTCTTATATAGCCAGTAACATCTGCTATACCTCGAAGCAGGGCTTTCTTTTCATCAGATGTGATTGAAAACAATTCTTCATTCATTTTCATTGTCGAATGATGAGTTCCAGAACCAACAAAACGCAATATTTCACGCATTACGTACTCATTGTTCGGTTTTGAAAATGTAATTTTTGTTGAATGCTTTGTTTCCGACGGTATCAAATGTTGTCCAATCAATGGTTCTAAAATTTATTGAATATCGAATAAACTTGCTTTTACATAAACCGAAGTATCTTTCATGTCATCGGTATATAAGTTTTTATGAGGAATATCGATTGTTATTTTTGTTTCCGTTGAGTTTTGCTGAATTTCTCCATTTCCAAGAATCATTCCAAGTAAATAAGCCATTTCTATATTCATGTTATTCTCCTACTTGTTTATAAATTGTATCGGCAATGGCTTTTGCCATTAAAGGAGGAACTGCATTACCAATTTGCTGCCTTATTTGGACTTTAGAGCCCAAAAACACAAAATTATCATCAAAAGATTGAAGTCTTGCAGCTTCTCTTGGAGTGATTGAACGATTCAATAAAGGGTGATTATTTGTTCCGTTTGAACAAGCATCAAAACGTGTATCAATCGTGGGAGATGGAAAATCCCATTTTAATCTTCCCCAAGTTCCTGAAAATTTTTGATTTCCAAGAAGTTCTTTTGGTAAATGCTCTTTACCACATTCGGGAGGAATCATTTTGAGTTTCTCAATTGCAATTTTTGCGTGATTTGAAGCTTTATGATTATAAAGTTTTTTTGCTCCCTTATGCATTAAATTTTGATATTCAGAATTGGTTTCTGTTGAGTATTCTTGTTCAGCAAAACCTTCACCAGAATTTAAATATGCCAAATCTGAAATTGCATCACGAACTGTAACTATTTTTTTAGAAGTAGGCTTCGGAAGTTGAATTTTTTTGGATTTGCAACAAATAAATAAAGCTCTTTGTCTTGTTTGTGGAACTCCAAAATCTGAGGCCGTAAGCACCCCATAATCTACGAAATAACCAAGCTGTTGTATTTTCTCTAAAATCTGATTTTTAAACCAACCTGCAGAAGTGGAAAGCAAAGCCTTAACATTTTCAATGATAAAAATTTCAGGCTGAACAGATTCTACAATATTCAGATATTCCTTAAAAAGAAAATTTCTAGGATCTTCAAGGCCAAGTTTTTTTCCTTTCAATGAAAATCCTTGGCAAGGTGGGCCTCCAATTATCATATTGATATTATATTTTTTGCTTTTTTCTACGATAGTTTTTTTTATTTCAGAATCCGTTATATCACCGACAACAGTTTCAGCTTCAGGCATATTGTGTTTAAATGTTTTTAAAGCATTTTCATTGAAATCAAGTGCAAGCAAAGTTTTAAAGTGAGAGTTTTTGTCGATTCCATACGAAAAGCCTCCAGCGCCACTAAATAAGTCCAAAACACGAAAATTATCTATCATATCGCATTTGCCTTATTACGAATCAAAATTCTTTTAAAAACTTCCTTACCATTTAAAATCGGTTTGAATATATCATACTGACTGTCAGAGCCGTGATTTGCTTCGCCTATGATTTCAAATTGCTCACTGTTATAGCGATTTATAATTGTAATGGGAACTCCCATTATTCCAGTATAATCAAATGGAATTTCTGTAATGTTTCTAACATGTATTGCATTGTAATTATCATATTTTTGGTGAATAAGCGGATTAAAACAATGAGTAAGTCTTAAATTTTCATGTCGCCTTTCGTTATCTAAATTTGTAAGCCACATTGCATTTCCAAGACTACGCCATTTCTGCCCAGTTTCATCAACCCAATAACGTGTTGAACGAGGTTCAGAATCTTGTGGAACTCTAAATTTCATTTCTCCAAACTGATAACCAGTCCAAACTAAATTATTCTGAATTAATGGAAAAATCTCTTTATATGTCAAAGCATTTTGATTTCCAATTATCAGAAACTTTTTATTGTACTTCATTATTTCAGAAACCATTTCCTTAAATAAGGAAAATGGTGGATTTGTTACAACAATATCACATTCTTTTAAATAGTTTATACATTCAAGACTTCTAAAATCTCCATTACCATTTAATTCTTTTACACAATGTGTAGATAACAAAAAATCAGAGATAGTTTCGGAAGTAAAATCAGATTTACTTATTTTAGAAATATCAAGTATATATCCTTTTGAATTATTATCATTAAAAGATTCAAATAGACTTGGCTGTACAGAAGCATAAGGTGAAAAAGAAGTGCAGATAAGTCTTTTTAATCCTAAAACATTAAAATTTTGGAGAAAAAATTTAGTAAAATTTGATGTAAATGGATTATCACAATTACAAAGTACAGTTTTATTTTTGAATTGTTCTGCATAGTGTGCAAGTTCATTTTCGATTGTTTCATATGTCGTATAAAACTCATCATCCTTGCATCTTTTTGCTCTATGTAAATTTGTGTTTTTATTAGCCATTTCCCTTCACACTTTGGTTAATGTTATATCACGTTTTACAACAAATTTATAGAGATTAATTTTATTATGTTATTTTATGAAATAACATGCCGACTTTTACCCAAATTCACGCCGAAAATTTTTTAAAACACACCGTATTTTTGTAATTCATACGGGGAATTTCTACTTAAAATCTCGCGCATCAAGTAGCAGGCTTCCATACAAAATCAGCTTCCAAACGCTTTCATTTTGTCGCCTTCATTTTATCCTGTAGCCAATCCCGCGGATTGTTTCGATGATGTTTTCGTCGTTCAGTTTTTTTCTAAGATAACGGATATGGACATCCACAGTCCTTGTCTCAACATCTGAGTCAGTTTTCCAGATTTTAGAAAGCAACTGCTCTCGCGTGATGATGTTCCCTTTGTTTTCCAGAAGAATGCATAAAAGGTCAAATTCTTTTACGGTTAGAAAAATTTCTTTCTCCCCGCAAAAGACCTGATGCTTTGCTTTGTATAGCTTTATAGATCCACTTTCTAGAATCTCTTCCTGAGCATTTGTGACAGATTCGTACCTTCTTAGTACAGCCTTTACCCGTGCTACAAGTTCCATAATTCTAAATGGCTTTGGAATATAATCGTCTGCTCCTGTTTCAAGTCCCAAAACGGTATCGTATTCGGTGGTTTTTGCTGTCAGCATTATTACAGGAATATGCTTTGTATTTTCATCTGCTTTAAGCTTTTTTAGGATAGAAATACCATCTTCCTCGGGCAACATAATATCAAGAAGAATCAAGTTTGCCTGATTACTTCTTAATTCTTTCCAAAAATCTAAAGGACATGCAAACCCTCTACAAGACATGTTCTGGGAAGCCAAAGCATACTCAACAAGTTTTCTGATTGAATCGTCATCTTCCAAAAGAAAAATCATACTCTTATTCTATACCTTTTTTGACCGCTTTGTTCAGTTTTTTTTTGATTTGTGCAATTTTATTATCAACTCTTCACACAAGACAGCCTGCTCATCATTCAGTTTGTTCGTGGCAATCAGTGCAGTTATGTAATTCATCAATTTCGAGTTCATCTACTGTTTTGCTGACAATTCTTATAAAATGATTCTGCGGAACCAGCTCATCAAGACTTGGTGGCAGGAGCCACTGTTCGCCCTGGTTATATGGTTTGTATGTGATTTTATCGCTTATGCCTCTGCTCATATTTTAATTTTAGCAGATTTGAATTCACTTGTAAATTTAAAATAATTAGGGCTGCCCCATACTTTTGGGACAGCCCCCTCTAAAAGTAAATTAAACCTTAAATAAATCTATCTCAGATCCAATTTGTTTGATATTTTCTGCAACTTTTCCAGAAATAGTATAAAGGGCAGCTCCGGTTTCATTAATTTTTTCTGCACCTGTATGCATTTCTTCAATACTACCCTTCATGGTTTCGGTTGCATCCTGCAGCTTCTGAATCTCTGAAAGAATGTGCTTGTTACCTTCTGTCATTTCAGAAGAAGCTGAATGAACTTCAGATGTAGAATTATTCATAGACTTAAGGGCATCAATAATCTGTTTAGA
>SAMEA3663010__coassemble_594_pt1 | contig 12964 bp, 13 predicted proteins | sample SAMEA3663010__metabat2_high_PE_011 | metagenome-assembled genome bin SAMEA3663010 (sample SAMEA3663010) | pig gut metagenome | biome: pig gut; feature: pig-associated habitat; material: faeces | place: France | collected 2012
CAAGATTTCTTGCAAAGACTCTGTTTACAAAAGATTACAGTTCAGTACATGTAACGACAGAACATGAAGAAGCAATAAACGAATATTGCAGAATGCGTTTAAGCATAAAAAAAGAATTGACCAAAGCAAAACAGGTTCTACAGTCTTTTCTGTTAAGGCATGATAAGAAATTTACAGAAGGAGATACCTGGACATTAAAGCATAGAGCGTGGCTGAAAACGGTTCTATTTGAGGAACAATATCTAAACGAAGCCTTTAATGAATATATGATATCAGTGAATACTCTTGAACAAAGATTAAAGACAATCGAAAACCGCTTAAAAGAAATATCGCAAGATCCAGATGTAAAAGAAAAAGTCGACAGATTAGTATGTTTCTGCGGAATAGAAACAGTGAGTGCAGTAACAATAGTTTCAAGAGTTGGAGATTTCAACAGGTTTGCTAAAGCCTATCATTTTTCAAATTATCTGGGATTAACATGTGGAGAAGATTCAAGCGGGCAAAAAGAAAAACATCTTGGAACAAAGAAAACAGGAGATAAAGAAATACGAAGGTTATTAGCGGAATGTGCTAAAAGTATTAAGAAAACAAATTTAAAAGGCAAGAAATCAAAACGATTGCTGGATCGACAGAAAGACAAAGATCCGTTGGTTATAGCTTATGCTGACAAGTGCCGCTACAGATTACGAAGTAAAATAGCACATCTTGAATTGAAAGGTAAATCACCAAATGTAGCAGCAACGGCTGCAGCACGAGAACTGGCATGTTTTATTTGGGGAATGATGACAAATCACATTGCCTGAATTTAATATAAAAATGAGAGAGTTTAAAAGCTTATAAGAAGCTGTTCTGCAAAAGAATAAAAATCAGACGACAAGGATTAGTTATCTTTGATTCCCCTGTTGGCAGTATTCATTTTTATGAATTACGATGCCTGTCCCGAGACAACAAGAACTTTGGCGAATCCATTGCCCTATATGGCATGATTTATTCATGATCCAAGAATATTAGAGTGGTAAATTGCCGAATGATCTTATCTGATTTTTATTCTTGACAGAAGACACAACATATTAGGGGAAGGCTTTCCCCTCCTTCATTATAAATAAAAAAAAATCGGTACTGTTGTTTCTGATGACATTGTTACATTGTTCGACATCAACAACTCTGTTCCAAAGGATATGTACAATTCAGAAATCAAGGGTAAGACAAACTATACTCTTCAGGATACATTCATGGGCTTCCACTGCGGAAACACATGTTCAAAGAAGCTTGCATTCTGCGAGATGAAGTACCAGAAGATTATGGCACGCAGCCTCCCAATCGAAGTAACAAACGGAACTCTGGAAGGAGATATTGCTCCAGGTCCTATTACTTTCTACCGCCTGCAGTCAACTTCTGACAACATCCTCCGCGCATACATTACGCAGGGTGAAGTTCTTCCAGTTGCTACACGCTCATTCGGATCAATCGGTGTATTCGCTATCCCAGAAAAGGGCCGCTTCTACCGCCACTGGCTCATCGAAAAGGGCTTCCCACATCACGGTGCCGTTGCATTCGGCCACTTTGGAAAGGCTCTCTTCGAAGTATTCAAGTACATCGGTGTAGCAGTTGATGAAATCGGCTACAACCAGCCTAAGGGAGTTAGATACCCTACTGAAAATCCTTGGGGTTAAAAAGATTGTCGGGGCAAGCCCGACAATGACATAGGTGTCATCCTCGGGCTTGCCCCGGGGATCTAAAACGGGGTGGTTGAGTAGGCCGAAGGCCGTATCGAAACCACCATGCAAAAGAAAACCGCTTCTCAATGAGGAGCGGTTTTTTAATGTTTATTGTTTATAATAGAAGTAAAAAAATTAATCACGTTTTTTATCAAAAGCAGTATTAACAACTTTTGTTATGTTTTCAATTATTTCTGCTTTAATGATTTCTATATTCTGATATTCTAATGCTTTTCTGTCAAATAAATCTAATGTCTCTATATTTAGAGCTTTTGCAATCTGTTGAATCATAGGAAGTGAAGGAAAATATTTTCCATTTTCAATGAGTGCAATATAGTTAGCTGATGCATTTGCCTTTTCCGCCAGTTTTTCCTGAGATAAATGCAACTGTTTGCGATAGTATTTTATATTACTTGCAAGACAAATCTGTAAATTATCCATATTCTATAACTCACATTTATATATTTATATTCTTCTATAAATATTACTTATTGACTATTGAGTAATGCAGATGTAAACTTATAGAAGTATAAGCAATACAGATAGTTATAGATAAAACTTTGAATATAGGTCTGAAAAAAGACTTGTTTCATAGAGTTTCATCAAAAATTGAAGTTTGCATAAAATTTTTTTAATGTTTTTTTATAGGATATACTAATGAATTGTGAAGAATATCTGACAAAACATATATCTACACTTGATTCCTTTCAAAAAATGTCTCTGGAAGATTTTATACGGTTGGATATGTTTATTTTCAAAGATATTGATATTGATTGTAACTTAAATAATCCATTATTTGTCCAGGGTGAATTTGTAAGACTTGATACCGCTGAATATTTAGGATGTATAGAAGATAATAAAATTAAGTTCTATGATATAAAGCGTGGACAGTTTGCAACAAATTCCAATCAAAGATGTTGAAATGAGTTGGGCTTTCTAATAAAAAAATTCCAAGGGCGTCTGTATTTGTAGACGGACCTTGGAATTTTTTAATCTTAAAGATTTAACTCCAGTTGTGGTATTTTATTACACTTGACATCTGCAGAAACCATTGTTAATTTTTTTCTAAATGGTGAGCTTCTACCATATTAGGGGAGCCCCAAAAAAGTGGCGAGTTTCTGCCATAAAGTGAAAACCTAAAAAGGCAAGCTTTTTATAAAGGAGTCGGAAACGGCTCTTTTTATTTTCTTAAACTAGAAACTTAATTTAAAAAATCATAAAGTGTGTTATAATATTACTAGATTCTTTTACAGGAGGCGCACCACGACAATCGAAGGTTATTTTGATGGAACTGCTGTACGAACTCTTGAGCCTGTAGATTTGAAACCGAATCAGCGGGTTTTTATCAGCGTTCTGGACAATGATTATTCTGACTCTAAAAAACAGCGTATTCAGGAAAAACTGGATTCGATTAATTCTGTATATGGTATGCTTTCTCCTGAAGAGTCAAAGGCTGTTGAAGATTCCGTTCATGCAGGAATCAAACTTGGAGAAGTTGAAGTATGACATATTATTTAGATGCAAATATTGTCAGCTATCTTCTAAAAGGAAATAAAGAGATTTTTTCAAAACTTAGTGATTTAGCAAGTAATGACCATACAATTTCCATTCCAAATATTGTTTATTATGAAATAAAAAGGGGGCTTCTTTCAAACGGAGCTTCAACAAAATTAAATCGTTTTATAAATTTTGCAAAAGTACTTGGAATTGTTGAATTAAAAACTTCAACACTTGATATTGCAGCGCAGATTTATGCTGATTTGAAAAATGATGGAAATATTATTGAAGATGATGATATTTTTATCGGAGCAACTGCGCTTGAGAATGACGCTATTCTTGTTACTAATAATGAACGTCATTTAGGAAGAATCAAAGACTTGAAATACGAAGTTTGGAGTTGATTCATTTTCTTTGGAAGAAATATTATTTAGACTTACTGAATAAAATTGCAAATTGCGACAGCAATTTACCATACGGGTTTTAGGGCGGAGCCCTAGGAGAAAGGGGAGCGGAAAACGCCGTAGGCGGTTGGAGCGAGGGGAAGGCTTTCCCCTCCTTCATTATAAATTCAAAAATTGGTACTGTAGTTTCTAACGACACAGTAACTCTCCTCGACATTAACAACACTGTTCCACAGGATATCTATGATGAAGACATCAAGGGTAAGCACGGAACATATACAATCAAAGATACATTCATGGGCTTCCACTGTGGAAACACAGCTTCTACAAAGCTCGCATTCTGCGAAATGAAGTATCAGCTGATTATGGCTCGTGCTCTTCCTGTAGAAGTTACAAACGGAACTTTGGAAGGAGATATCGCTCCAGGTCCTATTACTTTCTACCGCCTGCAGTCAACTTCTGACAATATCCTCCGCGCATACATTGCACAGGGAGAAGTTCTTCCAGTTGCTACACGCTCATTCGGTGGTATTGGTATTTTCGCTATCCCAGAAATGGGCCGCTTCTACCGTCACGTACTCATCGAAAAGAACTACCCACACCACGGTGCCGTTGCATTCGGCCACTTTGGCAGTCAGCTGTTATTTGCATTGGAAGGATTGTGGACGGTCTTAGTTTTTTTAGGTGATTATGTGTTTTTATTAAAAGGAATACTGAAATTCTGATAAACAATGAAGGGCAAGAATATGTAGTTCCTATTTCATCTGCAAAGAAGAAGCATGAATCCTGGAAGAATATAGAATAAAACAAATAAGATTCATGAAAAGCAGATAACCACATGAAAGATTGTAAAATACTGTTGTGACTTCAAATTACCTGAAGAAAAATTTGAAGCGTACGAAATAAAATAGAAAATTGTGTAGAAATTTACCAATTTACCTGTATAATAAAAATGTTATGAAATTTGGAAAAGTATTTGCAATCAAAACAAAACCTTGTAAAACCCTTTCAGAATGTCTTAATTCTTATTCAAAAGTTCAACTCGAAATTCTTACGGACAGAATGAATCTTGACAGACAGATAAAAAAATCTGCAACGAAAGCCGAAAGAGTTTTGATACTTAAAGAAAAGATTTTGGAAAGGCTCGATTATCTTTTTGATTATCTGGACTCTTATGATTTTGTAATTACCGCAGTGTTTGCAAAAGAAGATGATAATGAAAAACTTCGTGTTCTTATGAACTTTATGAAGGACTTTGGGGAAGGTGCTGAAGACAGGATTATGCATTCCAATATGACAGCAATTGAAAACGGTCTTATGTTTTTATTTGTAGAAGATGAAGATAATCCAATGTTGATTTTACCGGATGAAGTACGTGAAAAAATCTCAGAACTGGTTCCACTTGCAAAGGCTGAAAAATATAGACCAGGAAATTTGAATAGTTTTATGTATTATGGAGAAGTTCTTTCTGATTTATATGGACTTTGCCCAACAGAGGTTTTTTTAGAGATTTATGAACGGGACTTTCCAAGTAATAAGATTTCAAAACAAGATTTAAATCTCTTTCTTGAACGTGCGGCTTTGATTTCTGGAAATTATTGTGTTGAAGACAATTTGATAAAATCAAACGCAGTTTATAAACAAATTGAAAAATATATTCTTGAAGACCGTAAAAAGTTTAAACCATATATCCCGTCAAAAAATGAAATTTTTGAGCATATGGGACTTTTGGACTATGATACGGATAATGATGCATATAAAAAGATGGTCCAATTTTTTGAAAAAGAAATTGGTGATGAAGGATATGGTGAAGATATAGCATTGGATATTGTCCCAATGATAAAGGTTTGTTATTCCTTACAGGAAATTGTAGATTATATTCAGAACGAATATGGGATTATCTCAAATATAAATTCAATGGAAAAATTTCTGCCGTTATATCAGAATCTTGTTAATACAAGTCATCTTTGGTCAAACTGGGGTCATACACCAGATTCTCTTGTAGTCCTAAATGGCAAAGATAAAAAGGCTGCCTATAATGATGGTTTTCTGGAGGAACTGAAAAATCAAAAAGAGAATCGTCCGCATATAGCGTTGCCGGAGAATTGTGTTGTTCCATCAGATAACGAAATTAAAAAAGTTCGAGATAAATTTGATGAATATTGGGGAAAGAACGCTTACGAACCTGCCTGGCATGAAAATGGTGACAGAATATTAAGCCGTGTTATGAAAGAAGTAAAATCAAATATTAATACACTTTCTCAATTCCCGGAAAGTGCTATGAATCAACTTTTTGATCAGTGGCTTGCAAGCCTTTATCATGCAAATGCAAACCGCTCAGGAGACTTTGGAAATCAGAAATGGAATTATTATGCATTTGAAATTGCAGAGAAAATACGTGACGGATTATATACGTGTCTTTTGGCAGATGGAACTCCTATTTTAATTGCTTCGCCTGGTTTTAACAGGCATTTTGAGGAAGATTATTTTTGCTGTCTTACAGTTCTTGTTGATATGGGTGGCTGGTATTTAACTTATGGTCCTCAGCTTGTATGGAAAGGAATTGAACCGCGTGATATAGAAGTTCTGGCAAAATCGGTTGCAGCTCAAACGTATGAACTAAAAGGACTTAGCGGAGTTATTCACTTTAATCCTGTTCCTTTCTGGTGTGCTCAACAGATTTCAAATATTCCACCGATGGCTCATAAAGGAAACCGTGTCGTTCAGTGTTATGCTGAAACAAGATTTTTGAATGGTGAGGTTCCTGAGTTTCCAGCCAAATGGGAACATGAAGTATCAGAAAAAAAATCCGGAAAGATTGAACGCTGGATTTGCAATAAAGATGATTATCTTGGAAGCTGCGCTGTTTATCTCGATAAGAAAACAGGAGCTGTCCTTATGTACTCTTGTAATGAAGCTTTGTTTGATAAATCATTAGAAAAGCTTAATCAATTTTTTGATTTGAAGCACTGTGAAACAACAAAGAACTCTATGATTTTTGCAACAGTTATTAGAAATAACAAGCGAGAAAAACTGCTGAATAAGTTTGAAGCTGCATTTTAAAAAGCGTCGGGTTTTCAGCCAGGCCAGGTACTTATCTTTTAAGTCATTTGTTTCAAAGCAGGTGGACTTGATTTCATCTACAAGCTTTTGAACTTCTTCACGCATGGAGCCGATAAAAGCACCGGGGGTGTCTAAAAAGTATTGTCATGCTGAACCTTTGCAGCATAGCTGCTCGGAGACTCGCTAAAAATAGTCCACTGGACTATTTTTGCCCTGCTACGCAGTGCCGCTCCCTATGTTTCAGCATCTACACTACATTTAGATTTATAGATTCCGAAAGAAGTTCGGAATGACACTAGGATGTAAACTTATTGGTCATCCCCACCTTTTGCAACAGGGCGGTTCATGAAAAAAGTCACACCATCGTCGTTGCTGCTAAAGCCTGCCGCTTCCAAAGACTGAAAATTCATTTTGATTTTGGCTGAACGAAAAATATAAGAATAATCAATATTTTATCTGACACTCCTATGAGATGCGCCTTCCCGGAGGCATACTCTAAAATTTCTTCACCGCTCCATGCCCGGGGCAGATTATATAATCACTATATTTTCCGATCAGGTAGTCGCGGGCTTCTCGGGCTAGTTTTGGGTCGGAGTCTACGCCGGTCATCAGGAAAGGGGCCAGGGCATTGAACTCTTTTTGTTCATCGGAGAAGCCTTTGATGTTTACGTAGATGTCGCCGCTGAAGACCAGCTTGAGTTCGTCGCTGACTATTACTGTGTCGCCGCGGACGTGGCCGCCTTTGCCTTCGTAAAAGTCGAAGCGTTTGCCACCAAAGAAGTGGCTACCGATTGGAGCCAGGATTTCATCACCCTCTCTTTTTCCTATAACAATGCACTTTTCTAAAGCCGGCGGTACATAGCCGGAGATAATTCTGCTCAGGCGGCAGTAAGGTTCGTGCAGGGGATTTTGCTCGCGGAAGTCTTCCTTGCCTTCCACGTCCAGTACAAAGTTGTCGTAGCAGTTGCCGCTCATATAAACAGCGTCAAACTCCGACAAAATGCCCACGTGATCAAGGTCGCCGTGAGTAATAAAAGCTGACTTTTTAATTGTAGAGTAGCCGTGAAAGAGTTCCTTGAACAAAGCTACCATCTCACTGCGATAGCAGGCAAAGCCGCAGTCCACAAACAAAAGCTCCTCATCAGTTTGCAGAACGTAGGTGTTGCTGCCACATGGCGGCTCAATTGTAAAGAGGGTCATTTTATCATTAAGGGTGATAAAAGAAACATCCGGCTTAAAGTTTTCGCCTTTTCTTTCGCGTACAAAGCTTGCAAAGCGCCTTATGTAATCAAAGGTTTTGAGTGGAGATTTTTTCTGCTCATCAAGCAGCTGCATCATTCTGTTTGCGTGGACTAAGACCTGGTTTGTTGTTTCCTGATCCAGGCCGAGGATTTTTCGCATTTCATTGGCAAAGCTAACGTAGAAAACTGTTCCATCCAGCAGGCGGTCGGTCACTTCGTAATCCAAAATCTTAATTTCGCAAACGCGAGAAATCTCGCCAATCAAGCAGCTGATTTCGGACGTGTTTTCTATAAATAGGCCCATCTTAAAATACTGAAAGCCTGTTCCGTTTTCATGGGAACTTATGTAAGAAATGTTTACGCTGTGCTTATGTAAGATTTCCAGCACGGGCATTACGGCACCGCTAACATCGGGCAGGGTAAGGACAATCATCAGAATCTGACTTTCTGGGCCGCCATCATCGCCATTTGTTAGATAACCGCATTCTGTAAGTTCAGTCTGGATTTTGCTGTGTGCTTCTTCCGAGGCAGAAACTTCAATAAAGAGCGTATGAAGGTCTACAGCTTTGTTGTAATTTACACGGACAATATTACCTCCGTGGCCGGCAATGATTTTTCCGGCCAGAAGAAAAGCTCCGGCCTTATCCGGCATTTTTGTTACATAAGTTTTTTTCATAGTCGAGATTATAACATTTTTATGATTATGCTTTCTATTCTTTATTAAATATTGTAATAAATTAAATTGCGCAAATTATACTTTTATTTTTGTGCATGGGACAGGGCTTGTGAACTTTATGCTCAACTGAATGGATCAGTTACAGATTATGGTGCAGGACATTTTGCAAGATGCGGTCACCTGCGTTATGGCGTGACTTTTCAAAAGATTGTAGAAAAATCCTATGCGCCAAAAAAAGATGGACGTGCAGATTACGACTATTCTTTCAAAGGATGGTTTTTATAAAAACAATTTCTGCACGTGCACCGAGTCATTCACCGTCAAAGCTTTTTACTTCTGATTCTGAGATTGAAAAAGGTATCTTGTATATCATGCCGGTTTATAATGGAGATCATATGTCGCTTCAGGGTGGCTTTTCTATTAAAAATGATATTACCGATTTTTATATAAGGCATATGATTAAAATAAACAACCTGTAAAATTACAGGCTGTTTATCTTAAGAAGAAGAAATGGATTAGTATTCCAGGGTAATGTCGCCGGAAGTAGTTTGAATCTGGATTTCAGCACCACCACCATTGTAGTCCTGTTTATAATTACTGCGAGGGTCTACCCTGTTGTTTGTGAACTTGTCGCGGAAGGTTCCTGAGTTGCTTGAAGCATTTACAGAAAATTTAGCGCGCATAGGAAGATAAATATCTATATCACCGCTTGTACAATGGATTGCAGAGGAAGCTGCTGGAGCCGATAAGAATTCCATTTCTATACCGCCGCTTGTGTTTTTAGCGTCAAAGTAATCACAGTCAAATTTCTTTACTGTAATGCCACCACTTGTTGACTGGAAATTTGCATATTCGCTGGCAAAATCATCTGCATTTATGTCGCCACTTGTGGTATGGATTTTTCCTGTCCCGCCTGTGAATTTTATAACTTCAATATCTGCACTGTTTGATTCTGCGATAAAGTCGTCGGCATCAATATTATAAAGTTCTATGTCTCCGCTTGTGGTTGTAATTTTTACTGTATCTGCAAAAAGCCCTTTGCTGGAATTTATTTCGCCGCTGGTTGAAGTGATTTTTATTTCGTCTTTTGCAGAAAGAGCCCGTTCAATTTCAATTTCACCACTGGTTGTTTTTAAAGTAATTTCATCAAAATCTTTTTTTTGTGGAACATAAATGATTACCGTACAAGAGAGTCCTGTAGGTGAAGAAAAAAAGCTGAATCCGTTATTTGTTGTTTCAATGTAAAGAGTTGAGCCGGAAACAGAAATTTCTGGTGCGTGTTTTTTATTGTTGCAATAGGTTTCTACTTCAATGCTTGATGTATCATAGGTTTCTTTGATTTTCAGGTTTTCCCATGAAAGATTTGCACTGATGTTATCGATTGCGTTTGCACCAAAATCTTCTTTCTTGAGAAGGTTTGGAAGTGCAAATACTCCTGCTGTAAGTGATGCCAAAAGTAATGCGGTTATTGTCTTTTTCATTATCATACCTCTAAATATTCTAACACTTTACGGTGTGGAATTTGTTACTTATTACATATCATATTGATTTGACACGGTTAATTTAATATATCAATTTTATAACTAATTGTGTATATTAGATTTATGAAGAATAAGAAAAATAACGAGCTTGCAGTATGCGGTTTTGCAACTGTTAAAAAGCTCGAAAAGAATCATCCGGAAAAAATTACCCGGCTATATTTTACAGAAGAAGTTGCTCCTAAATTTGGCGGTTTATGTAAAAAACTTGCTAAGGTGCACGGTATTTATAATCAAAAGCCGGCTTCTGATTTGGAAAAACTGAGCGGCACGGTGCATCATCAGGGTGTGGTTGCTATGATTGAGGCGCCGCAGATTGAACCGCTGGACAGTGATATTACCGATGGATGGTGTGAGCGCGGCGAAAATGCTGTGTTGTTTGACCGAATCGGGAACGCGAACAACTTCGGGGCGATTGTAAGAAGTGCGGCTTTTTTTGGGATTAAAAATATTGTGATTCCGCTGGACGAGGCGCAGAGCTCGATTACGACGAGCAGCTATAGAGTGGCTGAGGGCGGAATGGAGTACGTAAATATTTATAGTGTGCAGTCGAGTGTGAGGTTGTTGGAAGCCCTAAAGGGTAAGATGCTTCGTGTGGGAACTGATTTGAGTGCAAAGAAGTCTGTGAATTTTTTAAGTTCTCCAGAGGCACGAAAAAAACCGGCACTCATAGTTCTCGGTAACGAAGAGAATGGAATAAGTGAAGCTGTTCGTAAAAACTGTGACGAGCTTGTTATTATTCCCTGGGGCGGAATGAAGAATGGCGCGGCAGAAAGTCTTGTAGACAGTCTTAACGTTGCTCAAGCTGCATCTGTAATTTTTTATGAATTGATGGTATCATAAAATTGATTTATATCTATAAAGATATTCTTTTTGGCAGAAATAATGTCGTATACAGGAGAAAGAAAAATGAAAAAACTTAGTGTAGTATTTTTTGTATTGATGGCTTTTGTGCTTGCTTCTTGCGGTTCAACAAAAGTTGAAAGAGTTTCAGCTGATACTCAAATTGATTTAAGCGGTAACTGGAATGATACTGATGTTAGAATTGCCGCAAAAGATTTGATAGATAGTTGTCTTTCATCTAAAGCAATTATTAACTTTCCTGTTGCAAATAATGGAAAGCGACCTGTTGTAATTGTTGGTTCATTTAAGAATCTTAGTGATGAACATATTGATACTGTTATTCTTACGAAACAACTTGAAGCAGCACTTATTAACAGTGGTGAAGTAGAGTTTGTTTCTGCAAAGTCAGAACGCGAAGAAATTCGTGATGAACGATTTGATCAGCTTGAATTTGCAAGTCCTGAAACTCAGAAAGCTCTTAAAAATGAAATTGGTGCAGACTTTATAATGCAGGGTTCAATCAGAACTATTGTAGATTCAGATAAAGATAAATTTACAAGAACATATTTTATTGATGCAGAACTTGTTGATATTGAAACTACCAAAAAACTTTGGGTTGGTAACAATAACAGCATTAAGAAAATTATAAAGCGTTCTGGTGCAAAATTTTAATTAGAATCCTGATTTGAAAAAAGTATTATTCTGTATTTTATCAATCATTACAGTTCTCAGTGTTTCTTCCTGTGCGTCTGTACCTGGTGAGCATGCACCAGCTATAAAAAGTGCACGGGAAGGACATTATGAAAAATCCCTTGAATATATAGAAAATAAAAAAGATAAGATATACGGAAAAAAAAGCGAAGTCTTGTATTATCTTGATTCCGGCCTTTTACAACACTATAACGCAGACTGGCGTGATTCAATTGAAAATCTTACTGCTGCAGAACAGAAAATCTATGATCTTTATACTAAAAGTATTTCAGCAGAAGTAGCTTCTTATATTTTGAATGATAACGTAAGGGATTATTCTGGTGAAGATTACGAAGACATTTATCTGAATGTTTTTAATTCTCTTAATTATTTTTATGATGACAGAATAGAGGATGCTGTTGTAGAAACAAATAGGGCTATTAATAAAATAAAGGCTCTTTCAAATAAATATCAGCAGGAACTCCTTAAAGCTCGTGAAGCTGCTAAGCTGGAAAAAGAAGAAATCAAATCAATTGCATTTCATGATTCTGCACTGGCAGAGTACCTTCGTATGTTATACTGTCGTGCAATTGGTGATTATGATGGAGCGGCAACAAATCAGCGCATGATAAAAGATGCCTTTATGACACAAAAAAATCTTTACAATTTTGCCCTACCAGAAACTATAGAAGAAGAACTTTCTATTCCTAAAGGAAAGGCAAGATTAAATGTTCTTACTTTTTCCGGAATATCTCCTGTAAAATCTGAAATTATAATTCGTGATTATGGTCTTGCAAATTTCAGTTTTGCACTTGCTTTACCTGAGCTTATAAAATCAGAATATCCCTTTACAAAAATTGTTGTACGCGTTGAAGATTCCAAAACTGGAAAAACAATCGTTCAGTCTCTTCAACTTTTGGAAAGTCTTGAAAATGTTGCTGAAGAAACTTTTACCTTACACAAGGATGTGATTTATGCAAAAGCGATAGCACGTTCTGTTACAAAGGCAGTTGCGTCAAATGTGGGAATGTCTGTTGGCGATGAACTGGTACGAAGTGACGATGCTGGTCTTGTACTGGCCGGTGCTTTACTGCAGCTTTTTTCTATTGGTGGAAATGTTACACAACAGGTAACAGAACATGCTGATATGAGAACTTCCAGATATTTTCCTGCGAGGGCAAGTGTTGCAGGTATAACACTTGATCCTGGTTTGTATGATTTACAAATTGATTATTATGGTGGTATCCGTCAATTCTAGCCTCGTAAACAAATTTTTCTAAGATGAGTACACTAG
>SAMEA3663010__coassemble_673_pt1 | contig 11622 bp, 8 predicted proteins | sample SAMEA3663010__metabat2_high_PE_011 | metagenome-assembled genome bin SAMEA3663010 (sample SAMEA3663010) | pig gut metagenome | biome: pig gut; feature: pig-associated habitat; material: faeces | place: France | collected 2012
TCTGATGATGCCATTCGTAAATCCATTTTGACAATGTTTTTACATTCAGACCGTTTTCTTCTGCAAACTGTGCGTGTGTTTTTCCTGATTTTTCAAATTGTTCTAAAAGTCTTTCTTTTTCCGATTTGGTCAGTATTGCCTTCATTTTCCACCTCGGAAACTAGTGTACTCATCTTAGAAAAATTTGTTTACGAGGCTAGAATTGACGGATACTATGCAACCAGGCAGTACGTAGCCTTTCGACGTCTGTCTTACAGTTTCCTCGCTGTATGGTAATGGATAATATTCATTGTCTTTTGCAACCGTCAGTGTGCAGTCTCTGCCTTGAACTTTCATAGTTCAAGTGTAAAGCCAAAACACTGGGGCTTAGTGTTTATGTTTTGTTACACTGTGTAACTAGGGAGGGAAATAATTAATGACTATCGAATCATAATTTTTGATTCGGAAATTCTAACATCTATTAATTCATTACATTTCAAGAATAAATCCAAATCTTTTTTGCTCTGTTCACATTTAGGATCTAACATTACTTCTGTAATAAGACCTTTCTTTAATATTGAACTAATATCCAAAAATCTACATGGTCGGATTTTATTGTTTATTAATTCAAATCTTAAAACATCAAGTCCACTTTGTGTAAAAGCAGCTTTTACATCTGGAAATTGAACATTCTTATATACATCCTGTAAATGTGGAATTTGAGAAAAAGTATCTTTTGTAATAGTGTCTTCATAGGCAAGTCTAATTTCTTCTTCATCTTCCCAAGCTGTGTTTTTTACAAAGTATTTCATCTGTCTGTAGCAATCAGAAATAAAAGTATAGCCCATGTCTTTACACAGAAGATCCATTGGAATCTCTGGAACTATTCTAAAGGATTTATTTCCAAAAAATTTATCAGCTAATGATTTGTAAAAATATTCTAATCTATTTTCTTCATTATAAATTATTGGACTAATTTGAACAAAACCTGAAGCCACAAAAGCTATTTCATTAAGTTTAGAAATATCTAAACCAATACAAACTCCTTTTCTGGAATCCGCGTATCTGTCCCAATGAGCTAGGTTGTCATATTTCTTTGATAAAGAAAAAACAAATGGATCAATTTCAATACTAGCTGATTCTTCAAATTCCTTTTTTTTAGGTAAAAATCCGATTTCATAAAAAGTTCTAAGAAAGTTATCTTTTTCTTTTTCATATAGCGTTTTAAAATCATTCTCAAACTCGCTAACACTATATGTTGCTTCCTCCATATCATTAAGACTCTGTACACCACTCAGTAATAAAGATTTATTTGTAATAATCTTATATAAAGCATAGACAGATGTATAATGATACAAAATATTTTTATCTTGATTCAAAATGATTCTCCGAATTTAATTATTTACTTTTTAATTTGGGAAGCGGTACTGCCAATTTATAAAACTTTGTCATATGACTTGCTTTATTCGCCTGCTCTATTAATGACCTTGATATATCAAAATGAAAATTAACAGCTTCTGCAGAAGTTGTTGGATACAAAATCAAACATGGAATAACAGTCTCATCATCAACGCCTAATGCATGTGTAAAACTTGTTACTCTTGAATAACCGGCAAGTTGTCCAACTATATCACCAGTAAGTCCATTCCATTCAAGCTGTGGCATATACTTTGTATCCATAATGATTTGTTCTTTCTTATGCAAAAAGTCTGGTCGCCAACCAAACCAGCCAGATTTTTGATAAGCAATAGCATTACCATAATCTCGCTTTAATAATCCAAGTACATAATGTTCGTATAGCAAAGGCATATCAATCCAGAACTCAGGAACTTTTTCTTTTCTCTTTTGAATATTATTAATTGAATAATCAAAATGTCGGAGAATAGATTTTGCAACTTTTATTGCATCTACATAATTCTTATAAAGGCTACTAGTTTTTGTATTTCGTATCTCCCATATCTCAATATTTTCATCTACATTCTCAAAATAACTTAAACAATAATTAACAGTTTGATAAAGAGCTTTAAAAGATTCATTACCTTTTAACCGTATAATAAACTGCTGACAATACAAGAGAGTCTTTTTTAATAATCTATTTTCTGGTATGTTTACAGATCTTTCTGTATACTTACAATAGACTTTATCATATTTGCAAAGAAAAACATTTTTCCGTTCATGTTTTGGTATATCAATTTTTCCTTTAACCTTTTTTATATTTTCATTTTTCTGAATATAATCATATTTAAGACCTTTGACGACAATATCTTTTACTAACTGCAGAAAGTGAACAATTAATAATGGCGTTATTGAGGCAGAAAAGTTTATACTAGTTTCTATTGGTTTAGAATCCAAATTGATTCCATAGATTTTTGAAAAATCATTATTTGCAATTCCACTTCCTAAACAAATACTGAACATTTTCATAAAATCTATTGTGTCAATTTTTGGTTCAATTACTAATTCTTCTCCAAGAATTCTTTGTACTCCAATCATATATGAAGCAACATAGCTTTTTCTAATATCATCCCAGGTAAAAAAGTATCGCCTATCTCGCTCTTGTGCATGAGGATTCAATAACAGTCCATCTAAATATGCTTCATTTCGTTCACATGGATTAAAATGAGAAAACTCTTCTTTTTTATCCGATAAATATTGATGCTCTTTGATTATAGGCATATAACAACCTTATTCAAAAGATTCCTGAGGATTATGAACTTTTAATTCAAGCCAATCTTCAAAGTATTCTTTAGCTTCACTTGTTAAACAAGTAAGAATTCCATCTTTTATATATTCTTTTACAAGAGGAATAACATCATATTTAATTTTTTGTTTTAAGACTTCAGTATCATCAGTCATAAAATAACTATGACCAACCATTAAATCTCCAATATCAATATCTTCAAGCTTATTATTTTCTATAAAAGTTTTTACATCCTTAAAGAGCGCTTTTGCTTCTTCACAAGCATTAGTTTCAATGAGAACATTTTCCTGAGCTTCAAGAGTTACAAATGAAAATCTACGTCTAACAGCGTAATCTAGAGTTCCTGTACTTCTATCCGTAGTATTCATTGTTCCGATAATGTATAAGTTCTTTGGAACTCCAAATGTTTCCTTTGAATATGGTAATTCAACTGTAAGTTCAGTTTGAGGGTTTCCTAATCTCTTGTCTGTTTCCACAAGTGTAATTAATTCACCAAAAATTTTTGAAACATTTCCGCGATTTATTTCGTCAATTATAAGAACATACGGTTTTGTTTCTTCTTCATTTACATTTCCAGTAATTACTTCATTAAGAAAATCTACATTAAGATTTCCATTAAAATCTGGTTTTCCAATTTTATTACTGTCATAGAAACCATAAATACTTTGCTGCGAAAGTCTTTTTCCATAAAATTTATTTGTTGTTATTAGCTCTCCATTATAAAGCCATTCTACTTTTCTAAATTGACACATTCTAAGAGGTGTAGAATTGTTGTACTCGTAATCGCCTACAATTCGGGCAATTGCTTTTATTCCTTTTAATCTATCAGAAATTAAAACAACATCACCTTTCTGCATCCATGTCTTAAATATTTCTACAGCGGTAGCTCCCCAAGTTGAATCAAGCGCTTTAAAATCTTCTCGTTTTACACAATTTGAAAAGTCCTTATCTTCACCCCATCCAAGTGCAATCACATTATTCTCTAAACAATAAGAAAAAACTTCTTCAGCTTCATTTCTATCACCTAAAGACATCTTAAAAACTCTTGTTTTAGAAAAATCAATTTTTTCAGATTTCTTTATCGAAACAATATTACGAGCTTCATCACAAATCCGCTTAAAAATACCGTCTTCGATATCATAGGTTACAATCCCATTTTCTGTTTTTGGTTTAATTCCTTCAATAAAATCCTCATAATCCATAGATTGATGGAAAGTACAAAATCCAATTCTGCCATCTTCACGCAGTTGTTTATATCTTTCCATTACTGCATCACGGTCATTATAATCAACATCTTCACCACAAATAGAAAGAGCCAAACTAGCAGTTGTATAGGTCTTACCAGTTCCAGGTGCTCCCTGCAAAATTACATTCAATTTATTTCTTAATAGGTCTGTATATTCAATTAATTCTTTTGATTTTGTATTCATAGTTTCTTCTCCTAACATTTCTTTTGCTTTATCCTGAAATACGCAATGGCAGATATTTTGAGCTGTAAGTAAATCAGATTTTATATAGTCTTTTGTTTTTTCATTAATAATTTTTTGTAATTCAGCATCATTCTGAATATATGGTAACATATCATTAAGTAATTCTAGAAAGTGTTTATATCTTGAACGTTTATCTTTTATTTCTACACCTAATTCATCACAAAGAGGATAATACAATCTTTCAGGTTTAAAGAACGTATATTTATCGGGATACCTACAACTAAGAAAACAAGAAGCTGTTCTTTCGTCATTAGCATAAACCGTAAATTTTGGATAAGGCTTAAATAGATTTTTCATTTCATTTTCAAATAATAAAATTCGTTCATCCAGAGTTTTTGTTTCATTCATGAGATTTGCAACAGTTAATTCAAATCCTGCTGGATTATTTTTTAATAATTCTTTCCATCCAGGTATAACTCTTGATGTATCTAATAAAATAGTATTGGATTTAAATAAATAATTTATAATTTGTAGAGGAGCTAGTCCCTTACAGTCTGTAATATATTTCCATTTAAATAATTCATCATCTATAAATTTTGTATTATTGGTCATTTTCAAAAGCTTTTTATATTTCTCAATTAGCTTTTTTATTCTTTCAGGTCTTTCGTATTCTGAAATCTTTTCACGTATTGCAGGACCTATAATAATATCCAGTTCTATCAATTCTTTTAATAAAGTTTTTATTAAATTTTTTTCATTAAATGAATGACCTTCTTTTCCTTTTTTCAATCGTACACTCGAGATTTGCTCACGCCACTCAAATAAATCAATTTCTGGTTTATTATTTAGTGATGATATTATATCTTTAAAGACATTTGCAATTTTTGTTGTACTAACTTCTCCAATATGGAATTCAACAAATACATGTTTACCATCATGACCAAAAGCTTTGTTATTACTAATATTGATCTCATAATGATATTTTTGATCACCAATTAAATGTTGAGAATCACCAATTAGAAGCCAAGAATCACGTTCATTATCATTTTTGGGTATAGAAAATTGTTTGTCATATTTTTGTTCAATTTCATTTCTTACAGCATCTAAGATTTTTTTTGGAGAAAGTATTTCTTTTTTTGCATATGTCTCATTATAGATATCATTAAGAACTTTTCCATTATATTTCCAATTTATGCAAGGATTCCCTTGTAATTCTAATTCATCTTCCAGTGCACTTAAATAAAACTCTCTTCCATTATAAATAACTTTTCTGTTATCTTTTACAGTTATTTTTATTGAAGGATCAGAAACAGCCACTAATTCTTCTCCTGGCTGTATTCCCATTTCAATGAAATCAAAATTTGGTCTACGTTCTTCTGACATATTTCTTTCTCCAAGATGAATTGAATCTACGCTTTATTTTAAATATTTTTTATTTACTGCATAATCCAAAAGAGTTTCCTTGTATTGATCTAACATTTCAATTACAGTTAATGCGACATCTTTTAAATCATCATAGTTTATATCATTGGGTCTTTCACCATGAGCAATTTCATTTCTATGTTTTAATATTTTCTCATTTATGAATGTATATCTCATAGAAAACAATTGTTCTTTTATTCCTACAATTTGTAGTATTTCTGAAAACAATTCAGGTGATTATTTCACAGAAAATGAACCATCAATATTCATCTGAGCACCACCAATATCAATAAGAGCACCAATAAAATATTTCAAAAATATAACACCTTAAGTAAGATTTTTATGAACTTGATAAAAGTTCCAATCTTATTTTAAGGAGGCCTGCTTATGGCCAAAATCAATCCGAAGCTCATTCTTGAGCTAATTGAAAGTGGCATGTCACGAAGGCAAATCTGTTCCAGTCGACATGTCAGCTCCCACACTGTCAGCGAAGTAAAACAAATCGCTGAGAAAAACAACATCACGACAAAAGACATCAAGAACATGTCCGAAGATGATGTTTACCGAATGTTTTTCCCTGACAGAAATCAGCTTGAAGATATGTACGAACAGCCGGACAAGGTAAAACTGACGCATAAAACCTCCAAATCACGAAGAACTTTGATCTGAAGAACCCCAAAAACCCGTCAAAACTGCCCATTTTCCAAAGAGTATAGACAACAGTGACAAAAAATCGTACAAGAAAAAGTACAAGTTGGAGTACAATTTGTAGTACAACCCAGGGTTTTAGCGCTTATTTTCATCCCGCCAGCACAAAAGAAAGGCCCATTTTTTCCTCACTCAATTCGCCTAAATCCTTGTAACACAACGATTTAAACAAAAAAAAAACTCGCTACAATAGCGAGCTTAATGAGAGCGGATGAAGGGAGTCGAACCCTCGTCATCAGCTTGGAAGGCTGAGATAATAAGCCGTTATATGACATCCGCAAGTGATATAATTAATATATAGAATTGAATGATTTTCGTCAATATATAAAAACAAGATTTGTACAAAAAAATTGTAAAAAATATAAAACATTTCTATTTCTTATTATCTTTGATTAATCCACATAATAATCTTATACATAATTAATTTTTTACTAATCTAAAATCAACAACTCCATGATTAATAAAAGTCTGTATTTTACATTTCTGCGGCTTTATATTTTCGTAAAACCACCTGATATCACTTGCATATTCAGAAGCCACATATTCTGCATTATATTTCAGTACAACAACTTCTCCTTTTCCAGTATCAGTAGTTCTTGAAATAGCACCATAAAATTTTACAATATCTTCAACTACATGAATATATTTCATCATACCTCGTTCATTAAAAATTTCCTTCAAAAAATGTAATTGAACTTTTTCTATATCAGCATGATTACATTCACAATTACAGACGTTCTCACACAGCATAGTATTTTTCTGGTAAAATATTTCAAAGATTTTTGATGCCTTCATTTTTAATACTCTACATACAGCATTAAACCAGCTTACAGCACGCCCTGAATTATAAAAATAAGAACAGGACGCAGCTATTTTTCTTGCTCTTTCCATATCTTCACAAGAAAAGAGTTTTGTTTTTACAACATGGTAAGGAGGTTCTTTTTTATAATCCAGGCCAAGTGCATCTGCAATATCCGCAAGTTCAGTTCCAGGTAAAACAGACAAACAGAAAATTTCAAGATTATTAGGAAGCATTGAAACTGCAAAGTCAATTCCTTCTCTAAAAGATCCAAAGCTTTCTCCCGGCAAACCATAGATTAAATCAAGACCAAAAGTTACCCCCTCTTCATTCAAGACAGTAAGTCCTCTAATAAATTTCTTTTTATCAAAGGGACGATTTACAAGTTTCAATGTTTCTTCATTCGCGCTTTGAAGTCCTATCTGTAATGCACATGGAATCCTTGTAAATTCTCTGGCCAGTGCTCTATCTATAAACTCAGCTCTGGCTTCAAAATAATAAAATGTATCCGGGGTTTTGGAAGCTATAAGCCGAAGAAGTTCTATCGCTCTTTTTTTATTTACATTGTAAGTCGGGTCTAACACAAAAACTTGTGGAACTTTCTTTTTTGCAAAAAGATCCAGTTCAGCTTTTATTTTTTCCATCGGAAAAAGCCTTACAGTTTTTTCTCCTTTAGATTCATAACAATAAGCACACTTAAATGGACAGCCTCGTGCAAGCTCCCACAAAACTCCCCCATATTTAGAAGGATCAATCATCCCATCAAGATAAGGAGAAGTCAGACATTCCAATTCTGGAGATTTAGAAATAATTATCTTGTCTGATTTTTGCAACTGAATAATTTTTTTTATAAGCAAAGGAACAGATATTTCTCCTTCACCACTAACTGTATAATCAAAACCTTTATAAAAAGAAGGATGCGCTGTAATTTCTGGTCCTCCAGCAATACAGACAAAACCTTTTTCTCTTAAACTTTTTGCCGCCGTCTCCAGTATTCCAACATTCCATACAAAACATGAAAAACAAAAAATTGTCCCTTTAATGTTTCCAGCCTTTTCAATTAATTTTTCTGCAATATAATCAGACGCAATTATTTTGTCCTTCGGAAAATCTTTATCTTCCAGACAAAATGCCTTTAATGAAACTTCACAAAAATCTTTAAGTTCCATATTATGCTTAATCGCAGTGGCAATACAGGCCGCTCCTAAAGGCAAAGCCTGGGGAGATTTTTCAATTAATAAAGTTGTACAGATAACAGGAATTTTCATAAATATATTCTGGACGTTACCGCTCGTTTTACGAGCGGTCGCGCTTTGCGGGGTTCCGCTTCCGCTCCATACTGCTTAAGCAGTACCGCTTCGCGGCCCCTCCAATCGCTAACGCTTTTTTTTTACTTTCCTTCCTTCACATACTTATCAAGCTGAACATTAGCCAGATTTACTTTTTGCACAACACAAGGTCCAGCAATACAGCCGCCTTCACAGCTCATAACTTCAACCAGATTACCATCGCCTTCTTTAGCCTCAATAAGACCAGCCTGTATATCACCATAATAACGAAGCTTTTTCATACCTTCTTTATTAAGCCCGTTAATCACGTCTAACTTTAAAATCGAAGGATCAGAAAGCCTGCAGCGTACAGCTTCTGCAACCCCTCCAGTTCTCGCAAAGTTTCGTCCGCTGGCGCTTGGCACAACCTTTTTTTCAACAGCTTCAAGCTTACTAACAACAATACCCTTAGCTTCAAAAAATGCAGAAAGTTCCTCAGCCGTAATTACATAATCAACAAACTCATCATCAAAACCTTCACGACGTTTAGCAAGACAAGGTCCCACAAAAACAGTAACACATTCCGGATCATCTTTTTTAGCAAGCTCCGCAGCATAATGCATAGGGCTGCGTGTTTCTGAAACACAAGGGTCAAGATCCGGAACATGAATATGCACCGCCCTGACATAAGCCGAACAGCAGGAAGTAGTCATCAGCTTATCACCACGTTTCATTCTTTCCGTAAACTCAGCCGCTTCCCGGTCAGCCGTAATATCAGCACCTGCCGCAACTTCATAAATGTTAGTAAAACCTAACTGTTCAAACCCCCGTTCCAACTGTCCGGCCGAACATTTAAACTGCGAAGCTATCGATGGTGCATACATAACACTAACACGGCTTCCCTTCATAATATGCTTAATAACATCCACCAGCTGACTCTTATCCATCATTGCACCAAAAGGACATTCAGTCATACACTTACCGCAGTAAATACATTTGTGAAAATCTATAACTTCATGACCATCTTCACCCTTAGAAATAGCACCAACCGGACATGCAGCCTCACAAGGTACAGTAATTTTAATAATTGCATGATAAGGACAGTTTTGTTCACATAAGCCGCAGTGAATACATTTTTCCGCATCAATATGTGCATGGTGCACAATATGAATCGCTTTCTTAGGACAGTTCATCATACATGGTCGTGCAAAGCATCCCTGACAGGCATTAGTAACCATAAAGTTCTGTTTTACACAACCATTACAAGCCTCGTGCAAAACAGTAATCATAGGCCATGTCGGGCTTTCACGTTCCAGAGCCTCCCTGGCATAATCATCCAGATCATTCAAATCATTATAGTTTTCAACAGAAATCCCCATACGGGCAAGAAGTCTCATTCTCAAAAGTTCACGGTCATGATAAATACAGCAGCCAATTGACTGAGTATTTGCCGGTCTCATCTCCGTTGGAATTTTATTTATTTTACGGCTGTCTAATTCACCCTCAAGCTGAAGCTTTGCAATTCTTACAAGAAGCTCACGTTTTACATTTGATGCGTTATTATTTATATTCATGTCTTCTATTATAGTGATGTTTTTATTAAGGGGGAAGTCTCCCCCTCGCTCCAGCCTCCTTCCGCAAGCTAACGCTTGCTACCGGTGTCTTACGCTACCCCTTCTCCTAGGGGGACGAAATTGCTTACCCCCTAAAACCCCCAGCTCTTCCTTAGTGAATTCATACTGTAGTACTCTACGCCATGAGGAATCATCCGTACAGCAGAAAGTTTCGTTCCAGGCAATGGAATACACTAAAAGAAAAAAAACAGAAAAAGGCTTAAAAAAAAACGTAATGCCACAATCGACAAATAAAGAATACACAAAAGATTACAGACACACTCGAAGATTTACTTAATAACATAAGAAATGCAATTAATGAAATTGATCAGAACGCCTCTGCCAATGAAGCTGTATCTTCAAAAATCTCCGAAGCGCTCTTCTAAAACTATTAACAAAAAACAATTAATAGATTATAATTATCATGATATATTAGGCATAATAATTTATGTTCTGATTTATTAAATATTGCAATAATAGAATTATATATTTAGCAGGAGACAGAAATATGTCAAGAAAAATTACTATCATCGGTGCAGGACAGGTTGGTTCAACAGTTGCCTATGCTCTTACTCTGAAACAGATTGCTTCAGAAATCGTCATCATCGACATCATTAAAGAAAAGGCAATGGGAGAAGCAATGGATATCCGCCAGGGAACTCCATTTATTGGTCCTGTTTATGTTCACGACGGAGACTATGAAGATGCAAAAGGATCTGATATCGTCGTATTTACTTCCGGTGTAGGCCGTAAACCAGGACAGTCTCGTCTTGATCTTACACAGACAAACGTAGACATTACTAAATCTGTTATTCCTCAGATTACAAAGGCAGCTCCTAACGCCCTTTATGTAATCATTGCTAATCCGGTTGATATTCTTACATATCAGTTCGTAAAAACTTCTGGAATTCCTACTAACCGTATTTTTGGTACAGGTACAATGCTTGATACAGCCCGCTTCCGTGCCCGCATTGCAGAAACTTACAAAGTAGCACAGGAAAACGTACACGGTTATGTATTTGGTGAACACGGAGATTCATCTTTCGTTCCTTGGTCACTTGCAAACATTGGTTCTATTCCTGTTGATGATTTTGCTAAATCTTACCGCGGAGACAAACTCCCAGACTTCGACAAAAATGATGTTGAAGATTACATCCGCAAGTCTGGAGGAATTATCATTGCTGCAAAGAAGTGCACAAACTACGCAATTGGTGTTACAACAGCAACTCTCTGTGAAGCTTTAAACTACGATACAGATTCAGTTCTTACAATTTCTACAATGCTCGATGGCGAATATGGAATCAAAGATGTATGTCTTTCTATTCCAACAGTTATCGGTGGAAATGGAATTAAGGGAAGAATCGAAGCACCTCTTACAGATGCAGAAATTGAATCTCTCCGCCACAGTGCAGACTGTCTCAAAGACGTAATCAAACAGGTAAACTTCTAAAAAATTAAAAACAAGATAAACAGGATATAAAGATATTAATAAAAGATATATATCTTTAATATCGTGTACATCTTGTTCATACTGTTAATATTTTAAGGAGTATAAACTTTTAATTTATAAAACAAGATAAACAGGATATAAAGGATATTAAAAAATATAGTTATCTTTAATATCCTGTATATCTTGTTCATCCTGTTAATATTTTAAGGAGTATAAACTTTTAATTTATAAAACAAGATAAACAGGATATAA
>SAMEA3663010__coassemble_674_pt1 | contig 11618 bp, 13 predicted proteins | sample SAMEA3663010__metabat2_high_PE_011 | metagenome-assembled genome bin SAMEA3663010 (sample SAMEA3663010) | pig gut metagenome | biome: pig gut; feature: pig-associated habitat; material: faeces | place: France | collected 2012
AAAAACAGTCCAGTGGACTGTTTTTAGCGAGTCTCCGAGCAGCTATGCTGCGAAAGTTCAGCATGACGATACTTTTTGGAAAGCCCCTTGCAACAAAAATTGGCTGCCCCAACTTGCAGACAAATTTTGTATTCCTTCCTTCGCTTCGTGTAATATTGTTTATGTTTTCATATTATAACTTATATAGTATTATGTCAAGAAAAATATTACAAAAATTATAAAAAGTACTGATACGTAGCAGAACTTTTTATAAGATTTCAGAAAATAAAAAAGGCAGACTATAATTAATAGCCTGCCTAAATCTTTTAGATATAGAATAATTTATTGTTCAAGTTTTGCGCAGCAAAACTTGGTAAGGTCAGCTTGCTGACCGTCACATACCATATGTAGAAATAAACACACCGGCTGCAATAGCTGTACCGATTACACCTGCTACGTTTGGTCCCATTGCGTGCATCAAAAGGAAGTTTGTAGGATCTTCAGCCATACCAACCTTGTTTGCAACGCGGGCTGCCATTGGAACTGCTGATACACCTGCTGAACCGATAAGCGGATTAATCTTCTCTTTAAGGAAGAGGTTCATAATCTTAGCCATGATAAGACCACCAGCGGTAGCAATTGCAAAAGCAAGAAGACCAAGAACTATGATACCAAGAGAGTTGGCATGCATAATCTTTTCCGGAGTCATCTGTGAACCTACACCAAGAGAAAGAAGAATAGAAACAATGTTCATAAGCTCATTCTCTACTGTCTTTGAAAGGCGCTGTACAATTCCAACTTCCTTAATAAAGTTACCGAATGCGAGCATACCAATAAGTGGGGCTGCAGGTGGCAGAAGAAGAATTGTTACAACAAGCAGAAGCAATGGGAAGAGGGTCTTCTCTGTCTTAGAAACAGGACGGAGCTGGTTCATCTTAATCTGGCGTTCTTTCTTAGAAGTAAGGAGCTTCATAATTGGTGGCTGAATCATTGGTACGAGAGCCATGTAAGAATAAGCCGCAACCGCAATTACGGCCATCATCTCCGGCGCAAGCTTACCAGAAACGTAGATAGAAGTGGGACCATCGGCACCACCGATAATAGCGATGGCACAAGCCTGCTTCATGTTATAGTCGATTCCTGGAATGAAGTTCATTGCAGCAACACCGAAAAGTGTAGCGAATACACCAAGCTGAGCAGCTCCACCAAGAAGAGCCATCTTAGGGTTAGCGATAAGAGGACCGAAGTCTGTCATAGCACCAATTCCCATAAAGATAAGCATTGGGAAGAACTCGTTACCAACACCTGCATTGTAAATGATATGAAGCATACCATCTGGGCCATCACCCATTCCTGCGCCCGGAATATTCACGAGAATAGTTCCGAATCCAATTGGAATAAGAAGAAGAGGTTCAAAGCCCTTAACTACTGCAAGGTAAACAATGAGGAAGCCGATTGCAAGCATGATAAGACGCTGCCAGCCCTTTACAGGGTGTTTAGCAAGGTCTGCAGCTGCCTGAGCGGTCTGCTCTTCTTTTGCAATTTCCATTGCTTCTTTAGAAGCCTTTTCCTCCGCAATTTCTTCTGGAGTAGGATTATGAATCATTTTATAGATTCCGGTATTTTTTCCAACATTCTTAAAGAATGATGAAACCGAAATAGGCTTAATATTTTCAGAACCTTTGATGATTGTGGAACCTGCTGATTTTGCCGCACCAGTACTTCCAGAACTTCCTGAAGAGCCTGAAGCCCCGCAGCCTGCGAAAGAAAGTACAAGAGCAATCAGACAGATTACAGTTGTAATCTTAAGGTACTTGAATTTATCATTTTTGTTGTTCAATTCTGTTTCCATATTATATCCTTACCTGTCATTGTCGGGCTTGACCCGACAATCTGTTTTTATAGATTCCCCGGTCAAGCCGGGGAATGACAAGTTTACTGCACTTCAGCCAAAGTAGCGCCCTGTGCAATCTGGCTGCCAGTTGCTGCGATAAAATGAATCTTACCAGCGGCACCAGCCTTAATTTCCAATTCCATCTTCATTGATTCGATGATGATTACTGTTGTGTCAGGAGAAACTGAAGCACCTTCGCTGACTGCATAACGGAGCAAAGTTCCGGCAACTGGAGCTGCAACAGGCTTTCCACCGGCAGCGGCTGCAGGTGCTGGAGCAGCTGGTGCTGCAGCAGGAGCTGGCTGTGCTGAAGCTACAGGAGCAGCGGCAACAGGTGCCCCACCGAGGTTAGCAAGTGTCTGGCCCTGTGCAATCTGAGTGCCTGGCTGTACAACAAAGCTGATTTTTCCGTCAGCAGGAGCCTTAACTTCGAGCTCCATCTTCATAGATTCAATGATGATTACTGTGTCACCCTTCTTTACCTGAGCACCTTCGCTAACTGCATAGCGGAGAAGAGTTCCGGCAACAGGTGAAGGAACCGGCTGACCGCCAGATACTGCGGCAGCAGGAGCTGCAGCGGCTGCAGGAGCGGCACCTGCGGCACCGAATGTAACATTGTAAGCTGTACCGTTTACATTTACGCTCATGCTGTCGCCGGCAGGGCCTGTTGTAACATTGTAGCTTGTTCCATTAACGTTGATTGTATAAGAACCGCCCTTGTTTTCTTTAGCGGCAGCAGCTGGAGCTTCTTTTTTAGCGAATGTAGAAGCAGCATCAACTGGTCCCTTAGAACGTTCTGCAAAGAACTTAGGTGCAACATTAGGGAACATAGCGTATGTGAGAACGTCTTCATCAGAACCGTCACCACCAGCCTTCTTAGACTCTTCAACCATCTTGTCCCACTCTGGAGCAATTTCGTCAGCAGGACGGCAAGTCATTACCTTGTCCATACCATTCTGCTTGAGAGCTTCTTTTACCAATTCTGGATCAGCGTCTGTTGGGAGTTTACCGAACTTACCTGTAATAAGGTTACGGAAGTCCTGAGTCATTACTTTATATGGTCCCATAAGAACGTTCATAACAGCCTGTGTACCAACAATCTGAGAAGTTGGAGTTACAAGTGGAACGTAACCTGCAGCCTTGTGAACCTTTGGAAGTTCAGCAAGTACAGCGTCCATCTTGTCGCCTGCATTCTGCTGTTTGAGCTGAGATTCGAGGTTAGAAAGCATTCCACCAGGAACTTGAGAAAGGAGAATACGTGTATCAGCACCAAGGAAGGCAGATTCAAGAGATGAGTAGTGCTTGCGAACTTCGCGGAAGTAAGCAGCAATCTCAAGAAGAAGCTTTGTATCAAGACCAGTATCCATATCTGTGCCCTTGAGCATTTCTACTACAGTCTCTGTTGGAGAGTGGCTAGTTCCCATAGACATAGAAGAAATTGCTGTATCAAGCCAGTCTGCACCAGCTTCAGCAGCCTTCAAAAGTGTTGCTACAGAAAGACCTGTTGTAGCGTGTGAGTGGATTTCTACAGGAAGATCAACCTTAGCCTTGATTTTCTGTACGAGGTCATAAGCCTCATATGGCTTAAGAAGACCAGACATATCCTTAATACAGATAGAATCTGCACCAAAGTCTGCATAAGTCTTAGCAAGCTCTGCATATTTCTCGTTTGTGTGGAATGGAGTTACGGCATAAGAAATAGCCATCTGAACATCAACTCCAGATTTTTTAGCTGCCTTAGTAGCACATTCCATGTTACGTGGGTCGTTGCAGGCATCGAAAATACGGAAACATCCGATACCATTCTTTGCAGCAGTTGCAACGAATTTTTCTACTACATCATCAGCATAGTGCTTGTAACCAAGAAGGTTCTGAGCACGAAGAAGCATCATGATTTTTGTATCAGGCATTGCAGCATGAAGTTTGCGGAGACGATCCCACGGATCTTCATTCAAGAAGCGGATACAAGAGTCATAAGTTGCACCACCCCATCCTTCTACATATTTGTAACCAACTTTATTAAGCTTGTCACAGATTGGCAGCATATCTGCTGTTGTCATACGTGTTGCGTGAAGACTCTGATGAGCATCACGAATTGCAAGTTCTGTAATTCCTACTTTAGCCATTTTATTTTCCTTTATCTTTAATATAGAAGATTATTTACGAATTTAACGCTTTATCGTGAACCGCAGCAGCGATTGCAGCAATAACAGCACCATCATTTCCGGCAGCCGAAGCAGCAGGAGCAGAAGCCACAGGTGTCTTAGCAGGTTCTTCCTTATCAAGCTTAAGTGCACGAATTACAGATTTCATAATTGTCATGCAGATAATCAGAATAATGATGAAACTGAATACAACACACATACCAAGCAGAGTCAGAAGTCCACTCTGACCAAGCATTCCAGTAATTGTCATACATGTATCCTCAAAACAGGACTGAATCCTCCGTCACCCTGAACTTGTTTCAGTGTTGGCATGACAAAGCATTTTCAGCCTTAAGTATTCAAAAAAATCGAAACATTCGCCCGATTTTACTACAAGAGATTATAATGAAACAAAGGTAAAAGTTCAATTCACAGAAAACGTTTTCTATGTTAGAATTATAAAAACTAATATATGGAGCATACACAATGACTATTGCAGACTGGATTTTACTTGCACTTTTTATAATCAATTATGGACTTATAATTTTTGCAAATTTAAAAAAACTTATTATCCTTCAAAAAACTTGTGTATGTCTCACACTCCCCCTGGCCGGCACAATTATTATTCTGCGTCTCACAAACTATCTTCCAGACTCTTTTCATATAATAATTGTTTCTGTGGCTGCTTTTATTCTTATTTCAATTTCCACAGCTTTTCTTGCTTTTGAAAAAATCAGAAGCTTAAGTATTCTAGGAAAAATAGCTTCATTGGGAAACATCGTCTGCTGGATTACACTTTATAATTCTATTTTTAAGATTCATTCTGTACCAGCATGGTTTTACATACTGGCATCTGGAATATATGCAGCAATAATTATTACTTCCTGCATTTTTTCTGGAAAACAAGAAATCAAGTTTTATTTTGCTTTTGCAATCAGTTTTCTTTTAGTTACTCACCTGCACTTCTGTTCACTGATATTTTTGTGTTGGGAACGAACCGCTAATTCAATTATATTATTTGCAGGAACAACACTTTATGCGTTTCTTGTTTCATTCCATTTTATAAATACAACAAAGTTAAATATAAAACACGCCGGAAAAATAAGATACAACCTTCTGGTTGCTTCACAAATTCTCATAGCGTGTTCGAATATCCTTATGATCCGCTAGTAGATATCATCCCAGCCGTAGAGGCCGCCACGTTTTACTTTGCCGCTCTTTAGGGCTGCATCAAGTTTTATAAGTGATTCAACCGCGCCAACTGCAAAACCTTCGCGGCTTCTTGCGGTGTGGGTAAGCTCGATTGTATCTGCAGTTCCATCAAAGAAAACCTTATGAGTTCCAGGAACATTTCCGCAGCGAGTTGAACTTACATGAAGCTGGTTTGCAACTGGTCTTTCATGAAAAGCATCTGTTACAATTTCTGTTTTATCTTTATAGCCCATCTGAACACGGCGGGCAATTTCCAAAGCAGTTCCACTAGGACTGTCAGCCTTCTGATTGTGGTGCATCTCCCATGTTGCAACATCATAATCCTTATATTCAGACATGATTTTTGCAGCTTCTTCTACAATTTTATAGAACATATTTACGCCGATAGAAAAATTACCGGCAGTCATTACAGTTCCGCCAACCTCTTTTGCATAAGCATCAATTTCTGCATGCTTGTCATTCCAGCCTGTAGTTCCCACAACAAGAGGAAGCCCCAGCGGCAAAAGTGCGCGAACATTTGCAATAACAGCAGTCGGGTGAGTAAACTCAATAATTCCCTCTGCCCCGTTTGATTTTACAGCGCGCACAATTGCATCTGTATCACCGGCAGCAATTTTTACTTTAGCATCCTCTGCCATAACATCTATAGTAGTAACAACCTCATGACCGGCACGCTTGGCAGCCTGCTCAATCATGTGTCCCATTTTTCCGTAACCAACCAATGCAATCTTCATAGCGGGTTTCTCCTTATTTAAGCTTCATATTTTTTTCATAGAATTATGGTAGTTTTCCCACCATTCAACTTCTTCTTTTTCTGATTCAGCTTCCTGCTTTTTAAATGTTTTTGCAAGCTCTTCAATCTCTTCCTGACAGGCTTTTGTTGCTTCTACAATGCAGGGTTCAAACTGTTTTTCTGTTGATTCGTTAAAGATTTTAATTGCTTCGTTAATTGTAAATTGCTCTTTGTAAAGACGTTTACTTATTAAAGCATCCATAACATCCGCAGCTGCCATAATGCGGCCGGAAAGCGGAATTTCTTTCCCCTTTAAGCCACGTGGCTATCCGGTCCCATCCCATTTTTCATGATGAGTAAAGGCCATATCAATTGCAATCTGATTAAAGCGGCCGTCACCGACTTTCGGCAACTGTTCCAGAAGTCTCTTTCCTTCAACAGAATGAGTTTTCATTACCTTATAATCTTCCTCAGTAAACTTTCCAATCTTGTTCAGTACACCTTCAGGAATATGAATCTTGCCGATATCATGAAGGAAGGCGGCAGTTTCATACAGGTGAATTGTTTCATCCGTCAAAACGTCTGTGTAGTAACCAAAATCACGCAGTTTTGTCGCAATAATCTTTACATAATGCTTTGTATGCTGTACATGGCGGCCGGTAAAAAGATCGTGACTACCAAGACAGCTTGCAACAAATTCGATAATCATATCCTGAGTATTCTTAAGATTTACATTCTGAGTATGAAGAAGCTCAATAGCCTTATGAGACCTGTTTGCCATTGTTAAAGCAAGCAGGAAAATAAAAAGGAACTCAATAGTATAACCAACCAGACTTGAAATAAACCAGGTATGGGGATTATGCACCTGAACATCAGTTGCCATAACTGTAAGAACAGTTTTTGATCTTACAAAGAGGGCAAAAACCATAAGAGCAAAGCCTGTGATTGTAGAAGTTATGGTAACCTTCTTATTAAAATACAGACAGCTTAAAAAAGGAACTACAGCATAAGTGATATTAACCTGAATGATATTTTTAACGGCAAGAAGTTCAACAAAACCTGCTGCGGCTATTATGCCAAAATACATACCTATTTTTTGAGTTTTTGGAAAACGGTTTAATCCATGAGCTACAAAAAAACTAAACACACTGTAAGAAAACATCAATGCAGAATAGTCATGAGGAACACGCCAGATTCCGAGAAGCGTTAAAACGCAAAAAGCAAGAGGTACAACAGCGCAGGTCAAAAGGAGAATTTCTACAACTTTATTAACTGATCGAATATTCTCGTTAAAAAACAATTCAGTATTATCATTCATTATTTAAGAGTATACATCATAATATAGATAACTGTCATCCGAAATATTTCTTAACTAAATCAGCTGAAATATGCGTTATGAAGAATCTGAACAGTGCGGTCAGCCTCTTCATCATCTACAATCATACTGATGTTAACTTTGCTGGCACCCTGAGAAATCATCTGAACATTGATTCCTTCATCTGCAAGAGCATCAAAGCCGCTGGCAAGAATTGCGCTTGAGTGTGCAGCGTCGCAGATAATTGTAACAATTGCCTTATCCTTACGAACAGATACCTGACTTGCCTGCTCAAGATCTGCAACAAGACCGGTAAGATCAGCCTTTGTATTTACAGTCAGAGATACAGAAACCTCAGAAGTCGCAATTACATCAATACTGATATTCCACTTAAGGAAGTTATTGAAGATGTGGGCAAGGAAGCCTGCAGCTCCAAGCATACGTGAAGATACAATATCAATCAGAGTGATGTGCTTTACAGTTGTGATTGCGCAAACAGGAGGAACCTTGCCATTGTGCTTTTCTACTATTATACTGCCGGGGCTTGTGATGTTGTAAGAGTTCTTAACGCGGACAGGGGTTCCAGTCTTGCGGACAGGCAGCATTGAGCGGGGATGCAGAACCTGAGCGCCGAACATTGCAAGCTCCTGGGCTTCTTCATAAGTAACCTCAGGAACAGGCTTAGCCTCTTTTACTACGCGTGGGTCTGTAGTAAGAATTCCATCCACATCCTTCCAGGTCTGAACCTCTTCGGCACGCATAGCAGCACCAATCATAGTTGCAGTAAGATCAGAACCACCGCGTCCGAGAGTTGTAATATTTCCTTTTTTATCCTTTGCAATAAAACCGGTTACAATAGGAATGTGATTGTCTGAGCCGTTCTTGTAGCCGCCCAAGTGAGCAGGAATATTTTCCCAAACCTCGTCCAAAAGCTCAGCAGACATATAGTTTGAGTCAGATACAATTCCGATATCCCAGGCATCATAAAACTTTGCAGGGATTCCCTGAGATTCAAGATATATCGCCACCATGCGTACAGACATACGCTCGCCAAAAGAAACAAGATAGTCACGTGAACGTTTAGAGATTTCTTTAAGCATTGAAATTCCGGTGAGTAGCTGTTTTAATTCAGTCAAAAGAGCCTGAATTGTTTCTATATTAATTCCAAGCTCAGCTGCTGTATCTTCATGGAGCTTTGCAACTCCCGCAACATCAACCACACCTTCTACAGCCTTGTCAGCCGCCTCAAGAAGATGGTCGGTAGTGTCACCCATAGCAGAAAGAACAACTGCCGGGCGCTTTTCCTGATAAGCCTTTATAATAGAAGCAACATGCTTGATTCTCTCTGCATTGGCTACGGATGAGCCACCGAATTTCATTACTATCATAGATTATTCCTTAAAACACCGTCATTCCGGGCTTGACCCGGAATCTATTTTTTCGTGATAGATTGATTATAGTGATTTATAATGATGTGGGGAAGTGGAAAATAAAAAGTTCTGACGGGCTCCCGCAAATAACCGCTTATATCAAAATTACATAAAGGCATAAGGCACGCGGGAAGGAAGGCCGATGAGTGGCGAGAGCCAGGAGAGCAGCGGCACTAAATCGGAGTAAGGGCAACGAGCGAAAAGCCGTAAAGAAAAAGCATCTCGTAGATTGTCCAGCCGTTGATAGACGGAAAGTTCTGAAAGAGAATATAGAAAGTCACAAAGCCAACCAGATTCGAAACTATCATTCCGATATTTAAAATTACAAAGTCCGCACGGTAGCTCATTTTGCTCTTCAAATCCTGAAGCAAAATCTTTCTGTTAATATCAGGAGAACGATTCCTAACGAAAGGAAGTTTGAAAGCACAATTCTGATAATCTGAAATTCATCTGTACCAATACTGCTTACAACGTGCAGAAAGTTTCCGATGAAGTTATTATAGAAGTGTTCTGAAAGTACAACCCAAAGCACGCCCGTCATGCTCACACAGGTTCCCCATTCAAGAGCAAGAATGCCGGCGAGCACAACATAACCCACTGCAAAAATCACAGCCTGCCCTACAGACATCTGCCCGTCATAAACGCCCAGTACGCACATAACAATATGCCAGATTCCAAAAAGAAAAGCCTGAAGGTAATTTCCAGTTTTAAAGCCACTGCGCTCAGTCACAACTTTAAGAATAAAACCGCGGAACATACCTTCCTCTGCAAGCACATTTATGATATTGACAAGCACGCAGATTATAAGAGCCAGAGCAGAAAGGCTTACCTCTGCAGTAGCCCCCGAAAGCCCGAAGTTTGTAATGTACATAGAAAGCCCCGGCTTCTTCCCCATTCCTGTAAGCAAGACCACTTCAAGCCCGTAAGAAATTGCAAAGGTAAAAAATCCAAGTCCATGACCGCAGCCGATATATTTAAAAGTGTTTTTGAATTTCAGACCAATATTCGCCAGCTTTAGCCCGTAGATTTTCATAGCGACCAGAGTTGCAATTATACAGAAAATTTTTGTGATTACGTTGTCCGCAATTATCGTCTGGTCGGTACGGATAAATAAAAACTCAATGTATTTTACGATTGTAGTTACAAGAATAAGGATTGTAATAATGCGGAAAATTTCTTTCTTTTATTTTGTGATTTGATTTTCCATAATAAAGCCCCATTTTTTTCCAGCGCAGAATCTCCGTCCAAAACGCGTTCCGCCCTTCGCTAACGCTCACCGTCCTCGGTCGTGGGTCACTACCCGCTCCCTGCGGTCGGCAAGGGGCTCCATGCTTGGCGCGCATCTCAGCTCAGATTTTTATTTTTTCCCACCAGTTCTTCATCCAGGATATCCAGATTAAATGGTGCCATCATAGATGAAAAGCGGTGCCACTTCATCCTTCAGCTCCAGCAAAAGCGCATAAAGCATTCTCGGATTTTTTGAATAATCGACCCTGCCAGCCGTTCAGCTGATCAGATTTAATAATCTCTTCGATTGCATCATCAGAAAAAGCCGACATCTGGTAAATTACAGCTTGATAAATCTCCTCTTTGGACTTAAAATGACTGTAAATTGCGCCTTTTGTGAGTCCTCCAAGATTTTTTGATAATGTCGTTGAGAGAGGTATTTTCATACCCTTTTCCCAGAAAAAGCTTTGCCGCCACCGAGATTATCAGTTGTTCAGCTTTTTTCCAGATACTTATTTCTTGACATGGGGCTGTCTAAAAAGTATTGTCATGCTGAACCTTCGCAGCATAGCTGCTCGGAGACTCGCTAAAAACAGTCCACTGGACTGTTTTTACACTGCTATGCAGTGTCGCTCCCTATGTTTCAGCATCTACACTACATTTAGAGCTATAGATTCCGAAACAAGTTCGGAATGACACCAGGAGATAAACTTATTGGTCACCTCCTTGTCAAGAAATTTCTGAAAATCATACAGCCGTCCCCGTCTTAAAAAGCTTCATCATCTCATTCGTAAGACTATAATCATTCGGCTGCAGCACAACTTCTTCACAGCTAACCCACTCGGCATATTTAAGCTCACCCTCATCCATTTTGATTTTATCGTCGCCCTCAACCTCGCAGAAAAAACCTGCAAGAAGATCCTGAGCCAGAGCCCAGGGCTGCGACTTATAATAGCGGATATTTTTTACCTTAAGGCCAACCTCTTCCATAACCTCACGTTCAACAGTCTGTTCAAGAGTTTCGCCGAACTCTGTAAAGCCCGCAACCAGAGCAGAATGCGCATAACCGGTACGATATTTTGTTATTAGGATTTTATCTTTATTTTGATTTAAGATTCCAATGATTACAGCAGGATTTATACGCGGATAAATTTTTGATTTACAAGATGAACAATAAAGAGCACGTTCAACAGAATCGTGTTCCAGAGGCTTTCCGCAATGCCCGCAGAATTTATTATCATCATACCATTTCCAAAGGTGATAAGCCGAGAAAGCTGCAAAAAGCGAGACCTTAGCTTCCGGCGCCAGAGGCAAATCGCGCAGCTGACGAAGTGTATAAAAGGAAAAATCAGAAAGACAAGCAGACACCCCTGCCTTCTCCGGAATCAGAAAATATTTTTGATCATCAATAGAAAAAAGATAGGTAGGTGAAAGTCCCTGTGAAGAAAAATCTCCGCAGGTTGGAAAGATCAGAGCCTGTGTCTCCTGATTATAACGTACCAGCACCTTACCTTCAGAAAAGAAGAATGCAGAATCCTTATCACAAGACTTCTGCTCTTCATAATGATTATAAAACTTAGCCGGAAAAATATCTTGAATCATATCTTATTATGCCATTTTTTGTTAAATAAAAAAAGCCAGCAGCTACCTACTTTCCCGGGACGAACCCAGTATCATCGGCGTA
>SAMEA3663010__coassemble_691_pt1 | contig 11422 bp, 10 predicted proteins | sample SAMEA3663010__metabat2_high_PE_011 | metagenome-assembled genome bin SAMEA3663010 (sample SAMEA3663010) | pig gut metagenome | biome: pig gut; feature: pig-associated habitat; material: faeces | place: France | collected 2012
ATTCCACCACCCATGTCTATATCTTTAATGGTTTCCTCTACAGAGTTTCCGGTGATAACCATTACAATTGCACCAATCGGCCTATGGTTTTCATTATAAACAGGAACACTATAATGCTGAAGAATTGAATTTGTTACCGAACTATAAGTTGGATCTGAAGCGTAATCTTTACCCGCAAAAGCTTCTGTAAAATAAGCTCTGGTACCAAAATTCATTATGCGTCCATCACTTACTACAGCATCACCTTTTGCATCATAAAAAGCAACATTCTCACAGTTTGCAGCAATAGAAGCTGCTACATGAGTAAGCTGCTCCTGCTTTTCTGAAAGAGAAGCATTTTCATCTTTTATAACAGTTAATTCAGCAAGTGCATGTAGAGTCTGAAAGTGTTTCTCATTGATTGCTACAACTTTGTCTACAACATCTGTAGAAGCATCTTCAATTCGGGTATAAACACTTTCTGTTAATTCCTTTGCTGCATTCTTATATGAAACTATACCAACAGAAACACTTGAAATAACAGTTACAATTATAAACATTACAAGGAGTTTTATTGTAAGAGTAACTCGTAACTTACCATTTTTCGTCATATTTTACCTTCCTTAAAAAATTTTCGTTATTTTTAATAGATTTTTTTATAGAATTTTATTTATTATACCATAATGTATAAAAAAAAGATATTTTTTTAAATTTTTGGGGAAATAATGATTAAGACAGATACCTTAAAAAATGGATATAAAATTTTACAAGATTCTGAACGCTTTCAATTTGGAATTGATGCAGTTCTTCTGGCTGATTATGCTTCAAAATCTTTGAAAGAAAAAGAAAGTGTAATTGATTTTGGAACTGGAACCGGAATTATTCCTCTTTTAATGGTAAATAAATGTAAAACAGCTGCTTTTACCGGACTTGAGGTTCAGAAAGAATCCGCTGATATGGCGGCTCGGAGCGTGGCGATGAATGAGCTTGAAGGGCGGATTCAGATTGTACATGGTGATTTGAAGGAAGCGGGCAGTCTTTTTCCACGCCACAGCTTTAATGTGGTAACCTGTAATCCGCCGTATATGATCGACGCGCACGGAAGAAATAACGAGCAGGATGCTTTGACTATCGCCCGTCATGAAGTTTTATGTACCCTGGAAGATGTTGTAACAGCTGCAGATTATTTACTTGCTAGCCACGGAAGTTTTTTTATGATTCACAGACCTTTCCGTTTGCCAGAAATATTTTCTTCCCTGGAAAAGCATAAAATGGAAATGAAAAGAATGCGGCTAATTTATCCATTTGCAGATAAAGAACCAAATATGGTTCTGATAGAAGCCCGCAAAAATGCAAAGCGGCGGCTCACAATAGAACCGCCGCTAATAGTACGTAATGATGATGGTGAATATACTATAGAAGTACAGGACATCTACAATAAATAAAGTCATGATGAATCTAGTTCAGGGTGACAAAACCTTATAATGTCTTTAGCATTGCCTCAATTAACTTAAGTGTACGACCAAGCGCAACTTCATCAGTAGGAAGAGCGAAAAGTCCACCCGCTTTGCTATCCGGATTCTGTCGAACTGTTTCTTTTCTTGCTGCAATATAAGCATCACGCTGCTGAATAATTACTGCTGCAAATTCACTGGCAATGTCCTTAAATTCCTTTTCTGTTTTCTTTGTAATCTTTTTTGCTGTTGCAAAAGCTGAAAGCAGGTCTTTAATTGAATCGCAAATCTGATTGTTTTCCCCTTCCACAATCTTCAGTGCTGCAAGATTAAAATACTGCTCGCTGCGTACAAAAGCATAAATCTGGAATAAAGGTTCATTTTCAAAAAGCTGGAAATAACGAGTAATAAGCTTCTTAAAAACTGCCGAAGGAGTTGTTTTTCCCCCTTTAACCCCATCAAGAGTTTTTTCTTCAAGGAAGCTTATACTGTTTATTTCATTAGCACTATAAGAAATTGTAGCCTCATACATTGCATCTCGGCTTTCAAAATGGTTATAGAGTGAAGCCTTTTTAATTTCCAGGCCTTCTGAAACGTCTGCAAGAGAGGTAGCACCTGCACCCTTATCAAATGCAGAGGCAAGGAATGCTTGAATTATTTTTTCCTGTGAAATGTTTTTCTTACTCATATTTAAATTATCGGTAACTAACGTTAATTAGTTTAGAAGAAAATGAACGGTCGTTAGGCAAAAAAAATCCCCGATAAACCGGGGATTCGTGTATTCTTTATTAGTCTTTTTCAACATCGTAACAGTTGATGTGAAGGTCTTTCAACTGCTGCTCGTCAACTGGAGAAGGACACTCGTACGACTGGTCAAGGCACGCTCGCTTGCGCTCGTCTTAAAGCCTTGACTTAGTCGTTTTGCAGGTGTCTGATTTCATCATACACCTGCAATCCATTGGCTTGCTTCATGTCGCCTATTATTCCTTCTCCACACATTTAATATGAAGTTCATCAAGTTGTTTCTGTTCAACTGCGCTTGGACAATCGTCCATAGGCGACATTGCCAGGTTGTTCTTAGGGAAGGCGATTACTTCGTGGATTGACTCTTCGTGGCACATAAGCATGATGAGGCGGTCGAGGCCTGGGGCAATTCCTCCGTGTGGAGGTGCACCAAACTTGAAGGCCTGTACGAGGAAGCCGAATGCCTTCTGGGCACGTTCTTCGCTGTAACCAACAATCTTGAAAATGCGCTGCTGGAGAGCAGGATCGTTAATACGCATAGATCCCGATGCAAGCTCGTAACCGTTGAGTACCAGGTCGTAAAGGTCACCCTTTACTGCGCCAGGGTCAGATTCGAGTGTATCCCAGTAAGCTTTCTGAGGAAGTGTAAACATGTGGTGTTCTGTTTCCCACTTATTTTCTTCTTCGTTCCATGCAAAGTATGGGAAGTCGATAATCCATGCAAAGTGAAACTCGTCCTTTGGATTATAGAGGTTGAGGTCCTTACCAAGCTGCTTGCGGACTGCACCAAGTGCTGTACAGGCAAGCTGCCAGTTTTCGTCGCTTACAAAAAGAATAAGGTCGTTCTTTTCTGCACCAAGCTTGCTGCAGATTTCCGCTTCTTTCCCTGCATAGAACTTTGAGATTCCGCCTTCGAAAGCGCCTTCTGCATTTACCTTCATCCAGGCAAGGCCCTTTGCCTTGTAAGTTTTTGCAACTTCTTCGAGAGCTTCAATATTTTTGCGTGAATATTTGTCTGCAACGTTCTTTACAACGAGAGCCTTGAGACCTGAACGTTTGTGGCGCTGAATATCGCGACCTGCATTTGCAGCCCCTGCCTTGAATGCGTTGAAATCAGCAAGGTCTGCCATGAAAGCTGCATCCTGCATCTTCATATCAAAACGAAGATCAGGCTTATCGCTTCCGTACCAGTCAAAAGCGTCTTCCCAGGCAATGCGGTCAAACTTTGCAGGAAGTTCGTAATTCAAAGTCTTTTTGAAGATGTAGCCCATCATGCCTTCTGTTGTGCTCAGAACCTCTTCGCGGTTTGTGAAAGACATTTCCATATCAATCTGAGTGAACTCAGGCTGGCGGTCTCCGCGGGCATCTTCATCGCGGTAGCAGCGGGCAATCTGGAAGTACTTATCGAATCCAGAAACCATCAGAAGCTGCTTGTAAAGCTGTGGGCTCTGTGGGAGGGAATAGAATTTTCCAGGATGAACACGGCTTGGAACCAGGTAGTCGCGGGCTCCTTCCGGTGTAGATTTAATAAAGGTTGGTGTTTCAATTTCGAGGAATCCTTTTGAGGTGAGGTACTCGCGTGTAGCAAAAGCAACCTGGCTTCTCAAAATGATATTATGCTGCATAGGGTCGCGGCGCAAATCAAGATAGCGGTACTTAAGACGAAGATCTTCGTTTGCAACTACGAGAGTTCCATCCTTCTGGCGAACCTCTTCGATAGAGAAAGGAAGCTCCTGAGAAGTTGTGAAAATCTCAATATCAGTTGCTTCAACTTCAATTTCACCGGTTGCCATATCGGCATTAATATCTTTATCAGCACGGGCATTAACCACGCCTTCAACTGCGATACAATATTCACTCTTGAGGCTGGCAGCAATTTTCTTTACATCATCACTAGCCTTATCGCCAACCATTACCTGAGTAATTCCATAGCGGTCGCGAAGACGAATAAACAAAAGACCGCCCAAGTCACGGGTGCGGCTTACCCAACCATTCAAAACAACTTTTTTACCAACATCACTCTTGCGAAGCTCGCCGCAAGTTACAGTTCTCTTAGAATTCTGCATAATTTTACCTTATCGAGCGGCATAGATGCCGCTTTTTTTTATATTTACATAAATCTGCAAGAAACTTGATTTCTTGCAATTAAAAAATTACATGGAGGTAATTTTTTAATTATTTTAGCGTTATGATTAAGTTTGTACAATAATATGCGTTATTGCGCGGTTTTGAATCACGCAACCGTGACTGAAAGCCAAAAATTCGGGATTTTTGTTTATAATGCGGAGGCCTTGTTATTGCGAGATACGAAAGCGACGTGTCAATCTATTGTTCGCAATGACGGGAAACACAGACTTTTCACTAAATGCATTTTTTGTTTTAATATCAAATAATAATGAAAAGTAAATGAATAAAGTATCTAAAATCATATGCATTGTTTTATCTTCAATTTTGGCTTTGGTTCTTATTACCGCTGTAGGTCTGGGAATCATTTTTAGGAATGAAATCTCTGCAATTTCTTCCATTAAATTGCTGAAGCCCCGTGTTGAAAATTCCTTGCAATGTGGGATCTACGAAATGACCTGTAAGGGCGATTAATATTTTGAGGATTATCTTGCCGGGGCGGCGCTAAAAACGACCTCGAGCTTATGGACTCCATTATGAATAAAATGACTAAGGAGTTTCGAAGATTAAAATCAGTACTTCATAAATCGACTGTTCTTCTTTTACTGCTCACAAGCCAAACGGCGAACATCTTTTTGCACGAAACTATGACCTTTATGCAACAAATACTTGCCTTGTCCGGGTTAAAGGAAATAAAAAGCGCTATGCTTCAATTTCAACAGTGGACACTTCTTTTATAAATATTCCGGCTCAGGCTGATATGAATAATCTTCTTTCCAAGGCCTATGCCCTTGCCGCTCCTTATGCCCCACTCGATGGTCTTAATGATGCTGGCATTAGCTGCGGTATTTATATGACCTATCAGGGAGCGGTCTAAAAAGTTATTGCGACAGATCAGAATACAGACCTTCCCGACATTTCTCCAACTGCCCTTATTCGATTGATTCTTGATTATGCTGATTCCCTTGATGAAGCGGTGGACTTTGCAAGAAGCTATGATATGCACGATTCCGCCGGCACCTCCTTTCACATAATGGTTTCAGAGCCTTCCGGCCGTAGTGCAATTCTTGAATGGGTAAATGATACTGATGAAAGTGATAACTACGGAAGCCTGCGCAAATTAGTTGTAACTTACAACGACCAGGATTCAAATATCGGCCAGCGCGAAGGCCAGGCTGATTTTCAGTGGGTTACTAATTTTATTATTCAGCCGGGATATTATAAGGTTTATGATAAGGACCTGACCGGCTGGGAACGCTACAACATTATTTACGATGAACTTTCAAAAAGCGGCGGTCTTGTAGCTGATGAAATGGCTGCCATGGACATTCTTCACAAAGTTTCGCAGAGAACTGTAAGATCCAACCGCAAGGCCGACGACTTTGTTCTGACTATTCACAGCGTAATTTATAATCTTGATAATCTGACAACTCTCTGGTGCGGCAATGAACAGTATGCTGATAAAGAGGGGATGTTCAGATATAAGTTGAATTTTAAAAAGCGGATTTTTGAATAATTAAGAATACTTACCGGGAGTGTTGTACGTTCGCTCACGCTCACTATCGAGTTTGTACGCAGCAAGCTGCCAGCAAACTCGCGGGGAATAAAACGGGGGTGTAGCGGGGTACCCCCGCTGGGTGGGGTAGCGGACAAGACCGCAGTGAAGGAGCGAGCCGAAGGCGAGCGACTGAACGAGGACTTGGGAGCGAGGGGCGGGGCTCCGCCCCACATAATCATTTTTTTCACCAAAAACTTCCTAAAATCGCACAATTTGCACCATATTATATATGGGGGTTTTATGAAAAATATGACGGGAAGTTTTGATATTCTGATTGGTGATTTTGATGAGGACTTTTTCAAAGTTGATTTTCCGGAGCGCTTTAACGAGGCGATGCTGGATGCGGTTAGGAAAGTGTCGGGAAGAAGATGGAATAAAGAGAAACTGCTTTGGCTGATTCCATACAACGAGGCTGCAGTAAGTCAACTGTTGAAGAATCTTTACGTAACTGGACTTTATAACTCTGAAGAGAAAATTGAACAAATATTGCATCTTCCGGCGGTAAAAGAAAGTGAAAAATATATTGATTATCAGTTAAGGAAAACCAATGAAGCGCTTACTGCCCGTCACTACAGCGAGCACACAAAAACGAGTTATAAAAAATGGGTTAAAGATTTTCTTCTTGTGAATCAGGGGAAGGAAAATATTGGCGAGAGAGAAATTAATGAATATCTTAAAGATCTGGCTCTTAAAAAGAATGTAAGCGCTTCGACACAAAATCAGGCTCTAGCTGCCCTACTCTTTTATTTCAGATTTATTCTGAACACGCCGATAACTGAACTTGGATCTGTTATCCGTGCAAAAAAATCTGAGCGGATTCCTGTTGTTTTTAGCCGTGACGAAGTGGTTCGGGTTATTGAAAATCTTTATGGGCAAAAGAAGTTGATTGCAAAAGTTTTATATGGGACGGGAATGCGATTGAATGAAGCTCTGAGCCTGCGGGTGCTGGATATTGATTTTGATCAGAATGAAATAATTGTAAGGCATGGCAAAGGCGACAAAGACCGGCACGTCATGATTCCGCAAAAGCTTGTGCCTGAGCTCAGAGAGCATATAGAAAAAGTGCGTTCTCTTCACAAAAAGGATCTCGCCGACGGCTGGGGCTCTGTTGCAATGCCAGGAGCCCTTTCCGGAAAATATCCTGACGGCAGCAAAGAGTTCAAATGGCAATGGTTCTTCCCCCAGAAAAACCGCTGGAAAAATTTTGAGACTGGCCAGGAAGGCCGCTGGCATCTGGATGAAAGCCTGATGCAGAGGGCTGTCAAACAGGCAATTTTAGAGGCAGGAATTAACAAGAATGCGAGCTGTCATACTTTCAGACATTCGTTTGCGACGCATCTTCTGGAGATTGGGTATGATATAAGGACAATACAAGAGCTTCTTGGACACAGCGATGTGAGTACGACTATGATTTACACCCATGTGTTGAATAGAGGGGCTGGTGGTGTGGTTAGTCCGTTGGATAGACTATAAAATTGCTTGGCTTATACTTATCCGTATAATCCGCTACCATTTTAAGCTATCTTGTTGTACAATGGAGATAAAAGGTATCCACCCTCAGCTTATACTGACACTTCACTACAGTATATAAATCTTATAGTGGATATGGATAATATTTGTTATGTGGACGCCCACACTGGGGCGCAAGAAAATATAGTGAAAATAAAAAGATGTGTTTACGTTTCTATAAACATATCTTATAATATAAAAAGAAACATGGGGGTATTTTATGGATTTTGATTCTTTTTCAATGACTAATATTGAAGATATGGAATATAATTCTACATCTTCAATCGGGTGTTGGTATGAAGCTGATGACTGCGGCTCGGATAATGATGATTGTGGATATGTTGATTGCACGACTAACATTCCTCTTTCTGACGGTAGCGATTGTATGATTCGTATAGATTTTGGCGATGATGACGAATAATAACTATATTCTATATGCAAATCTATTTCGTTCTTTCATTAGACTGTAATCTACATTGTTCTCACTGTATAAGGAACTTTAGCGATAAGCCAAGCGAAATCGTAGATTTGCACAATTTTGTTTCTGTCTTGGAGTCGATTGAAAAAGTTGGATCCAAGGCTCAAATTATTCTAACAGGTGGAGAGCCTACACTTCATAAAGATTTCTTTGAAATTGCCGATTATGCACAAAAGCATTTCCGCAATGTAGTGATTTGCTCAAACGGCATTTACACAAACGAAGCACTTAATAAACTCTCAAATTTAAAAAACACAGTTGTGCAAATATCGATAGACGGCAGCAAAGAATCACATGATAAAAGACGAGGCAAAGGCACTTTTGACAAAGCGATAAATGCTCTTCAAACTCTTATTTCAAATGGCATTAGCGTCAGAGTATCAACGACTGTAAACACAGAAAATATTGCTTCTATGTTTGATTTATCAGAAACTCTTTCTGCATTGAAACTAACGAAATGGCAGATAACTCCAGAACAATGTTTTTCGGAAACTGAAGCAAAAAAACAACTTGATACAGATGTTTGGAACAACTTTGTAGATGAGATTTTAGCAAAAGCAAAATTGAGAGTAAAAATAAAGAAGCTCTATGATTTTGCATTATTCGAGAAAATGGAAAAAAAGTTTGGAAAGGAATACATAAAGAATAACGCAATAACGAACTGTGGCTGTTGCTCAGAAAAGATGTATATCTATCCTGATTTATCGGTAAGAGCTTGCACTTGTATGGATTCTTTTATCTTGGGTAATCTTAAAGAAAAGTCATATTCAGAAATCTTGGTTACGATGAAAGAAAAGAAAGATCTTTTGAAAGTGAAAGAAAATAGTCCTTGTGCAAAATGTGACTGGCTCTATCTGTGCAATGGCGGTTGTGCAGGGTATTCAAAATACTATTTCGGTGAAATCGGTTATGGCGATAAACGATGTCCAAAGGTCAAGGCGTTTTATGGATTACAATCGACTATTTTATATGAACATAACTTATGAGTGCAATAACCGCTGTATTTTTTGCATCTCACACAATACAAGAAACATAACATGTCATGTTGAAAAACCGCTTGAGATAATAAAAGCTGTGAATAATGAATATAAGTTTTCGAAAAATGATTTATTCATTGTAAACGGTGGAGAGCCTACAACTTCAAAGTATTTCGAGAGTATTTTAGCTTATCTTTTAGCAACAGAAATAAATATCGTTGTCTACACAAATGGGCGAACTTTATCAAAATACTTGCAATACACAAAAAATAGCAGAATAAGATGGATTATTGCATATTATGGACTCAACGAGCTTCACGACAAATACACAGGACGAAAAGGCTCATTTTTAGAAACGTTCATTTCTTTGCAAAGTATTGATGTAAAAAACAGAAGCAATGTCAGCGTAAAGTTTTTGATAGAAGATAAAGAGCAAATAGAGCAATTCAAAGAGCTGTCTGAAATGCTTGCCAATTACAATGAAATACACCTTTCTTTGATACTCAATGACAATATCAAAAAACGACTTAAATTAGGAAAATATGTTTCGGTTTTAATAAAAGAGCTTTTTAAAACCCACATTGTCAAACTTTCTAATTTGCCTCTTTGTACTTTGGATTCAGATATAAAAATTAATTTTGAGAATCTGATCGTAAAAAACATAAATGAGTACTATTTTATCGATGAAAAAGCAAATGTGAAAAAAATCGATTACGACAGAAATCACAAATGGCTTTCTCAATGTGATTCTTGTAAGGTTCACAATATTTGCTGTGATAACTACAAGAAGTATAGAGCATTGAAAATATATAAAGATGAAATCAGCTTAGAGGAAGAATAAATGGCTAACGAGAAGAAGAAACACAAAGCAATGCGTGTTTATGTTACAGAGCGATGTAATGCAAAATGCCCTAATTGCTTTAATGCAAAGTCCAGAAGCAACAATGAAATGTCGATAGAAAATTTTTCAGAGTTGTGTGAATATTTAAAATCAAACGGTGTAATGCTCTTAAAGATAATGGGAGGAGAGCCTACTATTCACAATGATTTTGCAACGATAGTCAAAATCGCCCAGGTAAACTTTGAGCAAATCGTAATATTCTCGAATGGAACAACAGACGCTATAAAAGATATAAAGTTGAGAGAAAACGATGTAATTGTTTATAACTTTACTTTTAATAAAGTCTTTTCAAAAGAAAAAATGCATTTTGAAATCGGTGGAAAGCGTAGTTTTGAAGTGCAAGTAAAGAAAACTACAGATGAAAAAGAGTTGGTTAAACGGATTCTTGAATTGGACAAAGAAAATTCTGTTAGAATATCTTTAACCCTAGACTGCACATCAAATATCTTTGCAGAAAAGAGTATTGTTTTACCAAAGCTAAAATACATTGAAGCTGAGTTTTTAGAAAACAAAATCACTTTTAGCTATGACCACATGATTCCACTTTGCTATCTTTATAAAACAGGGCTTCATGTATCGAACAGTTGTAAATGTTCACTCTTGACAGCAGGCTTAATCAGTGCAGATTTGTCATTGAAGTTCTGCAATCAACATTCAAGCACGCTCATTTCTTTGAAACAAAATGATAATTTTATCCCTTGGAACATTGTCGAAAACTATTTGACAAAATCATTCTACGAAATCCGAGCAAAAGCATTGGAGAAGTATTGTCTTAATTGTATCTTTTTCAATAAAAAATGCAATGGCGGTTGTTGGATTCCAAAAGATACAATCTCAAAAGAAGATGTTTTGAATAATACTTCATTTCCATTAAAACGCTAGTTAGGTGAATGTCTGTATTTAGGTGCATGGAGAAAAAATGAAAATTAATTTAGAATCTAACGATTTTTATTTAACAGATTTTGATTATGAAGATTTTGAAAGAATAAAGTGTGTAAATCAGGGTGTAAAAGGGATTCATGATGAACTTCGCCCATCTATAAGTGCATATGAACGGCAAAGAAGACTCTTAGATGATTCTGATCAGATAATTTATGAATTAACTCAAATAAATGATAAATTACATAATGATTTATATAATGAAAATTTTGGGAAAATTCATTTTTATCATAAAATAATCTTACGAGATTTTATTTTATATCTAAAAACAACTGATACGTTCGTGTTATATATGACATTGGAAGATATAAAAGAATCACTCAATAATTTTGAAGAAATTTTAAAAAAATATCAATTTGAAGAAATCTCCGATTACTATTTGACATATATAAAGATTCTTTCATTTTTTCAAAATGTCTTAGAAAAGGATAAAAAATTTCTTGAAATTAAAGATTATTGTTTTTCTATTTTCAGAGAAAAGCATAATACGTATCTACGTATAGGTAAAGAAAATTTTGATACCTTATTTATCGAATCAGTAAAATATGGAGAAAGAATATATGAATATGTAAAAGCTAAAAATGGATCTGAGGTAACGAGGCTTGTTAAAAATCTATAGATAATCAAAGTTATTATTAAAAATCACATAACAAGTAGCTCAAAGCCGACAACGCGGTCAAGCCGCGTTGCGGTTTAGCTACATAGTTATGACGACAGGCACACTGGCCTGCCCTTTTTTTTAGAATTTTAGGGAAAAAC
>SAMEA3663010__coassemble_939_pt1 | contig 9193 bp, 9 predicted proteins | sample SAMEA3663010__metabat2_high_PE_011 | metagenome-assembled genome bin SAMEA3663010 (sample SAMEA3663010) | pig gut metagenome | biome: pig gut; feature: pig-associated habitat; material: faeces | place: France | collected 2012
CGGGATGACATCTTTTAGTTCGGGATGACATCTTTTAGTTCGGGATGACATCTTTTAGTTCGGGATGACATCTTTAGCGGTGCTTCAGATTGAGAAGTTCCTTTTTGATTTTACTCATATATCTTCTTGAAACTATTGCAGCTTTTCCGTTGGTAAAGTTCACGCAGACAATTCCAGTCAGCGACATATCGAGTTTTGTTACCTTTGAAAAGTTTACAATATCCGTATTCGAAATCCTTATGAAATCTGTCCAGCCGCAGTTTTGAGCAAGCTCTTCAAATTCATAAAGACGCAGCTTCAAAAGCAGATTTTCCTTTTCAGTTTCCAGATAGACTTTTTTGTCCTGACTGTAAATTCTGAAAATCTCGTTCTGCTTTACCTGAATGCAATAATCCCCGTCCCAGCCGGTAAGCATTGCAGTACGTCCACTTTCATCCATACGGCTGATTTTTTCTGCAATGGCTTTTATGCCGTCAGTTTCTGAATCTGCATGAATCACGCAGTAGGGTTTATCGCATTTTTCAATTTTGATTTTTGTTATCAAAATAGTCTCCTGTTTACGCGCTTTTTATTATCTGAAGGTTCTGTATCCTATTGTAAGTAGCGGAGTAAATTTTGAAAAGTCTTCAAAAACTTTTTCTTCTCCTCCTGCAAAAAATCTTTTTACTCCCCCAAACTCAAGGGCAAAGGCTGAGCGCTTCGCAAACTGAAATTCAAAACCTCCGAAGCTAAACTGTTTTTGCGAATCAAGATAACCGCCTTCTCCCTGGACATAAATGCAGTCTCGCAGTACAAAAGATTTTTCGCGGGGAAGAAGATTTACACTAAACTCTCCAAAACCACCTGAAAAATCCTGACCACAAGCCCAGAAGCCGCCAGAGACGATTCTATAATTAAAGTTTGCAGAAGCAGCCCCGGCTGTCGCGCCAGCCTCTTTTGCAAATCCAACGCTGCAAATTAATGCGACCAAAAATAAAGAAATTATTAATCTTTTCATGGTTCGCAGTATAAGGCAGAAGACCATTCTTGTGATATTTTTGGCGACAAGTGGTAATTTATTGTGATAAGTGGTAGAAAAGAATTATGAAAAACTTTTCCCTTGATTTAGAATTAAAAACTCCACGACTCACTCTTCGTCCGGTTCGTCTGGGAGATGAAAAAGAGATTCATGAATATGCAGGCGACAAAAGCATTACGATGATGTTCTGGCTGCCCAATGACACTTTTGAAGAAACTCTTGATTTTGTAAAAACTTATTCTGCTGAATGGGAAAAGCCTGAGCCGGAAGATTTTGAATTTGTTATTCTTTATGAAGGAAAGATTATCGGCGGCTGCGATTGCGACCTGAGCCACAGTGAAGACCACTCCTATGCCACTCTCGGCTGGATTTTGAACAAGGATTACAGAGGTCGCGGTTTTGCTACTGAGGCAGGCCGAGCACTGGTGGATTTTGCTTTTTCAAATCTTAATATTGACCGGGTGCTTGCTCAGTGTGACTGCAAAAACGCCGCTTCCTTCAAGGTTATGAAAAAAATCGGTATGAAGCTGATTGATGACAAGGGGAGCCGCACCTATCCGAAAACTGGAATTACATCCGGAGAGTTTACCTGCGAAATTAAAAGAGAAGATTTCAGATAAACTATGGATTTTGTATGATTTAGCGGAGGTCTGAGATGTTTTTCTTTGGATTGTTCCGATAAAATTAGTGAAAACTGACAATTTATCGGAAGGCTGGAGCCTCTGTTTTGTGGTAATTTACGGAATGTTCCGATAAGAGTGGAGAAAAATGCAATTTTATCGGAGTGATTTCTTTGATTTTGTATAATCATTCTCTGGGGACTGTATATTTTCCATATTTTTTCTTAAATTCCTCCGATAAAAACTGGGATTATTGAGTTCTTATCGGATGACAGTTATTTTATGAGACTTTTTCCCTCACTTTGATTCCGATAAAAACGGAGTTTTTCTGGGATTTATCGGAATAATTGGCTTTTCGACAGGATTTTTCCTTGTTTTTTCAGGGAACAAAAGTGTGAGCCGGTAATGTGGGGGATTTTAAGGGGGCGAAGCCCCCTTAGGCAGGGGGATTGCTCCCCCTCCTAAATCCTTAAAAATCTTTATATTTTCTAATCCATTTATTAAATTCTGTGCTATAATATGCGGACTATGAAAAAGAGATTGACGGGCGTGGCGGTTCCGCTTGGTGCCCTTTATACTAAAGATAATTCGGTTATTGGTGAGTTTGGCGACCTTAAGCCTTTTGCAGATTTTTGCAAGGCTGCGGGCATTTCTATTATTCAGCTTTTGCCGGTGAATGATACCGGAACTCAAAGTTCTCCTTACAGTGGGCTTTCGGCTTTTGCCCTGCATCCGATTTATATCCGCATCAGCGAGGTGCCGGGCTTTGACGAACTTTATAAGAGTGACGCCAAGTTTAAGAAGGCTTATGATGATTTTATCAAGGGCCAGAAATATGCCCTGCGCTATAACTATGAGGCAATTTTGAACGGAAAAAATGCCCTTCTCAAAATGCTTTATGATGCAACTGATGAGGGAAAGACCGGCAAGGCTGGTACTGAACTTTCTAAATGGATTCGCTCCAACAGCTGGGTGAAGGACTACGCTGTTTACAAAAATCTTAAGTGGAATTACATGCAGGCTTCCTGGAAGAGCTGGCTGGACACAGACCGCCTTAAGACTAAAGAAGAAATAACTGCCCTCTGGAATAAAAAGGCTTTTAAGAAGGAACATCTTTTTTATGCCTGGTGCCAGATGGTTGCTGACGAACAGTTCCGCGGGGCTGTTGAATATGTAAAGGCAGCCGGCATTCTGCTCAAGGGCGACATGCCTATTTTGATGAACGAGGATTCTGCCGACGCCTGGGCCTGCCCTGAGGTTTTTAATCAGGATTTGCGGGCTGGTGCGCCTGCCGACGGAGACAACCCGACCGGCCAGAACTGGGGCTTCCCTACTTACAACTGGAAAAATCTTAAGGAAGCTGATTACGGCTGGTGGAAAGACCGCCTGAAGAATGCTTCGAAATATTATGATGCTTACAGACTGGACCACATTCTGGGCTTCTTCCGAATCTGGGCAATTCCAGAAGCTGATTTAAATGCCCTCTGCGGCCACACAGAGCCTTATGCTTCTATTAAAAAGAGTGAACTTTATGAGCTTGGTTTTGATGATGACAGAATCCGCTGGCTTAGTCAGCCTCATATTCCGACAAGCGCGATTGAAGACATTACCTGGAATCACGACAAGGCTCATCAGATCCTTGCGATTTTCTGCGACAAAATTGACGGCGAGGAGCTGTGGAGATTCGCGCCGGCGGTAAAAGGCAGCAAAGCGATTGAAGAAGCTGACCTTTCGGAGCTCTGTGCGCCGGAAGCAATCGGCAGTGTAAAGCAGACTCTTGTTGATTACTGGAGCAACCGCACCCTGATTGAAATTGCGAAAAACAAATATGTGCCTCTCTGGACTTACGGCCAGTCAACTTCCTGGGGTTCGCTTAACGAGCAGGAAAAATCAGCCCTGGCCTCGTGCTTCGACGACCTAAATAAGAAAAATGAAAAGCTCTGGAAAAAGCAGGCCGACGAGATTTTTGAAGCAATTACAAAGGCTGTAAAGATGATTCCTTGTGGCGAGGACCTTGGCGTTGGAATTGAATGCGTGCCAAAAACTATGGACGCTCACAAGATTCTGGGACTCCGCGTCGTACGCTGGTGCCGTGAATGGGCCGAGGCCGGACAGCCTTTTGTACCTTTTGCGGACTACACTCCACTTTCGGTTACAACAACATCCGTGCATGACTCAAGCACTTTGCGCCAGTGGTGGGAAGACGAAAAAGAAAGTGCAAAGGCTTTTGTTATGGCAAATGCTGAATGCTTTGGAATTGAAACGGGTGCTGAAGATGGACCACTCTTCACCGCACCTAAAGAGGAAATTGAAGCAAAGGCCGAGGATCTGGCTAATTCAGCTTTCGCCCCGGATATCGCTGAAAAGCTTCTTCAGGCATCCGCAACTTCCGCAAGCCAGTGGTTCATTCCGCCGCTTCAGGACTTTCTTTATATGGATAAGTCACTCTGGCTGGACAAGGCTAGTGACGAGAGAATCAACGTGCCGGGCACAGTAACCGAGTTCAACTGGACATACCGCCTGCCTTGCACGCTTGAAGACCTGAGCAAAAACACAGCCCTGATTGAAAAAATCAAAACCGTGTCTGAAAGATAATTTTTCTATAGCTTATACTGCATAAAGTTTCCGTTGTGAACAAAGCCGTATGCAGTATAAAGCTTTACACCCATATCTGAAGCCGTAATCTGAACCGCCCCGCAACCGTAAGCACGGGCTTCTTCCACAACCCGGTGCAACAGCTCTTTTGCAATCCCCTTGCGACGGTAATCAGGATTTGTAAACATACTCGAAAGCAACCCTAATCTCCCAGACGGGCAGCCAAAATAGGGCGGCTTTTCAACAAAAGACATTCCGCTGGTACCGATAATCTTGTCGCCGTCCAGAGCCAGCCACGAAACAAAAGTCCCGTCCGCCATATGCCGTTTATAATAATCCTTAAGGGCCGGTACCAGGTCAAAATCTTCAGTCGCGCCTTCTTCGCGCAGCTGAGTGATACGCATTTGGATGAAGGTCGGCAGGTCGGCCTCGGTTAGTTTTCGGTATGTGATGCTGCAGGTATTTTCCATGATTATGTCCTCTGTTTTTTGATTGTTAGCTACTGCTTATACAATAATTATAGATATGTGAAAAGCAAAATCAAGGAGTACATCTGACAGTCGATAAACAACCAATTTCAGAAATCTTAACATTCTCTTGACACCCTATTCAATAGGGTGTACATTTTAATTATGACTAGAGAATTCATCATAACCAGAGAATTTGACAGTGTCTGGAAATCCCTAGGGTTAAATGATGATGATTTAAATGAATTGGAGATATTTCTCTGCAAGAATCCTGATGCTGGTGACACGATGAAAGGAACCGGCGGAGTCAGGAAACTGCGATGGGCTCTTGATGGTCGTGGAAAAAGCGGCGGAGCAAGAGTAATATATCTTGATATTGTTTTTGCCAGTCACATTTATTTGATTACAGCTTTTCCTAAAAATGTAAAGCCAAACTTAAGTAAAGAAGAATGTAATCAAATGAAAACTCTAGTTACGGCGATTAAAGCGGCAGAAAAGGAGGCTCAAAATGAAGGAAAATAAAGAATTCAATAGCATAATGGCAGGTCTCTCTGAAAGTCTTGAATATGCAAAAGGCAATACTTCAACAGCTCGAAAAGTAAGTATCAGCATTGCAGAGCTTCCCTCATTCCACGATAAAGAAATCAAAAAGATTCGAGAAGATTTGAATCTGACTCAGAAAAACTTTGCCTTTGTTCTTGGGGTTTCTCCTAAGACTGTAGAAGCCTGGGAATCCGGTCGCAACATTCCACAAGGAACAGCTCAAAGATTTTTACAGATACTACAATTTGGCGGCAAAAAAATGCTCCAGGATTTCAATGTACTATCTGTGAAGATTTAATAAAAAGCACAGATCTGTTGAATCTATTTCTTTGTAAGTGACTGCGCAGCTATATGTGTTCCATAGCCTTGAGTATTATTATATTCTACATTTTCTTTCACTGAACTAATAAATTGACTTTTTGATAAGTTTTCTTCTTCCCCATCTATAAATCTCGTAATTTGCCAGTCAGCCCCTACCATAAGAGGTAAATAGAAAATATGTCCTGTTTTTTTAGAACACTCTTTATAACAGGCTTTTAATGCATTTACCTTCTGGGTATACTCTTCTTCATCTATATTCACAGAACTTGACTTGTTTATACTCTTTACTTCAAAAATATGTATTTGCCCATTCTTGTCTTTCATCACAAAATCAGGATAGGAAGAATGAACACCATTTAAGTAATACTCATATTTAATTTCTGAATTAAATGGATAATTCTTGCCCCAGAGAAATTTTCCATTCTCCAGCCCAAGTCCATCTTCATTGGACTGAGAAATGGATGATACACGAATATCTTTCAATAACTCTGCCCATTTTCTTTCGGCCTCACTGTCAAAAGAAAAATCATTTTCACTATCGTATCTACACCACACCCAATCATCAAGCGTAATGGTTCTATCATTATTAACATAACAGCTGTCACATGGAAAACTTACATCATTACAGACAACCATACTTTTTTCATAATCACAAATATATGCATCATATGAGCTCTTGATTTTTGAAAGGTTTTCTGTAAAAAGTCGCCAATTTGAAAAGCTTTCAGAATAATCATAACAAAGATTTTGAATCTCATTGTTTTGTTTCTGCAAATTTCTGTATAACTCAAAAATACTTGTACATCCAAGTTGCTTATCTTTTAAATTATTAATATATGAATTAACATCAAAGTTTTTCAATGCAGAAATATCTTGTAATCTTGTAGTTTTTATTCTAATTGATTTTTCTATTCCATAATTCTTAAAAAGTTTTACAGGCTTTATACCTTCTGTTGTATCGGGAATAATTCCCCAAATCCAAGCCGTCATTGCCAATTCTTTTGCCTTATCATCAAGAGTTTCAAAATCAAGAAGACGTGGATTTCTACGTACACGCCCCATTACCTGTTCATCAAGTTGTTTACTTTTTGAGTCTCGAATTTGATAAAGCATACATGCTCGAGGAATATCCCAGCCTTCAGAAATTACCATTTTGAAAATGATTACAGAAATCGAAGACGTTTTTAATTTCATGTAATCTTTCCATTTTGAAACAGAAAGTTTTTTAAATCCTGCATCGTTAGTATTGCAAGACTTATCCTCACCAGTTATGTATACCCACTTTAAGTCCTGATGTTTAGCAAGAGATGGGAATATAGTATTTTTAAGTTCCTCTTCAGCTTTTTCTTTATTCGAAATTTGAATAATTAAACAAGGATTAACCGCAAGCTTATTTATATACTCTCCCTGTATTTCTTTGAATTTAGATAATGCCTCGTCAAGAGTTTCTTCATCTTTTCCATGCTGGATTTTTTTGATAAGGCTTACAGATTCGGCTTCCAGATTAGTAATCTCTACATCAGGATTTTGTTTGCGGCTAAGTTTTGGTGTTGCTGAAAAATTAATAATTTTCGAAAAATATCCACTTACATCATCAAGATTCTTTGTTGCTATATGGCATTCATCTTTTATGAGATAAATTATTTTTCCTTTTGAATCATCAAAAAGAGCATCTGTCATTGTTTGTAAAAAGTTTAAAAAAGTTCCTTCTTTTTTTAATTTTGCGGTATCCTTATATAAATCTCTTGGTAATACATAGACATTACAATCTGTTGGAATATAAAGACTTCCCTCACCACTTGAATCCGAATTAATCAAAAATGGTTTTAAATTTGGAAAAGTATTATTATCCGATAATTCCTTAAATGATATATAATTCTGTTCCGCAAGATTACTTTTCGAAAGCGTTGAAACTATAAAAATAATATTTTCATTTACTGCCAAGATGCGATTCATAAAATCGCTCATCATATATGTTTTGCCGCTACCTGTTGGAGCCTTAAATGTAAATTCCTTTTTGCTGTCACTTAAGACGTTTACAAGTTTTGTAACGGCCGAGTTTTGTAAATCTTTTGCTTCCTGTAACATATTCTATTCCAAATTTTTCTGAGTCTTCTCAAAATTCTGGCAAACCCAATCTATTTTTTCTTTTACTGTTGAAAATTTTTCTTTACCGTAAAGAGTTTCATCAATTACATCAAAAGCAGTTTTACCATCTGCAGACTCAAAATTCGCAACATCTGCAATTTCATAAACATCAATATTCTCGCCATAAGGTTCATTATCTTCAATCCATGGAAAATTGCTATTTCCATTGAGAGATTTTCCAAGCATAACTCTTCGCATTCGTTCAACCATAATTTCTGATAGCTCATGCGGACGTCTTATTTTATTGCATAGATTAATTTGATTTTGAATTATTTCTTTTTGAGCATTATCTGTTGCAGTAGTTAGTGCATCATCTAAGTTTTCGTTCATCTGACAAAGAATAAAAACTTGGTTATCATTATTTAACTTATTTAGTTCTAGGACAGAATGTCCTGTCGTACCACTTCCTGCAAAAAAATCAAGCACAATAGACTCTTCTTTCATTGTGGATTTTATAAGATTAGTAATTAACTTTGTTGGTTTAGCATAATCAAAAACTTTATCTATAAAGATATCATGAAGTTCTTTCTCACTATCCTGATTATCTCCCCAATCTAATAATAAATCCGTTATCGATTTTGCTTTAGTACGTTCGCTTTCAGAGACATCACGACGTAGTCCCTTATTAACCGTAATAAATAACAAATGATCATGAATGTATTTATCTATTTTTTCTTGTGATACAGAAAATTTAGCTTTTACATCAACTTCATTTTGTGTTTCTCCATTTTCAAAAATGATATCATTCAAATATTCAACTTCCATTGTTTTTATTTTATAAACACCTTTTGGAATAATACCAGAAAGTCCGCATTTCACACGAACACCAGCTTTGAAATGTCTTATTGCGTCCTGATTAGTAAGATTTATAATTTTTTTGGTTGCATCAGAAATAGGCTCGATAGAAAGTTTTTCCAGATTTTCCCACTTTTTTGCATATACTAAAACATACTCCATTACTTTCGCAGTATGTTTTGCCAAAAATGAGGGTTGTTTTTTCTTTTTCCAATGAAGACAATCAACATAATTCTGTTCCCCAAACACATCATCAAACAAGCATTTTACATAAGCTTGATTCTTATCATCTATGGAACAGAAAATTACTCCATCATCAGCTAATAACTGTTTAGCCAATTGTAAACGAGGATAAAGCATAGAAAGTAAATTATCCCGGGTAATTGCATTATCATAATTAGTCTTGGCAAATTCTCCCATGCTATCCTTACCATATGGAGGATCAATATAAATTACGTCAATTTGATTCTTGTATTGAATCAGAAGATTTTGTAATGCTGCATAGTTATCACCAATTATCAACTTATTTACCGGCTTAGTATCATCTGTATGAAACGAAAGTTCCTCGTTTTTCTTAAAATAATGAATTGTATTACCTGTCTTTTTATAAACAGTCCCCAAAGTTGCAATACTGATTATTTCACAGAAAATGAACCATCAATATTCATCTGAGCACCACCAATATC
>SAMEA3663010__coassemble_940_pt1 | contig 9188 bp, 12 predicted proteins | sample SAMEA3663010__metabat2_high_PE_011 | metagenome-assembled genome bin SAMEA3663010 (sample SAMEA3663010) | pig gut metagenome | biome: pig gut; feature: pig-associated habitat; material: faeces | place: France | collected 2012
ATTTCCTGAAGACTGTCAGAAACAGTTTTTACCTTTCTTGTAGTCAGATTAAAAGCTTCGAGGTTCTGACCACGATGACTTGAACCAGAAAAGTTGAAAATCATTACATCATCAAAGATTCTGTCCATTGCACACTTGAGCGTTTCTTCTTCTGCAAAGCACTGCTTCCAGTATTTGGGCTGCTTGTTGCTTGTGAAGATGATGTTGTAACTGCCTTCCTTGTTGTAACGGCGGTCAATCATATCAAAGAAGAGCCTTGTGTTTTCAACATCAAAATTGCAGTAGCCGACTTCATCAATGATAAGACATGACGGCTTTACAAGAGAACTAATGACTCTGTTTTCACGCCCATACTTTCTGGCTTCCGTAAACATATCGTTCAGTTCAGTCATTTTCACGAAGTATGTCTTCATCATTTTTCTGCAGCACTCGTATCCGAAAGCCATTGCAAGATGAGTCTTTCCTGTTCCTGCCGGCCCGATAAACGCAAGGTTCCTGTGTGCATAAATCGGAGCAAGTGTAGTTATGGAACGGAGTTTTTCTACACCTTTCCCGGAAAGTTCAGAAAAGTCAAAATTTTCAAAGGTCTTGGGATTCTTCATTGCCAGTCTTGAACATTTCAGAAGAAAGTTTACGGAAGCTTCTTCCTTTCTCCGTGCAAATTCGGCAAACACGTCACTGACCGCCTGCATTTGCTTATCAGAGAAGTCCGTTTCAATCATATAAGAAGCAACTTCGTCTGTTGAAAACTTCAGCTTCAGAACGGAAAGACTTTTTTCAAGGGAAGAGACAATATTACTGTTCATCATCGCCTCCGCTGAAATCAAACTGATCAAAGTAATCATATTCCTGGGGCTGTGCAATCTGCTCAATCAGTGTCTTTATATTTGCTGTAGGAAACTCTTCCGGCTGCTCGGGATTTGCATACTGGTCCTTGCAGTAACTGTCCCTTCGACTCCAGGTAACCTCATGCGTTGCAAGCTTCTGCTTCATGTCTTCTGAATAAATCAGGAGCTCATGGCCGTGCCTGTATACATGCACCGTTTTCTTTGTGTAAGTATAGGGAACACCGAAACGTCTGCCTTCATAGTTTACAAATCCGTCAAACGATATTCGTCTTGCCGGACACAGATAAACAAACAACTCCTCACGCTTTTTAAGCTCGACTGCGACCTTACCGCACTTTTCCCAGTGAACATCATTAGGAATCATATCCAGAGCCTTGTGATATGCTGAATTCTGGCCGTTGCACCAGTTCAGTGCCTGTTCATTCAGGTCTGTGACATTCATGAATGTTCTGCCGGCAAGGAAGTGTCCTTTTACAAACTGAACAAGTCTTTCAACTTTTCCCTTGGTAAACGGATGATAAGGCTTGCAGAGCCTGGTTTCAAAGCCAACGACTTTCATAAAAACTTCATAATCATGATTCCAGATAGGTCTCCCGTCAGAATCCCTTTTTATTACGACAGATTTCATGTTGTCGGTAAGAACGGTTTTCGGGATTCCCATGTACTTGAAGGCATGGAGCATTCCGATGAAAAGATTCTCCTGCTTCGCATTCGGAAAGAACTCTATGAATCTCTGGCCACAGTGATGACAAATCATCGCAAAACATGCAGCACGGATGATATCTCCGTTTTCTGAAAGTACATTTACAAACCCCCAGTCCATCTGATAGCTCTGACCTGGCTCTGTGGAAAACCGTCTACCTCGATTTCCTTGTGGAGTGACAATCTGTCTTGCAGCCGGAATCAGGTCTTTGTGTCTTGCAATATATGCACGAACTGTACTCCAGCTCCCTTTGTAGCCGAGTTCAATTAACCGCTCATAACAGACTTGTGAATTGGTCAGGTTGCTTCTCAGGAAATTATCAAGAACAGATGTGTATCCTGAAAGGACTGTGTCATTTGCTTTCTTCCCCTTGTTGCCGTTTTCCTTTTCGACAAAACCATTCTTTTTTAGTCTTCGCAGTTTTGCTCTGGTTATCCCGGTAAGCCGCTGAAGTTCTGCAAGATTGACTTTTTCAATGTCGTAGGTTTTTCCTTCTCGGCTCTTAATAAGATCCAATGCTTGTGATAAACTCATTCCAGAGCCATTATTATTTTGTTCATTCATAGTTCTCCTTCGATGAGATTTTTGGTCAAATGTCATTTTAGGATTTCTGAACGAATTTGATAATGGCTTTTTTTGTTTGTCAGTTTTTGGTCATTTCAGCCTGTCACGGAGTGGCGATTTTCTACTGGCACTAACAATATCACGAGTGTAAGAAGAAGACACTGCCGTTTCCATAATCGAATCTAGAATCGGAAAAAAAGGATTATTTACCCCATCACCCACTGAAAAACAAGCCTCCCCGCCCCGCTCAAGATATTTAGAATAAATCTCGCTCATAGTAGAGCCATAAAAATGCACCCACTTTAGCGACCAGAGATTTTTGCTGGAAGAAGACTGAGAATACTTTTTGCGGCAATCGATAAAAGCACAATCGCCCTTTTTCATAGAATAGATTTGATTTTGATAAGTAAGACTCCCTTCCCCATCCACAACATAAAAAAAGAGGAAGGAAGAAAGATTCTGACGGCTGGATGTATGCGGCTTAATCGCAGTCAGCGACCCCGTCTCCTGCAGATAAAGCAGGTTCTGCATTGCGAAGGAAGAAGGCTGATAAATGATTCGGCGACTTTGAACCAGATCGCCGATGAATAATGGAGGGGTGGCTGACATATCATTATAACTTTATCATTTTTGTGAATTAATTGTAATAACATGAATAATATATTTATTTGACAACACAACATAAATGTTGTATACTATAAATATGGGAATGACTGCAAAACAAGTAATGAAGATTCTGAAAAAGAATGGTTGGAAATTAGACCGTATAGAAAGTTCTCACCATATCTTTAAGAAAGAAGGATATATTCGTTCTGTACCAGTACCATTCCATAAAGGAAAAGATGATGATTTAGGCTTTTTTGCAAAGGAAATCTTAAAAGAAGCCAATATAGATCCAAAGACACTAAAGGAGGTAAAAAAATGACATATAATTGCAATATTACTCAAAAAGAAGGAAAATTCTTTGTTCAGTTTCCAGATATAACTAATGCAATCACATTAGGATTTACTCAGGAAGAAGCCCTTTATATGGCTCAAGATGTATTAAATGGAATTCTTGCCTCTCATCTAGAAAACGGTTATCCAATCGCAGAACCAAAATATAAAGGTGGGTATCCGATAGAAGTTTCACCAAAAGTAGCATTTGCAATTGAACTTCGTAAAGCACGTGCAAATCATACTCAAAAAGAAGTTGCAGAAAAAGCAGGAATGAGTTATCAACAATATCAGCGCTTGGAAAATCCTCATAAAACAAACCCAACTTTGGAAACTCTTTATAAGCTGCAGAAAGTGTTTAACAGACCATTCCTGGCACTTTAATGCTGCCAGCACAAGCTCAAGACTTATTTCGTTAAGATGACAGAATTAAATGATATGTTCACAGAAGCAAGACAGTACGGGAAAACCGGAAAGCTGATTACAAGCCTTGTAAAGCCATCTTGCCTGATTATTGATGAGGTCGGACATTGTGTTTTTGACAAGGAGAATACGAGAATGTTCTTTGACCTTGTTGACCGCCGTTACAACAAGGAAGGTCCTTACACAATGATTTTTACAAGCAACAAGCAGCCGTCTCAATGGAAGCAGAATTTCTGCGAAGATGATTCTCTACTTTGTGCCTTGGACAGAATCTTCGATGATGCCCTGATTTTCAATCTTCGTGGAAATAGCTACCGCGGAAGAAACTGCGAATCTTACTCTCTGACAACAATCAGAGGAAAAGCAACAAACGCAGACCTTTCTGCACCAACAACAAAATAACCATAATTTAAGACTGAGTTTCTGGTCATTTCTTCTGAACTTAAAATTGGTTTTTATAGTTGAACTCTCGGTGGTTAAAATAGGTGGACTCTAATAGCGTAAATCTTTAAAATTTTAATCACTACAAAAAAATCAAAAAGAGTTACGCTTATGTATGAACAAATTTACAACTTAACCAGCATATTTTTCAAGAGCCTTAAAGGCAATTTAATGTATGAATTTCTTATTTCAAAGCTTAAGCCAGAAATACCAGCGGTTAGAGAATCCTCATAAAACAAATCCAACACTTGAATCACTTTTCAAACTGCAAAAAGTGTTTAATAGACCTTTTTTTAGCACTTTAAAAAATTAAATGCCATCAAAATAACTGATGGCGTTTTGTTTATTCTACAGTAACTTGCCTTGCCGGATTTTTTACATTCTTCCGTCGAGGAACTTTCCGGTTTCCTTGTGGTTGAAGTTTGGAATCATATAGTTGAAGAGGTTTATAAGTTCGCCGCGGCTCCACTCACCTTTCTGCTTGCAAGCCGCAATTGTTTTACAGAAGTGCTCAAGTTTTGCTTCGTCAAAATCAACAGGATTTTTAATAATTCCCAGAGATTCAAACTTATCCATTACAAGAGTTTCTTTATCTGTGTAGAACTCTTCAAAGTCTTTTTCGCCAGTTGTATCACTTTTGAAGAAGTATACAGGATACTGATGTTTTGATTTTAGCTCGTTTACACAATTACGAGCTTCATCTTCAGTAGCACACTGTACCGGTTCATAGCCAAGATTACGAAGATACTTTTCAGCTATGCTACTGAATGTAACAAGATTCAAATCGTGGTCAAGTTTTGGGAAGAATACATCGCGGTTTTCGCCAAGAAGACAAGACATTACACAAAGCTGGCCGGCCTCTTTTGGAGTTACAAAGTAGCGGCGAACATCATTTGGAGCCGAAAGAGGCTGATTCTTATCAAGACGTCGATTAAAGCCGTAAAGCAGAGAACCATCACTAAAGGCTACATTTGCAAAACGTGCAGTAGATACAGGCATTTCAACAGAACGGCGATTCAAGAAAAATTCCATAATTCTCTTAGAAGCGCCCATCATGTTTACAGGGTTTGCGGCCTTATCAGTTGAAACACAGAAATACTTCTTAGCACCACATTCCTTTGCCATAAGCATGGTTGAGTCTGTATTGAAAATATTTGTATCAATCATGCGCATTAGAGTATAAGGGTCTTTCTCGCTGCGAACATGCTTAAGCGCACTTGTATTAAATACATAATCATAGCCGCCGATGCGTTTTTTTTGTTCGTTGATAAAAGCTCTGAAGATTTCACTTCCACAATCCAGAGCAAAAGTCGCAAACTCACCGTCACCATAACCAACCGACGAGCGGATATCACGCACCAGCTCAACCATGTTATTCTCGCTGATATCCACAACATGGAGAACTTTTGGATTACGGGCAAAAAGTTCACGGCAAATTGCAGAACCAATTGTACCTGCTCCGCCGATTACGAGGAAGCGTGAGTTGCGAACCATCTCACTCAAATATGCTTCGTTTACAGAAATGTCTTTTTCAAACAATGGCGCAGTGCGTCCAATTAATGGTAAAATGTTGTCTTGCATGTTTTTTTCCTTAATCTATGTTTTTATCTATTTAATTAGTTGGAATTTCATCCAATTTGAATGAATCCAAAATATCTTTTATTATCTTTGGAGCCAAGTCTGCATTTTTAATCTTCTTTGCAATTTCCTTAAGTTTTTCATCTGTAATTCTGCCTTTTTCCTTTGGCCTGAATTTATTTACAAAGTCATCCTCTGTAAAAGAAGATTCTATTTCATCAAGACACAAAAGACAATCTTCATCAAAACAGGAAGATTCCGCTTTAAACTCAACCCATGTTGAATTTTTGTTATTTTTATATTTATCTATTTCCGTAGTAGATGTACACAAGTATGCATTCCTCGGATTTTCAGTAAAATTTAGCCTCCCTAAAAAAACAAACCACCGGCATTTTGGTTCTTTACCGGTGGAGGTATATGGAACTGTAACTTTTAAAACGTCACCTACTTTATGCATTGGCGAAATCCCTGTATTTAATAAAATTCAATTCAGGGATTGTCATCTCTACTTCAGATTTTGAGTCTAATCCAATAAATTCGTCTGCATAATTCATTTTAGAATTTGGCTTACGCTCATAAGCTATTTTCCAGGCAAGAATTTCCTTATGGGTAATTTCTGCAGCCTGAGTACCTGAAATATTCTTTTTGATTACATCAGAGAGAATATCATCAAGAATCATTTTTTCAGATGGAGCAATATAATCTAAATCAGGTTCTTTAATTGAAACATAATATGTAGTTTTATAATCAGCACCTTTATTACGTTCAATTGTTTTAAATGATTTATAACAAGATAAATCACCATTATATAATTCTTCTGGTACAGGTCCTAAATTACGTGCCGTATATGTAAATTCAATACAAGGTCTACCATTCTGCTTTAAGGCACGAAAATCAAGGAGCGCTAAAACTTTAAACAAAAGAGTCTGGGTTATATAGCGACCTTTTGCAGAATAATAAGAACTTGCAATATATGAGACAACATTATCAATTATTTCTTTTCGATATGCTTTCATTTTGGATTTTAATTATAACTAATAAATAAGCTTAATGCAATTAAAACTTAAAAAATCATAGAACAGTGATATACTGTCCAACAAATAAATCAGGTTATTCTATATTTCCTTACATCAACAGGTTCAAGAATAGTTCTTAAAGATGCTTCAACTGATGGATTTGAAGTATTCACAAAAGACATCGGATTCTTATGAATATTCTTAAAACCATAAATAAACTCTTCTGCCCAAGAAGGAGTCAAAACCTTTACATCTGCGAAATCCATAATTATTTCTTCTGACTCATCAAGGGAATTGAACAGATGTGATTCTGCAAGTAAGAAGGCCTCTTTACCAGCCGGATGTGACATTAGCAAATCACCGAATTAACTTATTTGAACAGTCATATGATTATGTTAGCATTATTTCTATAAATGATATAGTATTACTGGTATGACAGAAGACGACATAAAGAAAAACTGGAACTATTTCAAATCGCTTGCAAAACAGTTTCAGCAGACAGAACAATTTGTAGATCATTCTATGGATAGCACCGGTAAGTTAAAGAACGGAAAAACCTTCTCAAATGAATTTGCAAAATTACTATTGCTTTCTGCATCTGAATTTGAAGTAATTGCAAAAGCCCTGTGTTCTGAGTCCGGTCATGCCGTAAGCGATAAAGCAAACATAACAGAAATCTCAAAAATTATACTCTACCTTTATCCAAGTATAATTAATTCAAAAATCAATACTCCTTACCAGATAACAACACCATTAGCAGAATGGTCGGTCACAGAGCCGAATTCAGGTCTTCCATGGTGGAAGGCATACAACAAAATTAAACATGATAGAACTAATAATTTTGAATCGGCAAACCTAAATAATTGTCTTAACGCTTTAGCCTCTCTAATGGTTCTTGAATTATATCTGGCTCAAATAGTTTTAAGAAATCTCGATAGTATTACACCTATAAATTGTGATTATTTTGATTGTGAATATGGGCTAGCTGTTCTTGCGGGAAATCCAGGAAATGGTTTACCAGATTTTTAGAAAAACTGAATACATACATAAAAAACGTTTCTTGCAATGACAACACACAATTTGTACCCCCACCTCAATGATTTTATTTTTCTAATAGTCCTAACATCTCATATGTTATATTGATTAAAATCTCTTACTAATCTCTTGTACAAAATCACTTACAATTTATTTTTTCTCAAAAAAATAAACTTTTTCATTGACGATACCCCACAACCACACTATAATTAATTATTGGACTTTTAAGTTCTATACATTCTCTGATTTGCTTCATCTGGGGTACATGGATTTTTATTCATGTATTTAAATATTGATGGGGGATATACTAGATGGCAAAAGCTTTAGATATAGCTGAATACATCATTAATAAGTGTACAGTAGAATCTTATCCAATCTCAAATTTGCAGTTACAAAAGATAATGTACTACGTACAGAGCGATTCTTTAAGAGATTCTGAAAGTGGATTGATTGAAGAAAATTTTGAAGCCTGGCAGTTTGGACCTGTAATCCCTGTTGTATATTATAAATATTGCGGCTTTGGTGGAATGAAGATACGTATTTCCTGTGAAAAAGAATTGAATATATCACGAGACAATCTTAATCGAATGAATAAAATTATAGAAGAGAAAAGAATTCTGAATCCATGGGAATTAGTAGAAGATACTCATAAACAGGATAAGGCTTGGTATGAAATTTACAAGGATGGTGCAGGAGAACATCAGGTTATACCAAAATCACTTATTCGTGCAAGAGGTTAATAGTGTTATCTGCAAAAGCAACTTCTACTAAGAATGAGACTGATAAAAAAAAAGATACTCGAAAAACAGTATATTTTGATGACGAAAAACGAAGTCAATTTCGAGAATTGCTGTTAGATTTATCAAAATCCAGGGAGCTGCAAGAGCATTTTACACAAATCTCTGAACGTTTGGAAACTTTTTATTTCAGTGATGACCAGAAAATAAAATATCATCACTATTATGCAGATATTTTCTCTACATTAACAGAAATACAAAATGAAGATTCTAAAGAGCGCACCTTAGAATTTCTGGGCTCAAATTTACAGTATATTAGAGATAACTATAAGCCCATAAAAAACGACATAAAGCTGCAGATTGAAAAACTGTATGATCATGTTAACCTTGAAATCTCAAGACTAAATTATTCATTAACTGTAAAAAATGAGACGCAGTCTAAAATTCAAGATTTGAATACCAATTTAATTAATTCCAAAAATCAATATGCAGAACTGAAAGACAAAAATGAAACCATTAAAGCAGAATTAAAGAATTCAAAAATAGATAACATCACAGTTCTCGGTATTTTTTCAACCATTGTATTAGGTTTTGTAGGCACAATAACATTTTCTGCGTCAATTCTAGATAATATAAATAAAGCAGGAGCTTATAAGCTTCTTGCAATTATTTGCATAGCCGCATTAGTCTTTATTAACTTCCTATGGCTTCTTACTTCATTTCTATTGCATATAACAGACAGGAAATTTTCTTTACTAAATCCTGTAGGTATCTTTTCAAATATATTGTTTGTTATTCTATTTTGTATCTTTATTGCTTTCACTCCAGAAAAAGAAAGAGAATACAATTATAATGTATCCGTCAATTCTAGCCTCGTAAACAAATTTTTCTAAGATGAGTACACTAG
>SAMEA3663010__coassemble_1140_pt1 | contig 8026 bp, 6 predicted proteins | sample SAMEA3663010__metabat2_high_PE_011 | metagenome-assembled genome bin SAMEA3663010 (sample SAMEA3663010) | pig gut metagenome | biome: pig gut; feature: pig-associated habitat; material: faeces | place: France | collected 2012
GGAGGCTCATTATGTTAAAAGGAAAAGTTTGTATTGTAACAGGCGGAACTCGTGGAATCGGTTTTGAAATCGTAAGAAAATTTCTTAAAAACGGTGCAAAAGTTGCTCTTTATGGAAGTAAAAAAGATTCTGCGCTGGCGGCTGTTGAAAAATTAAAAAACGAGGATTCATCTTACGAAGTTATAGGTCTTTATCCGGATTTAACAGATGAAAAACAGGTAAAAGATTCCTTTGAAGAAGTAAAATCTCATTTTGGAAAAATCGATGTTCTTGTAAATAACGCAGGAATTTCTTCACATTCAAAATTAGAAGAATTCTCTGTTGAAGAATACGACAGAATTGCAGATTTAAACATAAAGGCTGTCTTTATATGTTCAAAAGTTTCTGTTCCATATTTAAAAGAAACAAAAGGCGTAATTTTAAATACAAGTTCTATGGTAAGTATGTACGGTCAGCCATCTGGTGTAATGTATCCTGCAAGTAAATTTGCAGTAAATGGAATTACGGTTTCACTTTCCCGTGAACTTGCTCCATTTGGAATCAGGGTAAATGCCGTTGCTCCTGGAATTACAGAAACAGATATGGTAAAAAATCTTCCAAAAGAGATGATTGAACCGCTTATAAAATCAATTCCTCTTGGCAGAATGGGTACTCCTGAAGACATTGCAAATGGATTTTTGTTTCTTGCAAGCGATTTAGCGTCTTACATAACAGGTGATGTTCTTCATATTGACGGAGCGGCAAGAGCATAGTCTCAAACGGAAGCATTGAATTTCGGTATTACATTTAAACGGAATTTTACGCAGAAAAGTTTAAAATTCCGTTTAAATGTGGCAGCAGCTTTTTATTTTCTGCTGTTTCTATATTATTCAGAAATTGCACTACCTTCATCAGATTTGTATGTCTTTGAAAATTGCCGCGGAATAGTTTTTTTCAGGCGGTTCAGATTCAGTTTATGACGAAAATCATGTCAGAACAGTCAATCATCTGATAACTGACAAAAAATCACTAAAATGATATTATCAGACTATGCCTCAGAAAAAGACCGTTAAAAAAACGGCTTCAAAAACAACAAGAAAAACTACTTCAAAACGTCCTGCCCGCCGCACAACAAAAAAGCCAAAGGTTTATATTCCGGCTTATAAGGCAATTATTTTCTGTTGTGTAATTATTACCTTATGTATGGGATTACTTCTTTTTACAACTCTTAAAAGTCCAGATGCTAAGATTGCTCAGTCTGTAACAGAAAGATTTCAGGAAGAAAAAACTGAAAACAAAGCAGAACAGATAAAAAAGGAAGACTCCAAAAAGTCCGAAAAGAAAAAAGAAGAAGCTTCTGTACCAGAAATAAAAAAGGAAGTTCCAAAACAAGAAACTTCTAAAAAGATTGAAACGCCTCAGATAAAAGAAGAAAAAAAGTCGGCAGAAACAAAGCAGCAAGTTCCGGCACCAGTACAAAAACCAGCCCCTGCCCCAGCTCCAAAAAAGGAAGTAAATAATAAATACAACTTTCCGGCAGCAAAGAATAATGCCCAGCTGATTTTTGTTTTTGATGACGGAGGCCAGAATCTTTCGCATCTTTCAACATTTTTAAAACTGCCCTTTCCTATAACAGTTGCCGTACTTCCACAAATTGCTCATTCAAAAGAAACTGCGGCACAGGTTCGCGCTTCTGGAAACGAACTGATTCTTCATCAACCTATGCAATCTGTAAATGCAAGTGTAAACCCAGGTCCTGTCGCAATAAAACCAGACATGACTGACAATCAGATTATTTCACTTTTATTCCAGAACATCACTGAGATTGGCCCTGTTGCCGGTATGAATAATCATGAAGGTTCTGGCATTACTGCCGATGCAGAAAAAATGGCAACCGTGCTTCAGTTCTGTTCTCAGGAAGGTATATATTTTCTCGACAGCCGCACAAATGTTGAAACGAAGATACCGTATGTTGCGCGCGAACTCGGCTATTCATGGTATGAACGCAACATCTTTTTAGACAACGAAAAAACGAAAGAAAACGCTCTCAAGGAAGTCAAAAAAGGCCTTGACCTTGCAAATAAAAATGGAAGCGTTATAATGATAGGCCATATCTGGAGTGCAGATTTCTTACCGGCATTTTTGAAGGAGATTTATCCGGAGCTTAAGGCTCAGGGCTACACCTTCAGTACTGTAAGTAAGTCAAAGGCAAAGAGGAACTAAATGAAGGTTTTAGGTATAGAAAGCAGCTGCGATGAAACAGCCTGTGCAATCGTAGAAGACGGAAGAACAATTCTAAGCAACGTTGTTGCAACACAGATTCCTTTTCATAAAATTTATAAGGGCGTTGTTCCGGAGATTGCAAGCCGTAAGCACGCAGAATGGATTTTGCCGGTTGTACGTCAGGCTCTCAAAGAAGCAAATATGACTCTGGATGATGTTGATGCGATAGCCGCAACTAACAGACCGGGACTCATGGGTTCTCTTCTCGTTGGCTTTACCTTTGGAAAGACTCTGGCCTGGGCAACAAATAAACCTTTTATCGCAATCAATCATATGCTGGGACACCTTTACGCAGCCCAGTTGCAGACTCCGGTTGAATATCCTTTTCTCGGACTTCTCGTAAGCGGCGGTCATTCAATTATCTGTAAGGTAAATGGTTTTGATGACCTTGAGATTTTAGGAACTACAGTTGATGACTCTGTAGGAGAAGCCTTTGATAAGGTTGCTAAGTTTTATGGCTTGGGTTACCCTGGAGGAGTTATTATTGATAACCTTGCAAAAAAAGGCGACCCTAAAGCTGCAAAATTCCCGGTTCCAAAACTTGATGAAAATGAACACAAATATGATGTTTCTTTTAGTGGATTAAAAACTGCTGTTATTCACCAGTGTGATTTATTCTGGCAGCCTGGTTACGAGCATACTACTGAAAACATGTGCGCCGCCTTCCAGGAAACCGCAATTAAAACTCTGGTTGGAAAATTACTGAAAGCCGCCGATGACACCGGCCTTAAAACAGTTGTCTGTGGCGGCGGTGTCGCAGCAAATTCCCGCCTCCGCGAAATGCTGGCCGAGCGCGCAGACCTAAACTGCATCTTCCCTCCGCTCAAGCTATGCGGAGATAACGGTGCCATGATTGCAGGTGTTGCCTACCACTTCTTGCAGCGGGGTGATCGAAGCGACATGAACACAGTAACCTGTGCCCGTATTCCTCAGTTTAAGCGGGGACTGGAACAGGTACGACATAATAAATAAAAACACCGCCGGGGGCGTTACGGGGGCGGAGCCCCCGTTGGGTGGGTAGCGGAAAACGCCGAAGGCGGTTGTAGCGAGGGAGGGGCTCCTCCCTCTTTTTTTTTATTCAATTCTCATAGATAAAATTTCAATCTTTTTTTGACTTCTGCTTTATAATTAAATCAGGAGTCACGTATGATTTATTATGTAAACGCAAAAGCAAAAAGAAACGGAAACGGAAGCAAGGCTTCCCCTTTTAAGACAATCAATCAGGCAGCAAGCATTGCCAGGGCGGGCGACGAAGTTCTTGTTGCACCGGGCATCTACCGCGAACAGGTAATTCCAAAGGCCGGCGGCTGTGGCGATGAGCCAGACCAGAGGATTACTTATAAATCAGAAAAACCTCTGGGAGCCGTAATCACAGGTTCAGAAGTCCTTAAGGGCTGGAAAAAGTTCAAGGGAGATGTCTGGACTGCAAAGGTAGATAACGGCATTTTCGGCGGCTACAATCCATATACAAGCTATGTTTGCGGTGACTGGTATTTCGCACCAACCGTACGTCACACAGGCTGCGTTGTTTTGAACGACAGAATGATGTATGAAACAGCAAGCCTGGACGAGTGTCTTGAAGGCAAGGCAGACCCCTGCGCCTGGAATCAGAAAGAATCGGAATACAAATGGTTCTGCGAGCAGGAAGGAGATGCCCCTGCCCTCCAGTATAATGATGACAGAAGCTGCACCGCGAGCTCGGCCGAATATATCGTAAACGCCCAGGCCAAGGAAATTAAACACGGCCGCTACACAGTTTTCTACTGCAACTTTAAGGGTCTGGACCCTAACAAAGAAAATGTTGAAATCCTTGTTCGCCGCAACTGCTTTATGCCGGACCAGAACGGACTCAACTACATCACCGTAAGCGGCTTTAAAATCTGTAACGGTGCTACAACCTGGGCGCCGCCTGCAGCCTACCAGGACGGACTTATCGGCCCGCACTGGAGTAAGGGCTGGATTTTCGAAGACCTGGAAGTATGCAACAGCCGCTGCTGCGGAATCTCTCTCGGTAAATACCGCGACGAAGAAAATGACATGTACTTTTACACAAAGCACCTCAAGAGCCCTACCCAGATGGAACGAGATGCAGTTTGCCGCGGCCAGTATCACGGTTGGACAAAAGAGAATATCGGCTCACACATTGTGCGCCGCTGCCACGTTCACCACTGCGAGCAGACAGGTATTGTAGGCCGTATGGGCGGTGTTTTCTCAACAATCGAAGACTGCCACATTCACCACATCTGTAATTCTCAACAGCTGGGCGGTGCAGAAACTGCGGGAATCAAGCTGCACGCGGCAATCGATGTCCTAATCCGCCGTAACCACATTCACGACTGCATTATGGGTGTATGGCTGGACTGGGAAGCCCAGGGAGCCCGCATCACTCAAAATCTTATGTACAATAATCAGAGACCTGAAGGCCGCGAGGCAGCCAAGGGCGCCATGTTCAGCACAGACGTCTTTATTGAAGTTGGCCACGGACCTACAACAATCGACAACAATCTCCTGCTTTCAAAGGTTTCTATCACAATTCCAAGCGAAGGTATTGCCGTTGTTCACAACCTTATTCATGGCTCATTCAGTCTCATCAATTCTGGAGTAGACAGCATTGTAAACGGTCAGAGAGAGCCACGCTATACTCCTTATCATATCCGTCACCGCACAGAGGTTGCGGGCTTTATGACAATTCTCCACGGAGACGACAGAATCTACAATAATATCTTTGTTCAGACCTTTGATGTAAAGGATAAAGAAAAGACTGCTGCGGCAGCCGACTACGAGGTTGTAGGAACTGCCCCATTCGACATCTTCCCTACTTACGAAGACTGGATTAAAAACTTTATGATGGACAGAGAGCCTGATATGGGGCCATTGGCTGAATATCACTTTGGTCATCTGCCTGTCTGGCTTGGTGGAAATGTTTACCTGAACGGCGCCACAGTCTGCAAGCATGAAAAAGACAAGCTTGTAGTGGCCGGAAAAAACAAGGCAAAAATCAGTCTTAAGGCCGGCAAGTTGGCAAGCAATCTGAAAGAACTGCTTGGTGACTACACAACAGGCGTAATCACCACTAAAGTGCTCGGCTCTGCCTTTGAACCTGAACAGCGTTTTGAAAACCGCGACGGCAGCGACATCATTTTCAATGAGGACTTCTTCGGAAACCACCGTGGCACTCACGTTATTCCGGGCCCGTTTGCAGAACTTGCAGAGGAGATAAAGGTTTTGTAAAATTGTTGTAATATGAACAATTTGAAAACAATTCCGAATTACAATTCACTGGCTGGAGCGCTTGTCGATCTTTTTGGTACTTCAGTTGCCATCACACAAACCGACAGGCTTTCCGGCGGTGATATTAATAAAGCATATGGTCTTACGCTGAACACCGGCGATAAGATTTTTATGAAAGCGAATGAAAAAAATAGAGGTCACTGAAAAAGGTCTCCAATTTTAAGGCCTGAAAAAAAAGCCAGATTTTTGAGAAAAAAAATCTCATAAATCTGGCTTTTGCTCTTTTAAAGAGCAAATTATTTGTCTTTCATTTCCTTATTTTTCATCAAGAATTGTAATAATTCGTTTTATATTAGCTGCAAAGATTGTGCAGGCTCCCTGTATTTTTGTTGCATAAAGACAATTACCCATTGAAACATCGTAACCCAGTACGTTTTTGAGTTCACTGTTCTTTGCCTCAATCTTATAGCGCTCTTTTGAAAGCTGCTTGAATTCTTCTGTCTCCTGAAATTCCTGCTGTTGCTTATGCTCATCACATTTTAAAGTTATACTGAAAGTCCTGGACTTTGTATCTTTATTGTATACAAATCCTTTGTTGTCTTTTCTGAATCCTTCTGTAATAGACGGAGTCAGTCTTGATATCAGCTTAAGCTGTGGGATTGAACTGCATTGAAGTTCTTCACCGAAATATTTTGATCTTGTCTGAGTCGGATGTGTCGTTCTGATATAAGGTTTTGCCTCAAGCTTTTCACCATTAACAACCATCATCATAACTTCCAGTTTCTTCTCATCCAAGTAATTTACCTCTTTCTTATAAGGGACAAAATCCCTTACGAATTAGTGAAATCATGCTCTTCCAAAAAATCATATCGTACATTTGCACTTACACGGAATTTGAGTTACAATAAACGGAAGTATGTTATTGACACAAAAATCGGAAAAGAGTAGCCTCAGTTCGCAGTTCTCTAGGCGAAGAATATACAGACAACAAATATACAATAGTTGAAAATTTTAAAAGGCACAGGTTTCTGCTTTTACCGGCGGAGGACTGTGCTTTTTTTTGTTTAAAGTTTGTCATTTTGACTAAAGCAAAGCGGAATGGAGAAATCTTTTTCCACACTGCGAATAGGTGACACATCGATAAAAATATTTTTTAGGAGAAATACGATGAAAAGTATTTTTAAAAAAGTCGCAGTAGTTGCACTTGCTGCAGTTCTTGCATTGGGAATGATTGGTTGTTCTAACGGCATCAATGATGATCCTGTTAAGGAAACAGTAGCAACCCCAGCATTCAGCGTTGCTTCAGGTGCAGTTAACAGCGGAACAGAAGTAACAATTACTTGTGCAACAGAAGGAGCAAAGATTTACTACACAAAAGACGGCAGCAATCCAACAGTATCAAGCTCAGAATACACAACTGCAATCAGTGTAACGGAAGACGTAACACTTAAGGCAATTGCCGTAAAGGACGGAATGAACGACAGTGCTGTTGCAAGTGTTAGTTATACAATAAAAGGAACAGTAGCAACCCCAGCATTCAGCGTTGAATCAGGTGCAGTTAACAGCGGAACAGAAGTAACAATTACTTGTGCAACAGAAGGAGCAAAGATTTACTACACAAAAGACGGCAGCGAACCAACTGCGGCTAGCACAGAATACAAAGCTGCCATCAGTGTTACTCCACCAATGACACTTAAGGCAATTGCCGTAAAAGACGGAATGAACGACAGTGCTGTTGCAAGTGCTTCATATTCGATTATTCCGACTCCAGGAGTCTTTGTCTTAAAAGATGGAACAATGCTGCCGAAGGATATAACTTTAACTGATACACAAAAATCAAATATTGCCGCCGTAATTGTTCGTGCTGCAGCAGACGGCAAGCCAGCCCTTGGTGTAGGAATTGTTCATAACAAAATGGCATGGTGCACAGAAAGTGCCGCAGGTTGCAGCACAATCATAACTGCTTTGAAGGGAGATAGAAGAAGCGACTACATGGACGGAAGTAACAGCTGGGATTTACTTGTAGCAGCCTGTGAGGATTTAAAGAATGCAACTGCAGAAACAATAGAGACTGTTGCACAAAACTACCCTGCATGGAACTATTGCAGGAATTATGGTGCTAACAATGGTCTTGAAGGAGACCTTGCAACAGGCTGGTATTTACCAACAGTGGCAGAACTGGACACAATCTACCAGAACAAAACTGCAGTAGATGCAAGCCTTTTAAAAGCAGGCGGAAGAACATTTGGCAAAAGTTATTACCGGTCTTGTTGTCAGGATTATTCCAGCAAGAATGACGCGTTGGGGCTGGGTTTCTACAATAACGTTATGTGCTTCACCAGAAAGTTCAACGACATCAATTATGTTTGTAGTGTTAGGGCTTTTTAGTAGTGGCGCGTAGCGGCACGGATTTAACTATTTAACAATTTTATAAATTCCGGCTCAGCCGGAATTTATAACGGGAAAAGTTATGGCTTTGTATTATGACTTACCTGTTTTTAAAGATGTATACCAGATGACTTTAAGAATATTC
>SAMEA3663010__coassemble_1228_pt1 | contig 7623 bp, 8 predicted proteins | sample SAMEA3663010__metabat2_high_PE_011 | metagenome-assembled genome bin SAMEA3663010 (sample SAMEA3663010) | pig gut metagenome | biome: pig gut; feature: pig-associated habitat; material: faeces | place: France | collected 2012
AAATCCACGTTTCTGCAAATTGAAGACACAACATATTGTCTCGCTCCAACCGCCTGCGGCGTTTTCCGCTACCCTTTCTCCTAGGGCTCCGCCCTAAAACCCGTATGGTAAAATTGCTGTCGCAATTTGCTATTGACATTTCACAATTATCTGTTAAAGTAAAGTTGTCGGATAGGAGACATAAAACCCTATTCCATTGGTCGTTACGGAGACCTTAAACCCGTAACAATAGCCGGCTTTTAAGTCGGCTTATTTTTTTGATTTACGTATGGCAAAACAAACTCCTTCTTTCAAGCAAAATGTTCTCATAGCAATCTGTATTGGTGCGCAGAAATACAAAGATGTTTTTCTTGATTATGAATATGAAGTTTCCTCTAAAGCTTTTAAAGCACAAAAGCCATTTATTATTTCTGCCACAAAATCTAATTTTCTCCATCTTACAGGAGTTAATACCAAACTTACGGCAAGTCAATTTTTCGACAAAGCTTTGAATAAAACTCTTACAGAAAATGATTTTGATTTCATTAAAAAAGGACAGACCGAAAAAATGGTAAAAGGTTCTGTCCGCCGTAAAGTCCGATTTCTAAAAGATCTAGATAAAATATTTGATAAATCAACTTTAGTCGAAGAAAATTTTATAAAAAATAAGATTTACTGCACCTTCGCAGTTTCTGAAAACACTTTTACCCTAGGCTTTATTGCCGTTCCAAACTGCCGTCCAAAAACACTATTAAAAGGCAACGAACTCAAAAATCCTCAAAAGATTGATTCAATAAGACGCCGGAAAAAAGGTGAGAAAGAATTCGAGGATTTTATAGTATGAAGTGCTTGATTGACGACCCTCAAGAAATTGAATGTCGTCAAGCAGTTAATATCCAAAATTATTTCCATTCATAAAATCAACATTAGAAAGAAGATCATTTCCTATAGAACCTAGTAAAGCATAATATGTATATTTTAAATCAGCTGTGTTGGCTTCTAGAGCAAGAGATGTTGCGTAATATGAAAAAAGATACAATGCGGTTGCTTCGATTTCTGATATAACTCCTTTAGCTTGTGCACCCTCTATTGCATTCGCTACTGCAGAAAATGCTAGTGTGACATAGGAATTATACAAAGGAGATGAAACAACAGCAGTTGGTGTGGTTGATGCACCAGTATTTTTATCAATCAAACCAACTTGCTTATATTCCTCAATCCAGTCAGGAGAAAGAATCTTATCCGTAAAAGAACAATCCATTATTGGATGATCTAAACTTATAGCCTTTACATGATTTTTAAAATCAGAAGCACTTGGTAATTCATTTTGACATTTAATTATAAACTCATTTACTAATTTTTCATTATTTGCAGCATTTTCAGTTTCTTCTTGTTTTAATTGTTCGTCTGTGAGAATTCCTTCAATTTTATCTATGAAGATTCCTGTTTTTCCTGAATTATTTCCAATCATTGAATACACACCGACATAAATTAAGTATTTTCTTGAGGAATAGATTCTCTGAATAAGTGTATCATCATATTCAATGAATTTTTTTTGTTTTTCTGTTAGTTGATCAAAACCGAACATACTATTTAATAATTCTGTTTGAGCCTTATAATGAACATTTGCGTTTTTTCCGAGAGAATCTAAACTTTCTTTGAGTTTAAGGCCCTTAATACGAACAGACTCATCTCCTCTCTCAAAGGGTTCTAAATAACATTCAAATTTATAGCCAGTATTTGGCTTAAAGTCTTTTATAGACATAAAGTCTGTAACTTTAATGTCTCTATATGTTATTTCGTTTTTTTTCTGAGCGAACACTATAGTACATGAAAGTAATAAAATGACAATTAATAGAGTTATTTTTTTCATAGAATTCCTCCTAAATTTACTTACTATGATTTGCTGATTAATAATATTTCACGCAATTAAATTAAGTATAACACTATTTTTGCTTACAGTCATTAACTTTTTGAATTAAAAATACTCAATTACAATAAGAATATGGGTATAAGTTTCTCTGATTTCATATTAAATATGAAATATTACCGAACTAAACAAAATATTTCACAGGCTCAACTTGCCGAAGAATGTGACTGTTCTAACGGCATGATTGGAGCAATTGAAGCCGGAAGATCAAAACCTTCTTTTGATATGATTTTATCCATTGCCGCGGCTTTAAAAATACACCCAGCCGATCTTTTTTTACGAGATTCATCTATAACAAGAAGTGAATTGAAAAATCAGATAGAAAATATAATAATTGAGGACATAAAAAATATATTAACCGAAAATTTAAAGGATTAGATAGAAAAACCGCTCCTCATATGAGAAGCGGTTTTCTTTTGCATGGTGGTTTCGGTAAGGCCTTCGGCCTACTCAACCACCGTTGTTTACCTCAGGCAACTATGCCCATGGATTCTCAGTAGGATATCTAACTCCCTTAGGCTGGTTGTAGCCGATTTCGTCTACTGCTACGCCGATGTACTTGAATACTTCGAAGAGCTGCTTGCCAAAGTGGCCGAATGCAACGGCACCGTGGTGTGGGAAGTTCTTTTCGATGAGTACGTGGCGGTAGAAGCGGCCCATTTCTGGGATTGCGAAAATACCGATACCACCGAAAGAGCGTGTAGCAACTGGGAGAACTTCACCCTGTGCAATGTATGCGCGGAGGATGTTGTCTGCAGTTGACTGCAAGCGGTAGAAAGTGATAGGACCTGGAGCGATATCTCCTTCCAAAGTTCCGTTTGTAACTTCTACTGGAAGGGCACGAGCCATAATCAGCTGATACTTCATTTCGCAGAATGCGAGCTTTGTAGAAGCTGTGTTTCCACAGTGGAAGCCCATGAATGTATCTTTGATTGTATATGTTCCGTGCTTACCCTTGATGTCTTCATCATAGATATCCTGTGGAACAGTGTTGTTGATGTCGAGGAGAGTAACTGTATCGTTAGAAACAACAGTACCAATGAACTCAGAAAGACATCCGTAGATATCTACTTCACAAGATACAGGAATACCCATCTTTGTGAGGCGGCTGTTTACATAGCAAGGAACGAATCCGAACTGTGTCTGGAATGCAGGCCAACATTTACCAGCGATTGCAACGAACTCGCGGTATCCCTTGTGAGCTTCAACCCAGTCAAGGAGAGTCAGTTCGTACTGTGCGAGCTTTTCAAGAATCTCAGGCTTTTTGTTTCCTTTTCCGAGTTCTTTTTCCATATCAGCAACAACGTCCTTAATACGAGCGTCGCCAGCGTGCTTGTTGAATGATTCGAACAAGTCAAGCTCAGAGTTCTCTTCAATTTCAACACCAATGTTATAAAGCTGTTTAATAGGTGCGTTACAAGCAAGGAAGTTGAGTGGACGTGGTCCGAAAGAAATAATCTTAAGGTGATTCAAAGCATATACTGCCTTTGCGATAGGTGCAAATTCGTGAATCATATCTGCACACTGTTCAGCAGTTCCTACAGGATATTCAGGAATGTAAGCCTTGATGTTGCGGAGCTTGAGGTTGTAAGAAGCGTTGAGCATACCACAGTAAGCATCACCACGACCCTGAATAAGTCCGCCGTCCTTAGAAGTCTCTTCTGCAGCAGCACAGAACATCTTAGGACCTTCAAAGTGCTTAGCAAGCAAAGTCTCAGAAATCTCTGGACCAAAGTTACCAAGGTAAACACAAAGAGCGTTACAACCGTTCTTCTTAATGTCTTCCAAAGCCTGGCACATGTGGATTTCTGATTCTACGATACAAATTGGACATTCGTAGATTTCATCTGCACCATACTTTTTTGTATATGCAGCAACAAGAGCCTTTCTGCGGTTTACAGCAAGAGACTCTGGGAAACAGTCGCGGCTAACAGCCACAATACCGATCTTAATTTTTGGTTTGTTGTTAATCATTTATTATACTCCTATAAAATTTTTTCATTTTTATGAAGGAGGGGAAAGCCTTCCCCTCGCTCCAGCCCGCTGCGCGGTCTTGCGCTACCCCTTCTCCTAGGGGCTCTGCCCCTAAAACCCCGGTCTAAACAACCCGTGTCATGCTGAACTTGTTTCGGGGTCTCTTTTCAAGCCCCTTACCCCTTCGCAGCATAGCTGCTCGGAGACTCGCTCAAAATGCTCCACTGGAGCATTTTGCCGGCTTTCAGCCGTCGCTCCCTAAGTTCAGGGTGACAGGCTTATCTATTTTGCCTTAGCGATATCAATATTGATTCCGCTCAAGCCAACAAAAGCGCCAGCCTTTGCTTCGCTTGAATCAGGATGAGCTATGAGCCACTTGTTGCGAGCCCAGAGCAATTTGTCTTCGAAATCAATTTCTTTGATAGCAGGCTTTTCTGTGTTTGTGTCCTTTGGAAGAACGATAATTACACGGAAACCTTCCTTAGAAACTTCGCCATTCTTAACAGCAGTACAAGGTGCATAGTGAAGAGTTGTTTCATAAACCTGAACAACAGTTCCCTTTGGAACGTAGAAAGCTTCTACAGCGCTTGTGTTCAATTTTCCATTTTTTACAGACTGAAGTGGTGCAAGAAGAAGAACAATGTCATTAGAAGGAATGTTGAGCTCAGAACCACGGTGCCACTCAAGACAGTTGAGTTTTGTGTTGTTACCGTTGCAGTAACCAACCTGAATTGGCATTCCACCGTAAGCGTTGTCGCTGAATTCTTTTGCAATTGGAAGAGCTTCCAATCCAGCATCGCCCGGCTCATAAATTACAGCATTGTCAGGCTTTTTAGTAGTTTCGTCCAGTTTCTTAAGGAGATCTGTTACATCATAACCTGTAAGAACCTTTCCATACTTTTCAAAACTGTGACTGAATACAGATTTAATACGCATGCTTTTTTTATACTCCTGAATCTCCGCTTTCGCGGCTGATTATTAAACGTTTTACAAATTCTTCAACGACCACAGCTGTTAAAAAATTTCGCAGAAACGCTCATTTTCATTCTATCACTAAGTATAAAATATTGCACTAATTATATTTTGAAAAACAAAAAATTTATCCTTAAAACTCAAATCGAAAACGTTGTAGTCAACAACAGGTTGCCGCAAATAGAGATTTCTACAACAATTAAGAATAATCCTCGCTATTATTCAGGCCCGCTTTATACCATAATCTAAATCATGAAAAGATTATTCGAAAGCTATAAAGATTATTTTAGACTTGGCGCTGCAATCAGCGGAATCATTTTGATGAATGATGATGAAAAAGCAAAGCTATATGAAAACATGAAAACCCGCTATGAAGACTTCAAAAAGAACTTTAAGCCCACACCGGAATTCCCCGAGTTCAAATTCCCAGAGCCTCAGCCCTTCCCAAAGGGCGATATGCCCGACAAGGAGCTCGCTGCAAATCAGTTTAATCTTGTAGTTGCCGAAAATGAATGTAAGATGGGCTCAATTTACCGCCTGGATCCGGATGGCAAGCCGTTTTTTGATTTTAAGGCAGCCGACCGTCTCCGCGATTTTGCAAAGGCAAACGGCCAGGATATGCGCTGGCACACTCTGGTCTGGCATAATCAGTCACCTAAATGGATTTTCGAAAATGAGGACGGAAGCAAGGTTAGCCGCGAGGTGCTCGAAGAACGCCTTAAGAACTATATCTTCACAGTGGGAGAACGTTACCGCGACGACATCTGCTCAGTAGACGTTGTAAACGAATGTATTTCCGACAAAAACTTTGTTCTCCGCGATGGGGCAGACCGCTCTCAGTGGTTCGACATTCTGGGCCCGGACTATGTAGACAAAGCCTTTTTCTGGGCAAAGGAAGCCTTTCCAAAATCAAGCCTGGTAATCAACGACTATAACCTGGAGATGGTTGCTGGTAAGCGCGAAGGAATGTACAAGCTTTTAAAAGGAATGCTTGAGCGTGGAGTTCCGGTAGACACCGTTGGTCTTCAGATGCACATCAACATTGAACATCCGCCGGTAAGCGAAATCGAAAAGACAATCGAGCTTTACGGTAGCCTCGGCCTCAAGGTTATTGTTACCGAAATGGAAATTTCTATGTACGCAGACCGCGAGCAGGACAAGGGCATTTTTGAAGAGCGCAAGGAATACACACCAGAGCTGCTGGAAAAACAAGCCGCCCGCTATGCCGAAATTTTTGAATGCTTCAAAAAAGAAGCCCACGCCGGCATCCTGAAAGACGTAGTTCTCTGGGGCATCACCGACCGCATGAGCTGGAAAAATAGCTTCCCAGTTCCAGGCCGCACCGACGCCCCACTCCTCTTCGACGGAGAAGGTAAGCCTAAACCTGCTTTTGATAAATTGTGTAGAGACTAAATATTTTGTAAAATCGCAGGAATTATCGACGAATCCAAAATTTCAAACGCAAAACACTTCTTACCTAAATCCTTCAAGCTCGCTCCAATATGATAAAGCACCTTGTTATCAATTATCATAAAACGGTCGTGCATTTTTGTTGTATAGTTCAAAGTCAATGTCGGATATTGGGCATTAAATGTCTGTACATCCAGAGCAGAAACTTTTGTTTTCGGGTCAGTATAAATCGTCACGTTTACACCTTTCTGTTTTTTAGCAAGTCGCTGCAAGACAGATAAATCAACATAACCATCGATTATTATAATCTCCTTCTTTGCCGACTGAATAAAACTTTCAAATTTTACGTAGGCGTCAAAAATCTGCCCCTGAAAAAAAATTCCCTGCGTGTCCTTTACATTATACTTATCCATTAGGGTGAAAAGCTGGTCTATTTTCTTATCTGATTCATTTAGATGAATATCTGTTTCAATTTGATGTTGCCGTATTGATTTGAGTTCTGCAAAAATTTGTGAATTACTCTGAACAAAATGACGCATGGAAACAAAGGCCTTTACAATCTGAATACTTGCTTTTACTGCAGTTTCCGATTTTAGAACAGAAGCTAACATTGTGACTCCGTGTTCAGTAAAGACGAAAGGTTTTTTACGCAATCACATTTTATCCGAACTTGATATCACAGTTTGTGATATCAAGTTTTCATCATACAAAGACTCTTTATTTAAGGTCGCAATTTGCGACCTTAAATAATTGGATATCACAATTTGTGATTTCCAATTTTCGAATTCGTCGTCATTCATTTGAAACATAAACTCTTTGGGAAATCTGTTAGTATTTCTTTTTACTGCCTGATGTTATTTATAATTAAGAATGAGAATTTACTGGCGGCCGAAAAAGGCTGTAATTCTAAGTTATATATGGAAGAAAGTAGTTTTATTTAAAAAGGCTACTGTTTAATGGTTTTCTCAAAACTCTCTTTTTAATGGGCTTTTTTTCACGTTTTTTAATAATTTTGTTACCTTTTGTGTTACATTTGCTATCCGAGGATGTCGTAAAGTATTTTTAATGCTATTATTATCAAGGTAATTGGGAAAAATAAAGGTGCAAAAAGCAGACAAATTGCGAGTGCAAGTATGTCATCTTCTTCGAAAACTTTGTAATTTATGATTCCCATTACCAGCCATAAAACTGCAATAATCACTTCTTTCATTCGGTATTTTCCCCTTATTTTTTGATGATTTTATTCGAATAATTCGCCTTGTTTGGCGGTATTTTCGGGGCGTTTTTTGCGGCTTAAAAGGATATGATTATTTCACAGAAAATGAACCATCAATATTCATCTGAGCACCACCAATATC
>SAMEA3663010__coassemble_1238_pt1 | contig 7586 bp, 8 predicted proteins | sample SAMEA3663010__metabat2_high_PE_011 | metagenome-assembled genome bin SAMEA3663010 (sample SAMEA3663010) | pig gut metagenome | biome: pig gut; feature: pig-associated habitat; material: faeces | place: France | collected 2012
TAATTTTGCAGCTAAATCCACGTTTCTGCAAATTGAAGACACAACATATTGTCTCAAGACACACCATATCTATATAAAATTTCAGTAACAAACAAAACAACAGGTGTAAGAATACAGGATACAAAACAGGTCTCAGCAACAGCAAGAGCAAACTCTATCGGCGATATTGTTGCAAATGCAATTACTGCAAACATGCTCGCTCCTGACGCTGTAACAGCTGATAAAATTGCTGCCGGCACAATTACAGCGGAGCAGATTGCAGCAATAAATCTTGCGGCAAACGGTGCTATGTTTGGTGATTTATCAGCTGAAGGATTCAAAATCGACGGCAGAAACTTCTGGGCCGGTAAGTTCTGGCAGTTCATAGACGAATACACCGGACAGACAATCACTGCTAATAAAGGTCAGTTCTGGGTTGGCGGTAAAGAAGAGTACATTCATATTAATCCGGTTATAAATACAATAACCGGCCAGATAACTGGATATACAATTGAGTTTAAGGTTGGAAACTTTTCGGTTTCATCTCAGTATTCCTCTATCTCTGGAGAGCTTACAATTCAGAAGAACTCAGATTCTCTGGATAGAACAAGAATCACACCTAACGGAACCTATTACGAACACCGAGAAACCGTTTCATCTTCCTGGAAAACCATTAACAAGATGGACACAAACGGAATCTTGTCTTCGCAGCTCTTTTCCCAGGACAGCCTCTTTATCAGCAATCAGAATATGGCACAGAGACGTCTGCAGGGCTTTGATATTTGAAACGCATATCTCTCACAGCATTCAGATGTGTTTCATTTTGACACAGATGTTTATAACCAGGGCGGGCTGGATAAACTAACGATTATAGATGAACCGGATACAATGGGTCATAAACTGGTAGGCGCTGATTCAAACAGCGATGATATAGATTTTACACCGGCTATTCGTGCGGTTGCACCTTATTCAACAATCGGAAGAAGTTTATACGGCCGTTATTCTGCACAGATAGCTTATGCAGCTACGAATATATTTACAGTTGATTTCTGGATTCAGTATATCTATGCGGAAAATCAGGAAATATTCAGAATAGGAACTCTTGATGACAAAGTAATCCTCAAAATTGTAAGTGCTGAGCCTTACTTTGAAGAAGGCGGAGAGATTCCGTTTAATGCAGAAATAAACGAAACCAGAATGTATAACAAGCTGGAAGAACAAAACTGTCTCTTCTTTTCTCCAGATGAAGAGCTTCCATTCTGCATGTTTGATACAAATAATCCGACTCCATTTGAATCAATTGCTAAGAAAGAATTTAATAATTCTTATTCATACTATGCAAAAGAAACAACTGATGATTTAGAAAATTATGTCTCAAAGGCGGTAACAGTAATAGACTATTATTTAAACCTCAGATTTGGCTTATATGAAAGAACGATTCCTTTTAACACACCTGCAGACGCTCACTCCTATATTCTGCATCAAGGTCAAACATCCTCAGAGCAAACAGAACTTGAAGAGCTTGGTGTTTCATTCAGATCTAATGAATGGCTGCATATTGGAATCATCTGCCAGGAACAAAAGATTTGTGTAGCACTGAATAATAAAAAAGTCTGCTTTGACAGATACGCTCTTTCTGTAGAAGCTCTTGATGTAATTCTAAATCAAGGTAGAAACAGCTTCATTCTTGATGAGCTTTTAATTGATACTACAGTTTCGGAAGATATAGACATGTTCTACGAGCATACAGTAAATCGTATTCCGTGGGCCGCTCTCGATAAGTCTGAGGATTATTTTATTCTGTCGGCCGCAAATAAGACTAATTTCAAGACAAATATTTTTGACACTGATATCTTCAAAGCAAAAGTATTGGAAATAATAAACGAACTATAAGGAGTTGTTTTTATGGCTGTAATAAACCTAACATTGGATAACCTGAGACTTCCAGGATTACCAAACTTTACACCAGACTTCGGAACAAAAGAAGCTGAAGGAGTGAGCGTTAATACAGAGAATGTATGCAAAGACATTATGCTGCCGTTTACTGTAGAACGTCCAGTCTTTGTAAATGAGAACTCCAGCACATCAGAAGTTCAGACAAGCCGCACTTTGATTCTTGGTCAGAGTGCCATAACAGTGAGCATAGGAAGACCTTCTTTTGCTTCCTGCAAACTCACATTAAAAGCAGCATTTGTCAGCGGCTATGCAACAGTGACTTACAGTAAAGCAGAGAATGTTACACAAACAATATATCTGAGACCGGGAGATTGCGTTGAGCTTGTCGGAAATACTTCGCTTTATTTTGAAGTTAATTCAAATGCAACTGTGGGCGAGCATAACGGTATTTTCAGAGGTAAGTGTCTTAACGGTGCACCTGAAAGTTTGTATCCAATTCTGCCAATAGGAAATACAAAGTACTTACCAGGCGGCGGTTATACAATTGAACAGGTTTTGGCAAATATTGCCGCTGGAAACTTTGCAGACATCTATCCAGGCGACTATTTTATCGATTCAAATAATAAAGTATATCGAATTGCTGGTCTTGATACAGAGTTAAATAAAGGTAACACTCCTGTTACCTCTCATCATGCCGTTATTGTTCCAGATTTTGCATTAACCAGTATGGGCTGGAATCCAACCAATACTACTGCCGGAGGATACCAGGTTTCTGCTGTGCAGGCTTATTGTGATGGAGCCGGGCAAACAGCTATTGAATCTGTTTTTGGAGCGGCTCATGTACTCACTGTAATAGATCTTCTTAGTTCTAATATGAATGCATCAGCCGCAAGTCCTGGATATTCTGCATGGCAGGGCGCAGCGTCATCATGGGGATGGTTTTCTCATAAAGTAAGGCTTATGAGTGAAGTAGAAGTTTATGGAGCAAGAGTGTGGTCTGGCGGATATGATATAGGAACTGCGAATGAACAGTTTCCGCTTTTCCGACTTATGCCTCAGCTTGCAACGGGACTTCGTTATGATTACTGGCTCTCAGGTATTGCCAGTGCGGTCTATGCTTGCCATGTTGGCAGTAACGGTAGTGCCGACATTACCGCTACTAGTTATGCTGTGGGCGTGCGCGTGCGCTTCCTGCTAGGTTAGTTTTGCTAACCTTGCAATCTTTGTATAGCACTGCCTTGTGCGGTGCTATACAAGTTTAAGAAAAATTTTAAATTTAACATGTCTGTACCAAAGTACAAAAGAAAAGAAAGTAAACTGCAGGTCTTTGTAAATGCAACTAGACTAAGGCGTGCAATAACACAATGGTGTCTTCGGGATTTTGGAATAAAAAGCCGAGTCCGAAAAATCTCAAATCTTTTTTCTGCTGTAAAATTTCTTTCGGAAGATGCAGCACTCGTTGAAGAGTTATTTAATAAATATCCTGAAATGAATGACGGTCGAGTTCTTGAAGATTTCCCAGCATGGATTGTTCAGAAATGTAAATTTTCACTCATTGATGAAGTAAACTCTTTATGTCGGAATCTCACCCATGCAAACAGCATCTATCCGCAATGTGAAAAGGAACTGACTCAGAGAAGATTATATATAAACGTTGCAATTGGTTGCTGTGAAAATCTTATCTCGCAGATTGAATTCATCTCAGATGTCTTTCCTGTCAATCTTAATTCCTTACAACTTCTATGCGAAGAATTGAAACATGAGGAAGCTCTTTTGAAGTCCTTGAGAAAAACCGATGCAAGGCGATATAATGAAAGACAAGGTGCGGTCTGATATGCCAGTGCGGTCAATGCTTGCAATGTTAACAATAACGGTAATGCCAACAATAACAATACTAGTAATGCTTTGGGCGTGCGCGTGCGATTCTTGTCAGAACAAGTAGATTAAATAATCGAAGTTCAGACGATAGGAAGGAGATTGTATCTTGGATTCTTATAAATCCGAATTAAGTCCTGATGCAGTCAGATACGTCTGATACTGCTATAAACAGGACTTTTTTTTATGACTGATTATGAAAAATTAACTGACTTAAATTATCTTTCCGCTGCCTTTAAGAAATCCAAGAAAGATTGTGCCTGGAAAGACAGTGTTCAAAAAGTAGAGTTCAGCAAATTATTTTATTTGTCGGAGATCCAGGAAAAACTTAAAACTAATACCTATCACCCATATCCTACAAATCAATTTGTCTTAAGTGAAAGAGGTAAAACCCGATTAATAAAAGCCCTTGATATCAGAGACAGAATCGTCCTGCATGTTCTATGCGATGAAATCATAAATAAGAAAATGGATAAGTACCTGATTTATGATAATGGTGCAAGTCAGGTAGGAAAAGGAATGGCATTTACAAGGCGCAGACTTTCTACTCATTTATCAAAGTATTATCAGAAATATAAAACATGGGAAAATGGTTATATATTACAAATCGATTTCTCGAAGTTTTTTGACAATATACAGCACGATAAAATCAAAGAAATTATTAATAAAATAATAGATGATGAAAGAGTCAGACATCTTATATATGAATATATAGACATGTTCAGCATTGACGTTTCATACATGACAGAAGAGGAATACCAAGAAGCAAAGAACGGTCTTATAAACTGTCTGGAAATGCCGACAGATAATCGTGGAGAAAAGTTTCTTCATAAGTCAGTAGGAATTGGAAGCCAGATAAGTCAGTCTATAGGAATTCTTTTTCCAACAGAAATTGATAACTATGTTAAGATTGTAAGACATCAAAAGTTATATGGCCGATACATGGATGACAGCTATATTATCAGCAATAATAAACCGGAGTTACAAGATGTTCTGGAAAACATACGTCGAATTGCATCTGATTTAGGACTGCATATTAACGATAAAAAGACTCGTATAATACCGCTTAAACACGGTTTTACGTTCCTTAAAATCCGCTATAAATTACTTCCAAATGGAAAAATAATCAAAGGTATAAATAAGTCTTCTCTGAAAAGAGAACGTAGACGAATCAGAACATTAATGGCAAATGCCAGTATTCCATTACAAGATGTTTACAACTGTTATTATTCCTGGAGACAAGCAAAATTAAAAGAATGTAATTGTTACAAGACAATCAAATCTATGGACGATTACTACAGGAGTATGTATGAACGATATCGAAAAGCAGCTGTTGAAGATCAATGCTGAAAAGACAGCTTTACAATCTGAACTTTCAGCTGGAAAAGAATACGGTGACTGGAAAATTGCAAAATGTTACGAATGCAGCTTAATGAATCAGGAAGCACCTTATGCTATTACAGAATTACATGAAAAACGCCAAAAAGCACGCAACCGAATAAATGAGCTAGAATCCCTGGAAGCAGAATTAAACACAAAAAAACAAGATAAAACACACTAAGACACAGAAAATTCTCAAACTAAATTAGAATTTTTATCATTTCGCGAGCGCCGTTACACCTGATTAAGAATACGAGTTTCCACCCCATAGAATTCAGCAATATCGCGGTCAACCATCACCTGCACACCGCGAATAACAAAGATTTTCTTTTCGATTTGTAAACTTGAAATTTCGTTTTCCATACCATTCATCCGTGAGAAAAAGATTTTCAGCGCCAGTCCAACTTCAAACATGAATTGTGGTAAAATAAAACGAAGATAAAATTAATATACAATAATAACCGCACATACTAATAAATGCTAATTGATTGTTAGAAATCGTCTTCTGTGCAGCAGATTTTACATTTATAATTTATTAAATTTTCATCTGGAAAGCAAATATTAAATAACACTTTTCTAGTTTTTATTTTAAATCTCAATTTTTCGTTATATAATTTATACAAGAGGTAAAACTATGGCAAACTTAAAAGACGGCCTCAGTGCCGCAACAAAAGAATTAAGCGCATTCAAAAAGTTTATTTCACGCGGAAACGTGATTGATATGGCAGTCGGTGTAATCATCGGTGGAGCCTTTGGAAAAATTGTAACAAGTCTTGTAAACGACATCATCATGCCGCTCATCGGCCTTGCTTTGGGCAAAATCAACTTCGCCTCGCTCATGTTCAAAATCGGCGAAACAGAAATTAAATACGGTGCTTTTATTCAGACCATCGTAGACTTTTTGATTGTTGCCTTCTGTATTTTCGTGGTCATTCAGATTTTCGAAAAGTTCAAAAAGAAGGAAGCTGAAAAACCTGAGGAGCCGCCGGCAATCGTAAAATCAGACGAAGCAATCCTGCTTGAAGAAATACGCGACTTACTAAAGAGTAAATAAACTTGTGAAACGCACCTTTTGGCCGACCTAACTTGAAAATACTATCGTTAAGTCGGTTAATAAATCTAAATTCCTATAAAAAACAAGGCTTTTTTTCCTGTTTCTTAGCATTTTTGACCGACTTAACGCGGAGTATTTGTGTTTAAGTCGGTCAAAAACAGTCTTTTCAGCGGAATGCAAAGGGTTTTTCCCATGATTTGCTTCTTCGCCACCCAACCTAACGCAGCATTTTTGCATTTAAGTTGGTAATTTTCAAGTTTTATACCTTAAATATGCTGTAATTATTGAGCAGCAAGGTAACTTCCATCATAGATATTTTTTTACAGACTTAGCCCAGACACGAACTGTGAAACCTGTTGAACAGTGACGTTGCGGCCGTTCAGGTCTTCTTATATCATTTTCATAAAACGACTGCCTTTTATTTTAAATATTCCAAGAGCCGATTTTCTTCACTCCAAGCAGCATTCCACACTGCTTTTTATTACAGGAGATTTTTTTCAATCCAACGGGCAACACCGTCGTTCTCGTTTGAGGCGCAGACTTCGTTGGCAGACTCCTTTACTTCTGTAATTGCATTCTCCATGGCAAGGCCTTTTCCGCAAAGCTTTAGCATTTCGATGTCATTAAAATCGTCACCAAAGGCGGCGATTTTTGAAGCCGGGATATTCAGATGGCGGCAGAGCTCTGTGATTGCTTTTTCTTTTGTCGCGCCTTTTTTGCTGAGCTTGTACCAGGGAATATCTGAAAATGGAAGATAATCTATTTCATCAAGACCAATGACAGAGGCAACTTTTTCTACCTTTTCCTTATCCAGACTTTCGATGCACATTTTCATGCAAGGTTCTCGGAAATCTGAAAAATCGTTGTAGGTCCAGAACTTGTCGCCCAGCTCCTCGCGGGAATTTGAATAAAGGGCATGTTCGTTGTCGGCAGAAATAATTACATCTTTTCCAAAAACCTCAAAGGCGGCCGTAATCAGCTTTCGGATTTCTTCAACGGTAAACTCGCAGTTGTATATTTTTTTCCCCTTGTAATAAACCATGCCGCCGCCGTTTGTGATGAGAATATCCGGCTCAATGCCTTCAAGAAATTGTATTGCGTTTACTTTTGCGCGGGAGGTACAGATACCAAAAAGCAAGCCTTTTGCCTGAGCCTGCCTGATTGTTTCTTTTGTAAAATCTGAAATTGATTTGTCGTTGTGGAAGAGGGTTCCGTCGAGGTCTGAAAGAATTATTGAAATGTTTTCCATATGTAATTATGGAGAAGTTCGGAAGAATTTTCAAGTGATTAAACAGGGCTTCTGCATTATAAACGCTTATCCGTAATGTTGGCGCGAAGGAGCGGGGGGTGGTTCAAAAACACTCTTTTTGTGGCTGCTGCGAAGCGGCAGTTCAATAGTTTC
>SAMEA3663010__coassemble_1444_pt1 | contig 6801 bp, 5 predicted proteins | sample SAMEA3663010__metabat2_high_PE_011 | metagenome-assembled genome bin SAMEA3663010 (sample SAMEA3663010) | pig gut metagenome | biome: pig gut; feature: pig-associated habitat; material: faeces | place: France | collected 2012
TTTAAAATGCGCGGTGAATGGGTAGAATAATTTAGGCTAGAATTGACGGATACAACTGACTAGCGGAGTGAGCGCCAGGAAATTGCGAAGGCTTGGAGCAATTTCCTGGAAAAGGTGCCATGGATGGCACCGACAGCGAACGCAGACGCCCGAAAGGAGCAGACACGAAGTCTGCGACTGCAGGGGGCGGGTTCGAGTCTGATATGTTTTTTAACGGATTCTCGATTTTTCGTCGCTCGATTAATCTCGCGAGCATTTAGTAGGTAAACGCTAAAAAACAGTCCCGATGGACTGTTTTTTTTAACGCGTTTTCGATAAGAGCATTACTTAACCTTCATTTCAAAAACGCCGTCCCATTTTTTAGGCGGCGGGTTAATTTTAAAATGTGCTATGCGGTCAAGGAAGATAACAGACGGCATGTCCTGATATTTTTCATTGCATAGCTGGAACATTTCTTCTGCTTTGTCCCAGGCTTGTTTGCGGTAGGCAGTAAGACCTTTTTCGAACAAATCTTTTATATCAAAAAGCTTGTCTACAGCGGCTGCTTTTGTCTGTAAAATCTCATAGATTCTTACAGGTTCACTCTTTCCTTTTACTTTTATAAAGTCGAGCTCACGGCAAACAAAGGTATCTTTAAGCTTTTCAAATACAGCTTCTGTAATGATTGCCTTAGAACCGTAAGCTTTATTTGCGCTTTCCAAACGTGCTGCAAGATTTACTGTGTCACCAATGGAAGTAAAGTCCATGCGGCTCCGGGCTCCTACTGAACCAAAAACGACACGTCCTGTATTGATTCCTATTCCCATGGAAATATAATCTGAGCCGTCTGCTAAAGCCTGCTCCTGCTGAAAACGCATAGCAGCCCGGATTTCCATAGCGGCTTTACAGGCATTGTATTCTTTTTTAGGGCCTGCAAAGAAAGCCATCATTTCATCACCTACGAATTTGTCTACATCGCCGCCATTATTAAGAATAATTTCTGTTTCTATATCAAGGTAGTGATTTAAGATTTCTACGACTTCCTGAGGTTTTTTACCTTCGCATAAGGTTGTAAACCCTCGGATATCTGTAAAAAGAAAACACAATTCGCGGGAGGTTGTTGTTTTTTTAGTATCTTTATCTGCAGCCTTAAGTGTTGAAAAGGAAATATATGGAATTATTCCACGGATGATTCCGACCATATTTTTTATTTCTTTTGAAAGGTCTTTTGTTTCATCACGGGTCTTAATGGAATCAATAAATGTAAGCTGTTCTGCTGTGATTTTTGAATTACCATCAAGAATTTCTTCGAGTGTATCAGCTGATTTTCGGACATTTGTTTTAAGATATAAAAGAGGATTTGTAATAAAGTCTGCAATCAAAAGAGCAAAAATAATTGCAATGTAAAGGAACATTACAACCATTGTGAAAACGTAAATCTGCACATGAAAATAAGAACGCATGAGGATTTCTGTTTTATAAGTTACTATTGAAAAACCTGTAAGCTTAAAGCCTGCTTTTCTTGTAAAGGAAACTGGGTAAATGTATTTACAGTAATCACCATCGATAACTGGCTGTTTTTTATAGTTTCCATTCATAAAGTTTGCAAAATATTCTCGGGCTTTTTCCGGGCTGATTTTCTTTTCGCTTTCCGGGATTTCTTTTACGCGGCCGATTGCTGTTGTATAAGAGAAAACATCATATTCAGGCCAGTTAATATCTTCAAGTTTTGGAATTGATTCATCTTCGTTTGCCGTGAAGGTAACTTTGTCTCCTTCTTTCTTAAAAATAATGTTTCCCGGTGTACTTGCAGTAATTATATCAATTCGTTCAAAAGGACAGTCTGCGTAACTATTTGCTTCTTTCTGCTGGGTAAAGTATGGGGCAATTTTTTCGTATTTTCCTTCTGCAGAATCGTAAACGGTAGAGGTTTGTTCTGCCTGAGAGCGGCCTACATCACTAATAGCTTCTGTAAACATTTTTTTATAGCTGTGTAAGATCAGAATTGTAAAGAAGACCATGATTACAGCAATAACGCTGATGACAGCAAAAGTGACTTTTGTTTTTATAGAAATCTTTGTTTTTTGTTTTGATTCTGCCTGAATTTTTTTGTACTCCGCAAATTCCGGATTCATCTCTCTTAAAAAGAGAATTCCGAAAATCGACATAAGTGCATGAGAAATAAAGGCACAGCCAAAAGCAATATAAACAGGAATTGGAAGATGAAGAAACCATCTCCAGCAGTTTGCAAATATTACAAGACAGGTTACCGAACAGAAAAGATAGAAGGTAAGACTGATGTATGTAATCACATAAAGAAGAGTGTTTACCTTACCTTTTATAAAAAGCGAAATTAATAGAAAGAGCGCAGTAAAGGGAACAAAGTAAATAATAAAATAAATGATATGGAAAAAAGAATCCTGTATCATTTCTGCCTGTGTAAAGGGCAAAAGATATGGGTAGATAAGATTTGCTGAACTTTCAGCATCTCCCAGGCTTATACTTTGCATTCCCATTGGAAGGAGGAAAAGGGCTGTCATAAATGCTGCCGGGATAATCCTGCAGAAATAAAAAAAGAATTTTTTTGAATTAAATTTGATTTTGTTTTTAGCTGATGAACGTGTTTTTTTAGACTTAGGAGCCTTTGCTTTCATTTTTGTGGTATTTCCAGTTTTTAAGAATAATATTCTTCTATTATATCCGAGATTTTGTAAAAAAGAAAGATTTTTTACTGCCCCCGGCAGGGCTTCCGCATTATTGCGCGGTTTTGAATCACGCAGCCGTGACTGGGAGCCAAAAATTCGGATTTTTGTTTATAATGCGGAGGCTCTGCTGCCCCCGGCCTATTTCAATTTTTTGGTATATATAATATTATTGCAATCGTAATTTGTTATTAGATTGTTTGGTCAAGCCGGACAATGACAGATATGGAGTTTTTTATGGTAAGATTTAATATTGGTGACAGTTTTGAGACTACAGTTGTAGCCGTTACAGATTCAACTGTTTTTGTTGACTTAAGTGCAAAATCTGAGGGTGTGATTGATGTTGCAGAATTTAAGGATGCGGACGGCAATGTAAGCGTAAAAGAGGGCGACAAGATTAAGGTATTCTTTACCGGAGAAGTTCGCGGTGAAATGCGCTTTACAACAAAAATCGGCGGCAGCTCTGCTGATGACACTATGATTGAAAATGCTTTCAAAGGCGGCATTCCTGTAGAAGGTCACGTAGAAGCAGAAATTAAGGGTGGTTTTGAAGTAAAAATTGGTGGAAAACGAGCTTTCTGTCCTTATTCTCAGATGGGATTTAAAGATAAAAAAGAACCGGCATTCTATGTTGGAAAAACTTTGAGTTTTATTATTACAGAATATAAAAATGATGGAAAAGATATTCTTGTAAGTAACCGTAAAATCGGTGAAAGTGAATATGCAAACAAGCTTGGTAAGCTTGCTGCTCAGATAACAGAAGGGGCTGTTGTAACAGCTACAGTTGAAAGCATTGAAAAGTTTGGTGCTTTTGTAAATATTCAGGGCTTCCGCGCTTTGCTTCCTATAAGCGAGCTTTCTTTTGACCGCGTTGCAGATGCAGGTGAAGTGGTAGAAGTAGGGCAGGAACTGAATGTAAAAGTTATTCACACAGACTGGAAAAACGAACGTGTAAGTGTAAGTCTTAAGGCACTTTTGAGTGACCCTTGGGAAGAAGCAGCTTCTAAGTTCCCGGTTGGTACAAAGGTAGACGGAAAAATCAGTAAGATTATGGATTTTGGCCTTTTTGTTAATCTTGATAAGGGAATTGACGGTCTTGTTCATATAAGTGAACTGGAAGATGTAAGTGCAAATACAAACCTTCGTAAGGTTTATAAAATTGGTCAGGAAATGAGCGTTGTTGTAACTAAAGTTGATGCAGAAAACAAGCGTATTTCTCTTCAGCCGGCAAGTTCTGCAGAGCAGGATCAGTCTGCCGCTAAGTATATGAGCAGCCAGGATGATGACGGCGAAACTTATAATCCTTTTGCGGCTTTGCTGAAGAAATAGATTGATTTATACGGTGGTTGAGTGACACGAAGTGTCGTATCGAAACCACCGTATGTCCTATATGATGGTGGTTTCGACAAGCTCAACCACCCCTACGATTCTATTATGCCTTTAATTAACCTTACCCCCGAAATTTCTTATCTCCCCTCTGTTGAAAGTCCTATTTCAAGCGATGTGGTTTTTATAAAACCTCAGGGTTCTGATACTACCTGGATTTTCGACACAGGCACTTGCAGCGAGGCGGCAGAACTCATAAATGCTGTCGAGGGCAAAAAGAATATTGTAATTTCCCACTTTCACCCGGACCATATACTAAACCTGCTTAAGGTAAAATACGACAAGCTTTACGTTACAAAATACACAAAAAAATATACAAGGGCAGGGGAGATCGTGGATGGCGAACTGCTTTTTCCAGACGGTATAAAAATCAGCCAGATTCCTTCAAGCCACTCAAAGGGCGCTCTTATCCTGGAGTATAAAGATTATGCTTTTCTCGGAGATGCAACTTACTGCCACTTCCGTCTTACTGCCCGTGAGTACAATGTGCAGCTGCTCGAGCAGATGATAAAAAAGATGGAAGAAATCACGGCCCCAAATTTCTGTCTCAGCCACGATAAAGGCTTTGTTCAGCCTAAAGAAAGTGTACTCCGTATTTACCGGAAAATCCTTGCCCGCCGTAAAAACGGAAGCCCGACTATCAACGTAAACGACTTTTTCAACGAAGACGGCGGGGTAAAAGAAAGTGAAGATTCTCTTGGAAATAATGTAAAAGTGAAGCTGTAATGCAGGGGCGTTACGGGGGCGGAGCCCCCGTTAGAAAGGGTAGCGTAAGACCGCGTAGCGGGCTGGAGCGAGGGGAAGACTTTCCCCTCTTTTTTTATTTAAATATCTCTATTTTCTCTGCCGATAATTAATTATATGCCTAAAAACAGTTACGAAAAACCTGATTACTGGTCTCAAAAAGCCTTCTCGGAGGGGTATCCGGCGCGGTCGGTCTATAAGCTTAAGGAAATTGACGAAAAATTCGGAATGATTAAGAAAAATTATACTGTTCTGGATTTGGGCGCGGCGCCTGGAAGCTGGACTACATTTTTGCTGCGCACAATGAAGGGGACTGGGAAGGTTGTGTCTTGTGATCTCAATCCTCTTTCAAAATCAGTAAAAGGAGATAATCTTCTTTTTATTCAGGGCGATCTTAATGCACCTGAAATTCGTAACCAGATAAAGGCAGCCGGGCCATATGATCTGGTGGTTTGTGATGCGGCTCCAAAAACAACCGGAAACCGCATCGTTGACACTGCCAGCAGTGAGCAGCTTGTAGAAATGGCTATCTGGTATGCCGAAGCCTTGCTCAAACAGGGCGGAAACTTTGCCGTAAAAATCTTTCAGAACGGCGATCAGCAGAAATTATTAAAATCAATGAGAGAAATATTCACTTCGGCCAAGGGCTTTAAGCCGGAAGCCTGTCGTGCTGAATCATTTGAAACATATCTGGTGGGGATAAATAAAAAATGAGTGATAAAATTGGTGAAAAGTCTTTACTTAAAAAATGCGAAGCAACGGTTGAACCAAAATCAGAAAAAAATTGCTTTATTTCTGGAAGTTTTCAAGCTATAATTAATAGATTCGTAAAAAGTGTAGTTATGAGTTTTAAATCTAATTCTGTAAAAATAGTTTGTCTCTCAGTTCTCGGTTTTTGTGCCGGAGTCTTTTTGACATGCCTTTTGATTACTGCACGCCGCCCTGATTCCCGCCATGGTGTGGGAGGTCTAGAAACCTCTGCAGAACCTGAATATGAAGAAAATCTTTCGAGCCTGCTTGCAGATGTAGAAAAAGATATTGCTGCAGCAGATGCTGTAGAAGAAGCAGCAATTGCAGATGCCAGTCTTAAAGATTTAGATTCTTCTATTATCACATATCAGACATACCGCGTAAAAGCCGGCGATATGATTGGCTTTATTGCTGATGCTTTTGACGTAACTCAGGATACAATTATCAGTGTAAATAATATCAGGCAGTCGCGGCTGATTCAGCCGGGACAGTATCTTAAGATTCCTTCAATGCCTGGAATTATTTATACAGTAAAGAAAAACGGTGAAACTCCTGCAACAATTGCTGAAAAATATAAGGTAAATGCAGAAAAGTGCGCTAATGCAAATTATGTGAGCCTTGATACAGAGCTTAAAGCCGGAACTTCACTTTTTATTCCGGATGCAGAGCTCGACTGGGCAACCCGCCAGGAAATAAACGGCGACTTATTCAAAAAGCCGATTCATGCCCGCTACTGGCTTTCTTCAAAATATGGCTGGCGTGATTCTCCATTCAATGCCGGTAAACGAACCTTCCACGGTGGTATTGATATGGCGATTGCTTCCGGTACTCCTGTTTATGCTGCTCTTGACGGTTCTGTTTCTGCTACCGGTTATAATGCAACTTACGGAAACTATGTAATTATTACCCATCATTCGGGCTACAAGACTTTGTACGGACATTTAAGTTCAATCAACTGCCGCAAGGGTAACTTTGTTTACACAAATACAATGATTGGCCGCGTTGGTTCAACAGGTATGAGTACAGGACCGCACCTCCACTTTACAGTTTATAAAAACGGTAAAACAATTAATCCGCTCGTGGTGTTGAATTAGTAAAATCAGTTTTACTCCCGAAAAATCACTAAAAATATATTTTTTTTTCATTTTCATTTCCTGAAATGTTCATTTTGAGACTATTTATATAGTGTGGGGATTTAATTTCTCAACACTTATAAAGCAGGAGGTTTCTCATGAGAGAA
>SAMEA3663010__coassemble_2006_pt1 | contig 5483 bp, 4 predicted proteins | sample SAMEA3663010__metabat2_high_PE_011 | metagenome-assembled genome bin SAMEA3663010 (sample SAMEA3663010) | pig gut metagenome | biome: pig gut; feature: pig-associated habitat; material: faeces | place: France | collected 2012
TTTTTTTCTGCAAGCGGTATGAATTCTTCAGGTGAAATATATCCGATAGTCTGATTATCTTTAAGGCGAACAAGAGCTTCGGCATTTGTAAAACGTTTTTCTGAAAGACAATAAATTGGCTGAAAATACATTTCAATGCCATCCTCCTTGATTGCTTCAGACATGATGTGAATAATCTTTCGGCGGCGGATTCGCTTTTCGCGGGCCTTTTCATCAATTCTTTTGATAAATCCAACCGACTGACTGTAAGTTTCTGAATCTTCAGCAAAATCAAGAAGTTCCTGAACATTTCCGTCAAAAGGGAAATCTTCCGGACAACACAAAACGTCAGCGTGGGCATTAAGACGAACAGACCTGTCTTTTAATTCCCAGTTTTGAGAGAATCTTTCAGAAAGAATATCAAGATATAAATCAAGTTTAGTAAGTTTTTTGTTGTCCAGCAGAAAAACCAAAGTCATTCGATTCATGCGATAGCAGGGAGTCTTAAAGTTTCTTTCAACAAAAGATTTAATTTCAATTAAGACATCAGAAATTACATTATTTCTTGCATAATTTTCAATAATCGAAGCTTCATCCAGCTCCATACATACAATAGCATATCTTTTTTTGCGACTCAGACATTCCTGCAAAACTGTTTTTAGCGCATAATAATTGAAAGCACGGGTTTCGCTGTCCAGATATTCAGATGGATTCTCAAGCGAAAGAAACATCAAAAGAATAATGGCAGAAATTCCAACACTTGAAATAAGAATTCTTGGTTCAATAATCTGTACACCACCAAAGCCAATCCACAAAGCCATTGTCATAAGTACACAGATTTTCTGTTTACGATGTACCTTATTTTTTATATGACGTAAAGTCTGAAGAACCGTCATTACAGAATAGATGATAAGTACAGCATAAACACAGTTTGCCATTACACCATAAGAATAGATTCCATCCTCTCCAATGTAATAATCCATTGGTGCAAAAAGAATCGAAGCAAGAACAACTATGTATGATGCAATAATCAAAGAAAGTTCCGGTACAGTATATCTTCTTTGATCACGATTGAGCATATCCATATAAAGATAAATACTTGAAAGTGCTACATCGAGGAATAAAATAAAGCCCTGGTGGGTAAAGCGGACAAACCATAATGGAACGCTGTCATAATATACAAGGGCAAAAATAGTAGCAAAATCAAAAATCAGATAGCCAAAAGAACTCACCATAAGAACTGTAAAAATGCGGTTTGAAAGCAGCTTGATTTTTGGACGCAGAAAATAAATGACTTCCAGAATCAAAAGAATCGTAAGCGAGGCAATCTGAAATTTTATATGGTTGAATAAAAATGAATTCATGTCCTAACTATTTTACAACGAGAATTACATTAACGCTAGAAAAATAACCTATATAAAAGAAGATAACTTTTTGCTATAATTCAAGATATGAAGTACACACACCTGCTTTTTGATATGGACAATACGCTGTACCCTGCAAGCTCAGCAATGGATAAGGGAATTACCCGCAGAATGCTTGAATGTGTTGCAGACTTTTTTCACTGTACTATGGATGAAGCAATTGCCCTGCGATCAGAACGGATTGTACACTACTCTACTACACTTGAATGGCTTAGAAGTGAAGGTTTAACAGATGTAGAAGGCTTTCTTGCTCACGTACATCCTTCGAATGAAGCAGAGGAATTACCTCCTCAACCAGGCTTAAGAGATTTTCTGATTTCTTTAAATATGCCTATGTCAATTCTCACAAATGCACCACATGAACATGCAGATACAGTTCTTGGAAAACTTGGAATTGCAGATTTATTTGAAGCAGTAACTGATATCCGTGATGCAGGTTTTAACGGCAAACCGTACCCTGATTCTTATATGGCAGCTCTTAAGAAGGTTGGTGCAACCATAGAAAATACACTTTTCCTTGATGATATGCAGAAATACACTGATGGATGGGTTGCTCTTGGCGGAACTGCCGTTTTAATTGGAAGCCCGAATGGAAAGCCTCTGGCCGAAGATGCAGAATCAATGAAAAAGGCAAGAGCTGCTAACACAACCGGTAAAACAGGCAAAACAATACGAATGAAATCAATTTACGAAATTAAGGACATATTATGAAAAAGATTCTTTGTGTTTGTATGAGTTCAACAATTCAGCGGACAATTACTTTTGAAAATCTTACTTTAACAAAAGTTAACCGTTCTAGGCATTATAGAATCGATGCTTCAGGAAAAGCCGTGAATTCTGCACGAGTACTGGAACAGCTTGAAAAGGGTTGCTGTAGAGTTGTATGTCCGCTTGGTGAAAAGAATCTTTCGGCATTTACAGAACCGGCTGCACGAGATAACCTGAATCTTCTCTATACGACTATTCCAGGACAGACAAGAGAATGCTGGACCCTTCTGGACCAGGCAGCAGGAACTACAACAGAACTGGTTGTAAGCGAACCACTTTTAGAAAGTGAAGAAGAATTAAAGGCTGTAGCTGGGGCAGAAATAAAAATCTTAAAAATCATAAATGACCTTTTACCTGAAGTTGATGCTCTTCTGCTTGCAGGAAGCCGCCCAAAAATCTGGAGCCAAGATCTTTATGCAACTATCAGCGGCATGACCCACGACAATGGTAAAGTTTTTCTGGCAGATTACATTGGTGAAGATCTGAAAAAAACTCTCAACGCCTCAATTCCAGACATCATTAAAATAAATGAAGAAGAATTCCGCGCCAGCTTCCCTGAACTTGAAGACCAGCCGCTGCAGGATGCGATTGCAAAAAAAAGCCTCGAACTTGGTAACATCATCGTGGTAACCAGAGGCGCCGACTCTACCTACGCAGCGGCTCGCGGGCAATTTTCCGAGTGCCCAACCGAAAAAGTCGCCGCGCTCAACACAACAGCCTGCGGCGACAGCTTTAATGCAGGTTTTCTCTACGAATACCTGCAAACCCGCAACCTGTCTGCCGCCCTCAAAAAAGGCACCTGGTGCGCAGCACGTAATGCAGAAGTTGAAACTCCTGGCTCAATACGCTAGGTAATACTGCCGATTGAAAAAATATCATAAAAAATAATATAATATATGAACTTAAAATATAGGCAACCGGTTGCCTAAAACAGGAGTAATTATGAGTATCGAAAAAAAGCCTCTCGTAAACGACCTTTACACAGCTGATCCTTCAGCACATGTTTTTAACGGAAAAATTTATATCTACCCTTCACATGACGAAGACATTGATGTAGAGAGCAACGACAACGGCGATCAGTACGACATGAAAGACTATCATGTTTACGAAATGAAAGACACAGAAACTTATCCACGCGACTGCGGCTGTGTTTTCACACTTAAAGATGTAAAATGGGCAAGCAAACAACTTTGGGCTCCTGACTGCGCAGAAAAAGACGGAAAATATTACTTTTATTTCCCGGCACGCGACAAGACTGGAATGTTCCGTGTAGGCCTTGCTGTAGGTGACAAGCCGGAAGGTCCATTCACACCAGAAGATGACTACATTCAGGGAACATACTCAATTGATCCATGCTGTTTCCAGGATACAGACAATAAATACTACCTTACAATGGGTGGTCTCTGGGGCGGACAGCTCGATCAGTACCGCAACAACAAATGGAGTGCAGATAACAAAGAACCACAGGGAAAAGAACCTGCCTGTACACCAAAAATCGCACTTCTTAAAGACAACATGAAGGAGCTCGCAGAAGACCTCCGCGACCTCGTAATTGTTGATGAAAAAGGCCAGCCTCTCACTGGTGGTGATGATGTTCGCCGCTACTTTGAAGATCCATGGCTCTTCAAGAAGGGAGATACATACTACTTCACATACTCAACTGGTACATCACACCTCTTGTGCTATGCAACAAGCAAGAATGTTTACGGACCTTATACTTACGGCGGATGTATTTTAAGCCCTGTTTTGGGATGGACAACACACCACTCAATTCTTGAGTTCAACGGAAAGTGGTACCTTTTCTACCACGACTGCGAGCGTTCAAATGGTATCAACCAGAAGCGCAATGTTAAGTTCCGCGAACTTACCTTCAAGCCTGATGGAAAAATCCAGACAATGGACGGCTTCGACCGCTAACAATAAGACTTAAAATAAAAAAATCCAGTCGCACGCGACTGGATTTTTTTTTGGACCTTTTAGGTTCCTCCATCGAAAAGGCGCACGAGCAGGTTATACCTGCGAGTTTGCAGAGAAATAAAAAAGTTCCGTTAGCAAACGGAACTTTACAAGAACTGGGCCATCTAAGACTTGAACCAAAATGACCAATCTATTTACAAATATTAAGCGTTATTTACTGTATATTAGCTTGTATTTTGGAGTTAATCAACGGTATTTATCGTTATTTAGAGGCTTTACTTTTCACTTTACATTTGGATTTTTGAAACACTTAACATTTTGCTTAACATTTTTGTAAGCTGCTAAATGCCGTTGGACATTAAAAAAGGATTTATAACTCAAATGAATTATAAATCCTGAAAGATGGGCCATGTCGGACTTGAACCTACGACCAAAGGATTATGAGTCCTCTGCTCTAACCACTGAGCTAATGGCCCGAAATGAAGTAAAACTAATATATCATAAAACTAGGCTTGTGACAATATAGGGAAAAATTCAGTTAATTAGAAACATTCTCATTTTTTTTATTTTCAGCATATTCTAGATTTTCAAGGCGCATAAGTTGATTTAGAATTGTAATTCCAGACTGCTTACGTTCTTCTGTCAGACGGTTTAAGCAATTCAATTCATTTCTGTATTTCAATGCCAAATCATATAAATTCTTATCAAATGGCTTTGAATAATTTGAATCTGAAGGAATCAATAACTCACTACCGGTCAAAATAAATTGTAATGTTGTATTTAAGCTTTGAGCCCATTGATCAAAAAAATAGGTATTAATTTCACATCTTCCTTTTGACCAATACAATAAAACTTCATAAGTCATTTTTCCGTCATTTAAATAATCATTATGGATTTCCCTTAATAAAGATTCATTGTTTAGATAATCAGAAGCAAAACGATTATCATCTTTTTCATATTTATTTTTTAGTGCTTCATAGATTCGCAAACGTATAGCATGTCTAGAATACTGATTAAAGAATTGTTCTTGTTCTTCAAATTCTTTGCTGCCATTCAAGAGCCAATCTTTTGTAACACCTAAAACCTTAGCAATTTGATTTATAGTATCAGCTGGAGGCATGCTATTATTTGTTTTCCAGTTTCCCATTGTATTAGGCTGGATATTTATTTCCTTTGCGAAATCTTTTCTGGTTTTTCCTTTTTCAGAGAGAATTTCGTCTATTCTATTTATCAGTTCAATTCCAGAAGCCATAAAAAAAATCCAAAAAAATTATTGACAAATAACTATATGTATAATACATTACCAATGTATTATACATATAGTGTGTATTATATATTAATAGTCTGAATTTCGAGTTTCATTGAGAATTTACAAAAAAAGCGTAAATCTTTAAA
>SAMEA3663010__coassemble_2713_pt1 | contig 4525 bp, 5 predicted proteins | sample SAMEA3663010__metabat2_high_PE_011 | metagenome-assembled genome bin SAMEA3663010 (sample SAMEA3663010) | pig gut metagenome | biome: pig gut; feature: pig-associated habitat; material: faeces | place: France | collected 2012
TAAACAATGCAGAAAGACGAGGCCGTGAAGAAGGTTCGCAGCAGAAAGCCGTGGAAGATGCTCTAATGATTATAAATGAATTCAAAGCTACCCCCGAATTTGCTGCACAGAAAGTGAATATTCCTTTAGAACTTGTTCTTGAAGCCTTGAAACAAAAGAAATAAAACTTGTCGATGACCTTCTTAAAATTTCTGTAAAGGAAGTCAAAAAAATTGCAGCTAAAGTGCCTGTACAGGCTTAATTAACACGGACCGCTTATTTGTTTCCAAGGTTGAACCTTGCGCCTCTTGGATTTTTTCAAACTACATTATACACACAAATGATCCTGGAAAAGATGATTTTAACAAACGACTTTCCGAACAGGTTGAAAAGATAAAAGAAAATGAAAAATTCAGGAGGGATTACGCCGCTATGAATTTACATGATAGAGATTTAATCAGAATTACAAAACGTGAAGCTCTTGCTGAAGGCGCACAATTAAAGGCAATAGAAGCTGCAAAAAGTTTTTATGCTAATGGTGTTTCTGTTGAAATTATTGCAAAGTCTTTGAAAATGACTCAAGAGCAGGTTTTACAGATTGTAAAGAAGTAAAATTTAAGTTTTTTTTTAATATTTTCCTAAAATCATTTCCTGAAATGTGCATTTTGAGACTATTTATATAGTGTGGAAATTTATGCTTTCACACTATTTGTTTTCAGGAGTGCATATATGGCATATTATAACAGGAAGTACAAGGATTCTGTATTTACAGATTTATTTGGTTCGGATAAGACAGGTAAAGAAAACTTTCTTGCTCTTTACAATGCTCTTTCAGGGAATGTTTTTAAGCTTGAAGAAGTTTCTTTGGAACGAAAAGTTATTGAACGGTCACTATATAAAACTTTTAATAATGATGTAAGCTGGGAGATTAATGGAAAGCTTATTGTTCTTGTAGAACATCAATCTACAGTGAATGAGAATATGCCTTTTCGATGTCTTGAATATGTTACGCGAATTTATGAGGGAATCGTTCCGATAAAAGAGCGTTATGCAGAAAAAGTATATAAAATTCCCAATCCAGATTTTTATGTTGTGTATATTGGCAAAAAAGAACTGCCTCTGGAGCAAGATCTTCGCCTTTCAAATGCCTTTTATGAAAAAGATGGAAGCAAACTAGAATTAGTTGTGAAAGTAAAAAACTGCTCAGACTCAAAACTGTTGCCGTTGGCAGGAAACTGTGATATCCTAAAACAGTATTGTCAGTTTATTGAGATTGTTGAACAGAATTATAATAGGGTATTTCCAAAACGTTCTTTCAAAAAGGCAATTGAAATTGCAATGGAACAGGGAATCTTAACAGATTATCTGGACCGTAAATCCCGGGAGGTAATAAATATGCTTTGTGCAAAGTACGATTATAAAATGGATATTGCCGTAAAAAAAGAAGAGGCTTTTCAGGATGGACAAGAGGCAAAGGCAATAGAAGATGCAAAAAGTTTTTATGCTAATGGTGTTTCTGTTGAAATTATTGCAAAGTCTTTGAAAATGACTCAAGAGCAGGTTTTACAGATTGTAAAGAAGTAAAAGTTACGTTTTTTTTAAATATTTTCCTAAAATCATTTCCTAAAATGTGCATTTTGAGACTATTTATATAGTGTGGAATAAAAAAATACTGAGTGTGGTATTTTTATTCATTCCTTGTATATTTATATGGGTGAAAAAGATATAGCAGAAAAGAATCTGGAAGCCTTTAATGACGTTTTTGCAGATATCGTTAATGTTCTTTTATTCAAGGGAAATAAACTGATGAAAGAAAAGGATCTTGAATCTGCTGTAAAAGACAGTATGTTTAAGGCAGATGGCAAGATTCATCAACAGGAAAGAGATGTCTCAAAGTTCTGGAAAAATGGTGAAATCAGAATATCAATTCTAGGTTTTGAAAATCAGACTAATCCTGATAAGGATATGCCGCTTCGTGTAATCAGCTACGATGGAGCTTCTTACAAACAGCAGCTTCTAGATAAAAAAGCAAAACAGCGTTATCCTGTTGCAACTATTGTTTTGTATTTCGGAACAAAAGAAAAATGGTCTACTCCAAAAAATCTTTTTGGTTGCTTTAATGTTCCAGAAGAACTTAAACCTTTTGTAAACGATTATAAAATCAACGTCTTCAACATCGCCTGGTTGAGCAACAAAACCATTGATATGTTCCAGAGTGACTTTAAGATTGTCGCAAAGTATTTCCAGACAGTAAGACTCAAAAGGGAATATAAGGGAACTAACGAAGAAATAAGACATGTGGATGCCCTTCTAAAAATGTTGTCGGCATTAACAGGTGACAATTCTTTTGAAGAGGTATATAATGTTGGTAACTTAGATAAAGGAGGTGTTACTATGTGCGAAGTTGTTGAAAAGATAAAGAACGAAGGCAAAGCAGACCTTATAAGAAAAATGCTTGATGCTAAACTTGTAACCGAACAGCAGATAGCAGACCTTCTTAAAATTTCTGTAAAGGAAGTCAAAAAAATTGCAGCTAAAGTGCCTGTACAGGCTTAATTAACACGGACCGCTTATTTGTTTCCAAGGTTGAACCTTGCGCCTCTTGGATTTTTTCAAACTACATTATACACACAAATGATCCTGGAAAAGATGATTTTAACAAACGAATTTCCGAACAGGGTGAAAAAATAAAAGAAAATGAAAAATTCAGGAGGGATTACGCCGCTATTAATTTACATGATAGAGCTTTAATCAGAATTACAAAACGTGAAGCTCTTGCAGAAGGTGCAAATAAAAACCTGCTCAGCTGCTTCAATGTTCCAGAGGAACTTAAACCTTTTGTAAACGATTATAAAATCAACGTCTTCAACATCGCCTGGTTGAGCAACAAAACCATTGATATGTTCCAGAGTGACTTTAAGATTGTCGCAAAGTATTTCCAGACAGTAAGACTCAAAAGGGAATATAAGGGAACTAACGAAGAAATAAGACATGTGGATGCCCTTCTAAAAATGTTGTCGGCATTAACAGGTGACAATTCTTTTGAAGAGGTATATAATGATGGTAACTTAAAGAAAGGAGGTGTTACTATGTGCGATGTTGTAGAAAAAATTAAAGCAGAAGGAAAGGAAGAAATCATTCGTAATCTCATTGAATCAAATGCAGGAACCTTAGAGCAGATTGCAGCATGGGTAAAGCTTCCTGTAAAAGAAGTCAAAAAAATTGCAGCTAAAGTGCCTGTACAGGCTTAATTAACACAAACCGCTTATTTGTTTCTAAGGTTTACTGGAATTATTACTTACATCTCGTTTTTATGAATTCTGATATTATGACAGGATTTGTATTGAATTATTTTTAAATAAAGAAAACTATAACACTTACTTTTATGCATAAAAAAACAGGCGTAAGGTTGAACCTTGCGCCTGTTGGATTTTTCAAACTACATTAATTTGAAAACTTATTTTCTTGTAAGTTTCAAATCGTATGTGTAACCAGATTCTGTTATTGTTTCTTTTGATTTGTAGTCTGTTGGTGCTGCAGATTTATCCTCATATTCAGCACCATAGTAAACTACAGATTCTTTTGATGTTTCATCACTGAACTTAGAAAAATCAATTTCAGCTGCGCTGAAGTCTACACCTTCAACAACTTTTTTTGTACCATCAGCGTTGTCGATATAGAACTTGTTGTCAATCTTTGTGATAGTAATGTTCTGCACAATGTCTTTAAGAGTTGGATCCTTATCTTTACCACTTACTTTCTTTGATTTTTCTGGATCAGCATCTTTTGAAGACTTAGTGATTGTTTCTTCAGTCACAGTTCCCTCACCATAAGCAGTGATATTATAAGTAATGCTGTTGTTGTTAGGGTCTGTTGTTTCGCTAACAGTAACATCCTTTGTTGGTGTCCATACAAATGTCTTTGTTGATTCGGAGCTGTTGTACTTATCAGCCTTTTGGTATTTAACATCCTTTATTGTTTTTGTAGCTGAACCAGAAACAGAGTATACATAAGTCTTTGTTGTTCTCTGATCAAGGCTCTTGTTGAAATTTGTAGATGTTACATTGAGAGAACCTTCAATCTGCTGTTTACAACCAACAACCAATCCAAGTGCCAATACGCTGGCAACTGCCAAAATAATTTTTTTCATATTTTTCTTCTCCTCGTATATGAAAGAATCTAGATTTGTTTATATTATTATGCTTTAATTAACTTTTGTCAAGTATTATTGTTTATTGTAACTTTATTTTAAGGTTATTTGTAAAGAAAAATAGATGGGGCTGTCCAATAAGTTTACCTTCTGGTGTCATTCCGAACTTGTTTCGGAATCTATAGCTCTAAATGTAGTGTAGATGCTGAAACAAGTTCAGCATGACAGTTTGTATTTCAGTATGCCGGTTGTATTTCAGTATGACGGTTGTATTTTAGCATGACGGGATTTTTTTTTCTAAAATCGTTTCCTGAAATGTGCATTTTGAGACTATTTATATGGTGTGGGGATTTAATTTCTCAACACTTATAAAGCAGGAGGTTTCTCATGAGAGAA
>SAMEA3663010__coassemble_3160_pt1 | contig 4097 bp, 6 predicted proteins | sample SAMEA3663010__metabat2_high_PE_011 | metagenome-assembled genome bin SAMEA3663010 (sample SAMEA3663010) | pig gut metagenome | biome: pig gut; feature: pig-associated habitat; material: faeces | place: France | collected 2012
ACTAGTGTACTCATCTTAGAAAAATTTGTTTACGAGGCTAGAATTGACGGATACAGTCAGTTCGTATTTTCTTTAATCTATAAAAAAACCGTGCATATTTTTATGCACGGTGCTATTTCAGAGCCGACTGTCGGACTTGAACCAACCCCTACAGTCGCAGACTTCGTGTCTGCTCCTTCCGGGCGTCTTCGTTCGCTGTCGCCGCCCTCCCTGGCGGCTTTTCCAGAAAATTGCTCCAAGCCTTCGCAATTTCCTGGCGCTCACTCCGCTAGTTGGTTCAAAAATTTATATCCGCTAAATAAAAAACCGTGCAAATTCTAATGCACGGTACTATTTTAAGCCGACTGTCGGACTTGAACCAACTACCTGCGCGTTACGAGTGCGCTGCTCTACCTGGTGAGCTAAGTCGGCGAATGTACATAATTTGGGTAAGAAATTAAAGGCCAGTGCCTCTTGCTCCACCGCGGGTATCAACAGTACGCTTCATATCGTTGATATTGTTTACAATCATGTAATTTTCGTAAACCTCAATCTTTCGGCGTTCAACAAACTTATAAATTTCGTCGCGTGTTACCTCTGGATTAAGACCTGCCCAATGAGCAACATCAGAAATTGTAACATTAAAACGACGCTGTTTTTCTGCTTCGTTCATTACAGGATTCATTTCATCCAAAAGCATGAATACATCTGCAATACGAGCCTGTAAATCTTTAATAACCAGAATTCTAAAGCGACGTTTCTGATCGTAAATACGCTTACAGAAAAGTTTAAGAAGCAGCAAAGCCATCTGTGGGTTTCCTGTAATCAAAAGTTCAAAGTTTTCTTTATTGAATTCAAGACACTTTACACGACCAGCAGCCATACAGGTTGCAGAACGCGCAGAATTATCAAGAATTGCCATTTCACCAAAGAACTCACCAGGCTTTAATACATCAAGGTTCTTTTTACTGCCATTTACACATTTTACAAGCTGAACACGACCACTCTGAATCAGATAGAAACAATCTCCAGGCTCATATTCAGCAATAATTACTTCGCCAGGTTCATAAGTTTTTGCAAAACGCTCAAATGCAGGCAAAGAAAATAACTTTAAAGAAGAATTTCCACCTTCATCTTCATAATCAATCGGAGCACCGCGACCTGTAGCTGCAAGTTTATCGCTACGAAGCTTTGCATCCAGATATTGTTTTTTAACCGTTGCTATCTGCGGGTTATTCGGATATCGTTTCATGAATTTCAAATAAACATCACAGGCAGAACGATACTGCTCTTCAGCATAAAAACTTTTTGCAACAGCAAGCATACCAGACTGCTGATCTTCCTGAACATTATTAAGGATAGACTCAGTCTTTCTATGAATCTGACGCAACTGATTAGAAAATACACGGAGCATTTTCATAATCAAAGCTTTATTATTACTAAAAAGAATTTCAAATTCCTGAATTGTAAGGGCAACAGCAACAGTAGGAACAAGCGCCGTTGCAGTCTCTTCACGGCGGAAATGACCAAGAGCAGATTTTACGCCAAAAAACTCACCACTCTTTACCTGTTCAGCAACAGGCTGACCAGATTCTATATCTGTACTTGTTAAAAGAACAGCACCCTGCTGCATGATAAAAATGCGTTCGTCGTGGTCTCCCTCAAAATAGATGATAGACCCTTTTGTATATTGCATCGCTTTTGGCATACTTTTATACAACCCCTTTTAAATACAGTATTCCTACTATTTCTTCATTGTATCACATATTCTAAAAAAATGCTATTATAATCTTATGATAGATTTACATGTCCATACAACAGCTTCAGACGGGCAATACTCACCATCTCAGATTATCCAGAAAGCTTCTGAAAAAAATATCAAGGTAATAGCAATTACAGATCACGATACTACCGCAGGCCTGGAAGAAGCTAAAAATGAAGGAAAAAAACTGGGAGTAACAGTTGTACCAGGAATTGAAATCAACATCACATTTCCAACCGGTGAATTTCATCTTCTTGGATTAGGACTTAAAAACCCATCAAAATCACTTAATAATATAGTAGAAAATGTATTAAAAAATAGAACAGAACGAAATCTTCAGATTATTGAAAAAATAAATGCCGACGGTGTTCCTCTTTCACTTGCAGAACTTGAAGAAGATTTTCCAAACACAGTTATAGGGCGCCCGCATTTTGCGGCAGAACTCGTAAAATATAAAGTGGTAAAAACAAGACAGCAGGCTTTTGAACAATACCTGGCCCGTGGACGAAAATGGTATGTACCCCGCATCTGCACAAATCTTGATGAAGCAATTGTTGCAATACGTGAAAGCGGTGGAGTTCCTGTTATTGCTCATCCAATGTCACTTTATCTTTCCTGGGGTCGGCTACCTGATTTTCTTAAAGACTGCTATGAAAAAGGAGTAGTCGGAATAGAAGCATTTCATCCCGGAGCTCGTGTCACCGAATGTCTCCGCCTTGAAGAATTAGGCCGTAAAATCGGCTTTGTAATTACAGCCGGCAGTGATTTTCACGGCGAAAAAATTCGAGCAGACCGCAAGCTTGGCCATACCTGCGGCGGTAAAAAAATTGATGATAAATATTACTTTGAAGAATTGCTAAGGGTTTTACCCCTTAACAGCTCCGCTTGCAATTCCTGAATAAATCTGCTTTTGACAAAGTATAAACACAATAAAAGCTGGAATCATCGAAATATTTACTCCGGCACAAATCAGAATATACTTAATACCGAGCGGACCTGTAAAATATACAAAGAAATTGCAACCGTACGTATTTTTACATCTTGTAAATAAAGATTTGCGCAATAATACTCGTTATAACAGCTTACTCCCTTCAGAATCAGACTTGTAACTGTGGCCGTTTTAAGCAAAGGAAGGATAACATTCCAGTAAATCTTAAAATACGAACATAGTATATCCCCTTTTCCACTTCCTGTATCCGCATTGCGGAAAGCATACTTAAGCACAAGCTTTTGAATTATTGTCACAACATAAATAATAAGCAGTAAGTAAACTGCCATTGCAGATGCAAGTCCAACCTTCTGACTTGTATTCGCAACCTAATCCTGGCCTAAATATCTTCTTACAGAAGTTCCTACGAGCGAAACATTATTTAATTCCTGAGTTTTGAGCCAGTATGCAAGACTTTTCATAAAGTGTTGCCAGAAGTAAAGCTAAAACAAGCTGAACAGCAGCCCCCCATATAATAAAGAGAAAGCTTTAGAGAATTAAAAATATTATCCCTTGCAAATAAATCTTTATAATTTTTTAGCCCTACAAAAGTTCGCTCCCCTATATATTTCATCTTATAAAAGCTGTATGTTACCATTTCTCCGAAAGGAAGATACATGAAAGTAAACAGCAAAAATTATGGAAGCGTTATAAAAGCTAAAAATATTGCCCATTTTGAATAACGAAGATTGATTTTTCTTATATTCATAAAATATATCCTTTATTAAAAAATGTCTGCGGCAGACGTGACTAAACAACCACAGCCAAAATACCTTTCAGTAATGTGTATTTATATAAAATGCATAATATTTGATTTCAACCCTTCACTTGTCTGTGCCTTAGACCAGGCAGTATTCCATTCTTCCATGATTGCGTCATAACTTTTTGTACCATTTGCAGCATGTTCAATTATCTGCTGTACTTTTAGATTTCCACCTGCATTTATATTAAGTTCTGATTTAGAATTAAGTGTATTGAACAAATCTGATTCGCCGGTTGCAGCAGGATTATCAGAAACAAATGCAACATTATTCATGTAATCTGCATCACCTGTTGCAGAACAACCAAGATATGCATCCCAGGCACCCATTATCCAGCCGGCTGCATAATTTATATACAGAGGAATTGCATTTGTTTGTTTTTTATGAGTTTTAATGCCTGTTGTTTTTGGCATCTTTGTAATTCCAGCCTGTTTGAAAACTTTTATATTGTAAAGAATACCCTGAGCATTTCCTGTAGATGATGATTTTGTTTGCTCTTTTTTTGAACAGGCAGTAATAGATAAGAATACTGCTGCAGCTGCAATTAAGGACAAAAAAAAGCCAGCAGCTACCTACTTTCCCGGGACGAACCCAGTATCATCGGCGT
>SAMEA3663010__coassemble_3771_pt1 | contig 3679 bp, 5 predicted proteins | sample SAMEA3663010__metabat2_high_PE_011 | metagenome-assembled genome bin SAMEA3663010 (sample SAMEA3663010) | pig gut metagenome | biome: pig gut; feature: pig-associated habitat; material: faeces | place: France | collected 2012
GAATGATCTTATCTGATTTTTATTCTTGACAGAAGACACAACATATTAGGGGAAGACTTTCCCCTCCTAAATCGATATACTCAACAATATGACAGACATTAACAAATTTATTTCTGATATGCAGAAAACTCTTAAACACGACCGCCAGAATAATGGCGGAAAAAGTAATTATGACCGTGTAAAGGGAGACCTGCGCAGACTTTTTGAACGAAATGCAGCAGCGGTTGGAGAGCTTGCTGATTCTGTTTTTGAATATTGGGAAAATGAATATATTTACAGGGCTGCGGATTTGACCTGGGAGCCGAACGAGGAAAATCAGAACCGGCTTGCGGCTTATCTTGCCTTTCTTGAAAACTCGGATGAGTATCAGGATCTTATTAGTGATTCGGATTGGGAAGAATTCGGCCGCCTTGTAAACTTTGAAGCAGAAGAACTTGATGTTGATGTTCTTCAGGATTTGATGAAGATTCTTGTAAGCAAGGGCGCGTACTAATGGAAGGTCTTCCGATGGAACAAATTGAAGAGTTCTACAAGAAGTGCCGCCAGTGCCCGAGAAAGTGCGGTGTGGACAGAAAAAGTGCGGTGGTTGAGTGCCCGACAGGGTGTATCGAAACCACCGCAGAATCTCAGAAATGTGGTTTCGATACGGCCTCTGGCCTACTCAACCACCGCAGTTCCCTCGGCTTTTGCCGCGAGACCTCAGACCTTCGCATTGCCTTTGCAGGCCTTCACTTTGGAGAAGAGCCTCTTGTTACGGTTTTCGGTGGCAGCGGCACTATCTTTTTTACAGGCTGTACTTTGCGTTGCGCCTTTTGTCAGAACTATCAGATTAGTCAGGATGGGTTTGGACGGGTCGTTGACTGCGACGAGTTTACCGACATCTGTTTGAGCTTACAGGCTGCCGGGGCAGAAAATATAAATCTTGTTACGGGAAGCCATCATATTCCAAAAATCGCCGAATTCTTGCGGGCAGCAAGAGACGGTGGAGTGACTATTCCTTTCTGCTGGAACTCTTCTGCTTATGAATCTGTAGAAATGCTGGAGCTTTTGAAGGGACTCGTTACAATCTGGCTGCCGGATTTGAAAACTCTGGACAGAGCTTTTTCAAAGAAACTTTTTGCCGCACCGGACTACCCCGAGGCCGCCACAACCGCAATCAAATGGATGATAGAAAATAATCCTCTGGAAATTAAAGAGATTCCCGAGCCGCCGAACGCAAAGCCTGCCGAATGGGCAGAGCCAGGACAGCCACGTGATAAAATACTGTCAGGAGTAATTATCCGCCATCTTTTTATGCCGGGCCACTTTGCCGAAACCGCAGATGTACTCGCCTGGCTTAAAGGAAATGCAGACGGCCGCGCCATCATCAGCCTGATGAATCAGTATACGCCGGTACCTTTTGAAGAAACGCCCGACCGTCTCGCAGCACGCAGCTCCGCCCTCTCTTCCATAGAAAACCGCCTTGTGACCGCTGAAGAAGACAGCGACATCCGCGACCTGATAGAAGCCTACGATTTTGAATACCTCTTTTATCAGGAGCTTACAGACGACACAAGCTGGCTGCCGGATTTTCGCCGCCCTCAGCCATTTTCAAATAAACTTGCAAGGCCGGTGTGGCACTGTCAGCATAAATTATAAAAGGAATTATAAAAGGAATTATAAAAGGAAAAAAAATGCAAAAAGTAAAAATCCCGTTAAAAATCCGACATGCCGCCGCCAGCGACATTCCCGCAATGAACGAACTTTTTCAAAAGAATCTTGGTTACGCAGAATGTACACTCGAAATTGTTGAAAAGCAGTTTGCAGGGCTGGACAATTCGCGGGAAGCGGTTTTTATTGCTGAGGCAGAATCTACCGACGCAAGCGGCGACTCTCACGACGGCTCTCCCGACGTCACTTCTGACACCAGACTGTTCCGCATCGCAGGTGTAATCCACGTAGAAAAATATAACGTACTCTACTTCCCTACTATGGCAAACATTCTGGGAATTGCGGTTGCTGCAGATTTCAGACGTCAGGGAATCGGCTCTGCATTGCTGAAACGCGCAGAAAAATGGGCCCGCGAAAATGGAGCGGGCAGCATGCGTCTAAATTCTGGTGAAAGCCGAAAGCAGGCTCACGAGTTCTATCGCGCCCTTGGCTATATTGATGATAAAAAACAGCTTCGATTTATAAAAGAACTATAATGTCATGCTGAACTTGTTTCAGCATCTTTAGCATAAACAGCTCCCGAAAAAAGTTCGGGATGACAGAGGAGAATTTAGAAAATGTCTGACAAACCAACACCGCCATGGGCAAATGAGATTCCAGAAGGAAGCTTCATTTCTTACGCACCGACTTATAAGGTTGGTGAATATTTTGACCGCTTTCATAAAACTTCTTATGATGATATAACTTATTACTTTTTTGACCCAACCGAACACGGTTTTGAAAAAGGAAAAAAATATCCGCTTCTTGTTTTTATGCATGGCTATACAAATGCTCTTGAAGGAGATATCTGCATAAATTATACGGGCGCAGAATTTTATTCAAAGGATGATTACCAGAAGACTTTGGGCGGCGCTTATGTGCTGGTTCCTCTTGCAAATGAATATCGCGGTGACGATGAAAAAGTTCATGGCAGCTGGGATGATTCTTATATTCCCCGGGTTTATGATTTAATCTGCGACTTTATGAAAAATCAGGCTGAGCCAAATGGCGGAATCAGTAAGAAAGTGATTTTTGGCAATTCCCTCGGCGGAACTATGAGCATAAGAATGCCGGTGCGCTATCCTGATTTTTTTGATATCGCAATTCCTGTTGGCGCAGATGCAATTGTGGATGAGAACAATCTGGAAGTTTTTGAAAAAAATAATATAGGACTTTTTCTTGCCCTCGGCAAACGAGATGAAATTAACAACTACGAAGAAAGAATCAAACCTCTTTTGCCTAGACTTGAAAAATTGAAAAAGAGTTTTATTTTTACTCCAGACTGGGTTTACAACGGTGACCACGGAATTGCTTCCATCAATTTTGGATTTGAAATGGGGCAGCACTGCATAACAAACGCAATGCACTGCAACCTTATGTTTGATGACGGCACGCCTATGGAACCAACACTTCCAAATGGAGTTCTCGGCTGGCTTTCAGAAGTGCTTAAAGATTAAAACTCTTTCTTACAGAGCCTCGTTAATTTTTTTTGTCTGTTTTTTGAAGTAGAGCATAAAGCACGCCCACATAATCACATAAATCACGATAAAGATTGCAAACCAGATTATTGTGCTTCTGACGGTGTGAGGGAACCAACCGCAGAGAAAGCCTGAAATATACATCACAACAGAAGTGATTGCAAAATGGAGGGCTGTCTGTGCGGTTATACTCCAGCTGTCAATTTCAAAAATCAGGGTGGTAGTAGCAAAGCTTATTCCAATTATACCTGTAAGAAAATACTGTATGATAACAGCCGCCATCTGCGAACCTGAATGCTGCAGCAGATAAGCCGAAACCGGATTAAAGCTTCCATTACCGCCGGCAAGTGATTCCAGAATCAAAATTGTCTGACCGATAAAAACTCCATAAACAAAACCCATTATTGCTCTTTTGAAAAATTCTTTCATGATAAATCTCCTTATAGATCCCGAATCAAGTTCGGGATGACATCTTTTAGTTCGGGATGACATCTTTTAGTTCGGGATGACAT
>SAMEA3663010__coassemble_4245_pt1 | contig 3409 bp, 4 predicted proteins | sample SAMEA3663010__metabat2_high_PE_011 | metagenome-assembled genome bin SAMEA3663010 (sample SAMEA3663010) | pig gut metagenome | biome: pig gut; feature: pig-associated habitat; material: faeces | place: France | collected 2012
ATCATATTTATAACATGATAAGCCTCGAGGGCCTTAATGATTTTCACGGATTCGATTTTGCTAACGCAAAATCGAATCCGTGTGACAAACCTTTTAGAAGAGACTTCCTTGATTTGAATCTGATGCATGGGATAATCCAAGATGACTATATGCTTTTTCTGTTACCATGCGGCCCCGCGGAGTTCTCTGGAGCAGTCCACACTGAATTAAATACGGCTCGTAATAATCTTCCAGGGTATCCATACTTTCGCCGATAGAAATTGCGAGGGTTTCAGCTCCAACCGGGCCGCCTCCAAAGTTCTCAATAATCGAACGAAGAATTTCGCGGTCGTACTTTTCAAGCCCCATTTCGTCAATTTCAAGACGCTTTAAACCATCGTCTACAATGTCAACTGTAATAACCGGACTTCCGGAAACCTGAGCAAAATCCCGCATACGGCGAAGTACACGATTTGCTACACGAGGAGTTCCCCGACAGCATTGAGCCAGCAGCATAGCCGCATCATCATCAATACCAATTTCCAGAATTGAAGCAGAACGCTTTATAATAGAAGCAAGTTCTTTTTGTGAATAAAACTCAAAGCGGGGAATAAAGCCGAAACGGGAACGGAGCGGGCTCGAAACCGAACCTGCCTTAGTCGTTGCTCCAACCAGAGTAAAAGGTGGAATTGGAATTCGAACAGTACGTGCTGCTGCCCCCTGTCCTATAATCCAGTCCAGCTCAAAATCCTCCATCGCTATGTAAAGCATTTCTTCGATAGCAGGCTTTAATCGGTGAATTTCATCAATAAAAAAAACAGTTCGCGGCGTAATAGTCGAAAGAATACCGGCAAGATCTTTTGGTTTATCGAGGGCCGGTGCGCTTGTTACTTTAAAATCAACTCCAAGTTCATGAGCTGTAATCTGCGCAAGAGTTGTTTTTCCAAGGCCTGGCGGACCGATAAGCAAAAGATGATCAAGAGGTTCTTCGCGAAGTTTTGCTGCCTCAATGAAGGTAGAAAGATTTTTCTTTACATTCTCCTGCCCAAGAAAATCCTTGAGCATATTTGGGCGTAATTTGTTATCCTGTTCATCAAAACTATCTTTTAAGTCCGCACGTACAATTGCAGAAAAGTCTTCATTCTCGTTCATTTTCAAATCCTCAGCATATAATAAAAAAAAGCCGTTACGTATTTTCTATTTTAGGCAAGCTCAACAATAGCACGACGGAATAAAATATCTTCCCGTTCTTTTTGACCTTTGCCTACAAACGAACTATCGTTAGTTAGTATTTCAACCAATTGTGCGACCTTCTGTTCAACAAGTTTTCTATCATAGCCCATACTTGCAAGAGACATAACTACATCTGCATAAGGACTTGCAGCAGAAACACGAACGAGGTCCCCTGCACTTTCGCTGATTTTAAGTTTACCTTTCAAAGTAAGCATCATCTTACCGGCAGTTTTTTTACCAACCCCAGGAATTTTTTCCAGCATCTCAAGGTCACCTTTTTCAAGCACATCAAGCAGACGTGAACTTGAAACTGCACTCATGATTTTCACGGCTCCCTTAGGGCCTACACCATCAACCTTAAGCAAGTCTAAAAACACACTTCTCTCGTCACTGCTGGCAAAACCATAAAGAGACATCAGCTGGTCTGTATGCTGAAGATATGTATAAATCTTTGCCTCATTGCCAACCGGCGGCAGCATATCAAGATTAGAATCAGGAACACATAAATCCCATTCAACACCATTTGTATCTATAAAAACCTGTTTTGGAAATTTTCCTGTAATGATTCCAGTAAGTGAATTGAACATATTCATATTATAGATGATATAAAGAGCCTTGTGAAGACAAGGTATATGAGTCGACAGGGCTTCCGCATTATAAACAAAAATCCGAATTTTTGGCTCCCAGTCACGGTTGCGTGATTCAAAACCGCGCAATAATGCGCTACACGCTTTTTGTGGTATAGAAACTATTGAACTGCCGCTTCGCAGCAGCCACAAAAAGAGTGTTTTTGAACCACGCCCCGCTCCTTCGCGCCAATATTACGGAAAAGCGTTTATAATGCGGAAGTCTTGTATGACTCGGAAAGCAAAGCTCAACTCTGAGCCCTTGATACAGCTTCTTTTTTTAACGATTCTTCGATAATAGCCAAATTTGAGAATTATTCTCAAATTTGGTTGACATTTTTTGAGCAACTCGTATAATTTGATAATCATTATCATTTTGGAAAGCAATATAAAATGCAGAAAGCAGCCTATAAAACAAAACAGCAGGATTTACTTTTTTCTTATCTTCGCGAAATGCAGGGAAAGCATTTTACAGCTGAAGATGTGCGAATTCATTTTGAAGAAAAAAAGATTTCAATTGGAATAGCAACTATTTATCGTCAGCTTGAAAAAATGGTTTCCGAAGGAAAAATCCAGAAATATTTTATAGATGATCATTCTGCTGCCTGTTTTGAATATACAGGAGAAAACTGCAATGCAAGCGAACAACACTTTCACTTAAAGTGTGAACTTTGCGGCCGGCTTATTCATCTTGAATGCGAGGAGCTTGAAGAACTCGGCGGCCATCTTAAGACAGAGCATGGCTTTGTAATAAATCCGCTTCGTACAGTTTTTTATGGCCTTTGTACTGACTGTGCAAATAAAACGGAAAAAGAAGATGAATAATCAGAAAAAGTTTTTCCGTTATTTCCAAGTTGCAGCCCTTATCACAGGCTATCTTGGATCTGGAAAAACAACTTTGCTCAATAATCTGCTTCGTCAGGAAAAGCACCGCGATGCTTTAATTGTAAACGATATGGGAAGTATTAACGTGGATGCTGTAAACGCCAGCTTCCTCTCTTACGAAGAAGACAATCTTAAAACCAAAGTTTATCTGACTTCTGTTGTAACTGTAGTTGATGCAGACCGGATTGAGTTCTGTAATTTTATCGTCCTTAACAAGTCCGACATTTTGAACGCAGATCAGCCTAAAGAAGTTGAAGCTATCATTCGTGACTCCCAGCCACGCGCTCCAATTTTCCACAGTGTAAATGGAAACATCGATATACTGGATTGTCGCTCTGGAAGAAAAACAGAATCAGGAATACCTCGAATACAATCCCGACGTAAAAGAAGCCTGGAACGAGGAATTCGGCGACAGATTAAACCAGCTTGTAATTATTAGAAAGGGATATAACAAGGAAGCAATCACGGCAGCTCTCAGAAGTTATCTTGATGAGAAAGCTTTGCTTAGGTTCTAGGTGCTAGGTAGTAAGTGGGGGGGGAAGTCTCCCCCTCGCTCCAAAGTTTCGACAAGCTCAACCACCGTCTTTTCCGCTACCCCCTCTGCGGGGCTCAAACGCCGCCCCGCAACGCCCAACATCATCAACTTAAGACTAAAAAGACGGTTTTAGATTACAGCCGAATTTATT
>SAMEA3663010__coassemble_8624_pt1 | contig 2175 bp, 2 predicted proteins | sample SAMEA3663010__metabat2_high_PE_011 | metagenome-assembled genome bin SAMEA3663010 (sample SAMEA3663010) | pig gut metagenome | biome: pig gut; feature: pig-associated habitat; material: faeces | place: France | collected 2012
AAAACAGTTTTTGTGAACACATTGTAAAGTCCAGAAACTGTCATACCAATGTAATCGCAGAATTCTGAGATGTTTTTTTTGTCTTCGTCGTCTAAAGTGATTGTTAAATTTGCCATAATATACCTCGCTTATATGTGAATTACACATAATTATCACATATTTTTCACTGTAAAACAAGTGTTATTTTAGCTGATAAAAATCTTCTGTGATGGTAATGTCATCTTTTCTTTGTTCCTTATTTATCTATAAAAACTTTATTTTGTATGGTATAATAAATACGTACATTCCAAGGAGGCATTTTATGGAAATGACGACCATTCAGCTTGAAATCCCCGTGGCAATGAAGCCGTACATATCCACTGAGCCAAAAGAAGAACTTGTGCAAAGGGCACTTCTTTTGCATCCGTACATCAAAAACCTCACTATATCACACGGTCGCGCCGCCGAAATTTTGGGCATCTCAAAATGGGAACTGATAGAACTATATTCCGACGAAGGAATTCCGTACATTGATATGCCTTGGAGCGAAGTTGAAAAAGATGTGGAAACATACGACCGCCTAAAAGCAAAAAAGGTCGCACACGCATGATTGTCGTTTCCGATACCACGCCACTTATTTCTCTGCTTAAGATACATCGTATAGATTTGCTGCATAATCTTTTTGATGAAGTTCAGATTCCACAAGGCGTTTTTAACGAACTTACTGCAAATCAAAATTTTGCAAAGGAAGCAGAAGAAATTTCTAATTGTGATTTTATCAAAATAAAAAGCGTAGACACTCGGCAAGTTTCTCTTTTTCAGAGAACGACTGGACTTGACCTTGGGGAAAGCGAAGCTATAGTTCTTACCGATGCAATAAATGCTGACATCATTCTTCTTGATGAAATTCACGCAAGAAGAGTTGCTGAAAGCATAGGTTTTAACATAATGGGAACTATTGGAATTCTTAAGACTGCATATAGGGATGGTTATATTTCTGCAGAAGAAATTAAATCTGCGGTAGAAGTTCTGCGTAACAGTGGCAGGTACATTAGCGAAACACTGCTTAACAATCTGCTTAATTCCCTTTAACATTTATTCACCATCCTTTGCCAGCTGATAAAAATCTTCTGTGATGGCGATGTCATCTTCTGTAAGCCCTGTGTTTTTGTCGTGGCGGTCGTCTGTATTTACATACAATTGATTCAAGTCTAACATTCGGGAAAACATTTCTTTTTGTTGTTTTAGGTTCAATTGTTTAAATCGTTCGCTTTCTATTTCTTTGCGGAATTCTTTTACGCGCACATTGTAGTGCAGGAAGTATTTTGAGCAGAGTTCATCGAACAATTCTGTAAGTTCTTCAAGAGATTTGCAGGCAGAAATTTGTTCCAGTGAAGTTTCATTTTTCTTTGCAAGCTCAAGATAGACGAATGAGCCGCCACCTTGCCAGTTTACAGATTTGGAAATGCCAGTTTGGTCGCAATTTATGACATTTTGTAAACGTACAACACTATCATTTTCTCCATAATCAAGTTGCTCTATGCCGATGTACTGACGGTTCATCTTGTGAGCAACAGCCGCGGTAGTGCCTGAACCGAGGTGGTAGTCGAGAACGATGTCGGAGTCGGATGTTGATAAATCTAAAATTCTTTTTATCAAAAATTCTGGTTTTTTACCTCCTAATAATGTAACTCCACCTTCATTTGAAATGCCTTGAAAGAAATTATCTGTCCATGAGTTTGTCATTTTATTTAATTTTTTGATTTTTCCGTTTTCCAATATTGTAGAATCTGATAACCATAAAATCAATGAACCATCCAGAAAATAATAAGTAATTTTATCTTCCTTTTTTTTCCCTTTGGTCGGTTTATATGTAATTGAAAATAATCCCTTCTTAGGTATATGCGGAAGTAATTTATTTAGTAATCCACCTTGAGGATTCGTGGTTCTAAAAATTTTATCTATGTTGTTAGAATAAAAAGATTCATTTAAATTTTCTTTATCAATATTTTTGACTTCAAAGAGATTATGCTCTAATAATTCTATATCACCAACTTTTTCGGAATGTAATTTCTTCACATACTTTCCATTTGCTATATTATGAATTATTTTTTTATATTGAGTATAAGTATTGTTTTGTAAGTATCCGTCAATTCTAGGCTCGTAAACAAATTTTTCTAAGATGAGTACACTAGT